>OFTY01000013.1_pt1 | contig 308460 bp, 236 predicted proteins | sample 1775061 | NCBI WGS metagenome assembly OFTY01 (sample SAMN08195773, study PRJEB24354) | sludge metagenome | isolation source: sludge from phenol fed wastewater aerobic bioreactor B | place: India: Nagpur | collected 2016-09-16 | reverse complement strand
TTCCCGCTGATCAGGTCATACTGGTACCCGATCTTTTTGAATCGGTTCCCGTTCCGGTTCATCACATTGGCCGTTACACCGCACGTCGCGCACCCATAGTCCTGAAGCAATGTGTCCACATTGCCATGGATATCATAGGTGTAAAATGTACCCTGATTGTAGGCGCTCGGGTTGGTGCCATCACTGTACGTTATATAGCTTACCCGGTGAATCAGGTTAGTAATGTACCCAACGCCTGTACTACTATGAAGCTCCTGTTGCGTCGCACTCTTGTACGACAACAATGCTATTCAGCTTCCGATTGTCAAAGAACTTATCATCCCGCAAATATTCTCTTTCAACAATCAAAATCATATTATACATTAGCAGAAATAGATCAGCATGCGCTTTCTCACTTTTGTACAACAAAATGCAAAACAATCCGACCCTGCTTTAAAAAGTTTTGCCAACTTCTTTATCAATAGATACCCTCCTCACTTGTCTTCTGATCCACGTATACTTGCCCTGCAGCTTTATAATAAGCTCACGCATCTTCAAACAACAGGATTCCAGTTATTCATGATCATGTACAGCCACGAAAGCAAAAATCAGATCGCCCTGGAGTTGAAGATCGATCACGCTGCTTTTCTGGAAGCAATCAACAGAATTGTTGAACTGCAGAATAACGACCCCAATTACAAGAGTTCTTAACCACTAAACTCTTCTTATTAATTTTTAGTGCTTCTGAATATGACCACTCTTATCAGTAGGACAGCCAGGGATTGTAAGGCAGAGCAGGTGCTTGAAAATCTGTTGCATGTTAAGCAACATTACCTCGAACCCGCAGCGATCGATGCCTGCTAGTTCATTACCGATGGCGGTTACGAAAATTATGGCATTGTAAATAGCATTACATCTTCTTCAAACCTTCCTCTAATAACTCATTTTATTGAACAACAGGATATTGTGTTATCCAATTCAATGATCGAAGCTGCCAACAAACAGCTCAAATATCAATTTCTCTATCATCAATCCATTCCTGACTACGAATCCCTCAAAGAATTTTTGCAAAAAGCAGTAGAAGATTATAACAATCGCCCTCACCATTGCCTGAATGGCCTGACTCCTCTAGATGTATTGAATGGGAAAACATTTAACAAGACTTACTATAAGCAACAAATACTGAATGCAAAGCTTAACAGAATTATAGAAAATAAAAGAACAAATTGCTCTCACTGCCTTTGAAGGAATTTTTAATTCTTACAGGTTAAATAGATTCTTAAAAATCATTTCTCAAAACTGATTTCACTTAATCTTAAAAAACCTATAATGGGGTGTCCGGATATCCGGACACCCCATTATAGAATAATTGCAGACATTGCAGCCGACTATTCTCTAGCTGAGGGCAACTTCAACAATCTTTCATCCTCACTCAATACATTTTGTATAAGAATATTTTCAGTTGGATAGTAAGCTTCTACATTCCATAAGTATTTATGCATTTCCTTCGGAGGATCAAAATATACTTTCTGAAAAAAACCATCCTTTGAACTTCCTTCATAAATTAAAGTAGAGTCCCCGGAGGAGGAGTTCTTATCATACAGTTTATAAGTAATTCTTTTATGTGGAGGATTAATTAAATAAATTAATAGCGACAATTTTAGTTTTTCTTCATCTCTATCCAAGTAATAGTTTGTAACATAGTTTAATAAATTGCCTCTCTCTACAATCTTATGTACACTATCCCATCTACAACGATATAAATCTAACCCTTCAAAATTTGTGAATCGATACACTTTAAAAGTATCATTAAAAAAAGTCTTTTTAGCCCCAACTTCAATTCCATAAAAGCAATTGACTTCGTAGATTATCTTACCAGTAGAATCAAAAAATTGCGTAACCCCATTCAATTTCCCTCGTGAGTATGTTGCTCTTTGACTTATTTTTCCATTCCCATAATAATCAATAAACGCACCATCTCTTTCATTATTATTATAATTAATTATTGATGATAGTTTCCCAGTCAAATCAAAATATTTAATAGTCCCGTCTAAAATTGTATCCCCATTTACTAATTTGATAGTGCCTTTCATGATATAATCGCCTTGCTTTATTTGACTAATTTCTCGATCGCCATTGCAAGCATATAGAGCTATAAATATGAACAAAAGAGCATTATAGTTCAATTTCATTGCTTATTCTTTTTGATTTTATAAATCGTATCATTTTTTTCTGGAGAATGATATTTTCCATAAGTATCACCAGGCTGATAATTATATCCTGGTATAGAATCAACTTCAAAGTACAATATCCTTTTCTTGAACGTAGATTTACTAGGTTCAATTCTTGGGGTTTGATTATTAGTAGAATTCAATACGTCTGGTGGTAGCTCTTTTTTAAGCGTTGGGAGTTTGCCACCGTTCGCATCAAGAATCTTGTCTGCTGCATCAATCACTTGATACAACTTCTGGATAGTCTTAACGAAGTTTGGTTTCTTGCTAAAATCTTCCGCTAAATCTTTAGCAGTTGCACCTTCGCGCAAACCACCAGCATAATCCAACCAATCTCCAAGATCGATAATTTCACTACGGTCACCTGCCTTTGGAAGACCATTTTGCCACTCCGGATCTCCACCTGATCCCAAAATGACCCATCGATCCTTTATTGTTTCACCACTTCTGTTCCCGCGAATACCTTTGGTGAATTCTTCCATTTTTTGTGTTGCACTTGAAGTCAAAAATTGCCATAAACCTAATTCCTGAGGTGGTCCGTAACTTACGTCCACGTTTTTTACCTCATTTCTACCCATAGCAGATTCACGCTGATCTATTGTAATATCTATATATACATCTCTTTTATTATAAGAATACCCACCTCCATATGTCGGGCTTGCCCGGTACTCAAAATACTTTGTATCTCTGCGTTCTATTTTCAGGACTGTTCCATCCTTATTTATAACCGTTGTTCTCACAATTTTATCCTTACCATCAGCATCCTGGTAAAGAATAGGATTATTACTAACAAAGGCATAATTGCTTTCATTTGGATACTTTTTCTGCAAAGGATCAAGGCTTAACCATCGTCCTATTCTGGAATCCTGAACTCTATTTCCATAATCCACCTGATTCATCCACCCCTTGGCCTCCCAGTCATTCTCTTTCCCATTGAACCCATACCTATAAAACTGCCCCGTCGTCGTTGTCCCCACTCTCATCAACATCCCAAACGGATAATACTCATTCGCACTCACGATCCTCGGCTCATAGTACCCTATCAAAGAACCATTACTGCTGTCTGGGATGCCTATCTTGTAATCATTCACCGTCGTCAGCACATTCCCTAAATGGTTACTCAGCTCATACTCCCGCCAGCCTCGAACATTGCCACCACCTCCATAGTACTGCATATCCGACGGACCACTGTTCCCATGGTCCACATCCCCAGGCAGATTATACACCCCCAACCGGTTGCTCCCGTAAATATAACGCTCTCCCTGTTCCAATCCCAAATTCCCCAATTCCGCATCATTCCCACTCGCCTTGTACGTGCTCAGCACATTCCCCTGCGCATCCCGCACATACCACGTATACTGATTCACCCCATTGAACACCGACACCTTCCCAATCCTGTGCCCCTGACCATCATACCGGTACTCGATACGGCTCACCGGTACTCGGTCCGTCGCTGTCCGCGTGATCGATACAATCTTCCCATATACATTCCATTGGATGTCCGTGAGCTTCTCTCCCTTGTCCTGCACCAGGTTCCCGATCTCATCATATACATAATTGTTCTCTTCCTCCTGGTCATCGATGTCCTGGATCACATCCCAGCTATTGTTCCCGTATTTGTCGAAGGCTACATTGTCCCGGATCCGCTTCAGCCGGTTGGTACCCGGATAATAGCTATAGCTCAGGCTGTCCATCCTTGAGTTATAGCCCGTCGCATGACGAAGATATTTCAGGATATTCCCGTTCGCATCATACGCGATCCGCTCCAGGAAGGAACTGTCGCTCAATGGAGTAAGACCCGTAAAGTGGTTGCCCATACGGTTGAATCCACGGTACACGTCCATCCCCGTCAGACGGTTCAACTGATCATACCGGTAGTTGTAGAATAACGATCCGCTGTCCGGGAAGTTCGGTTCATCGAATTTGCGGATCGTACTGGCCATGCTGCTGATATTGCCGTTGAACAATGGCCGGTAAGACTGGTTCAGGTAGGCACTGTACGAAGGGAATGGATTTACCCCGCTATGGATCGCCGTGTAGTCCCCTGCAAAATAGTGCAGGCTGAAGCCGATCGCATCACGACCGATGTACTGGTTGCGGCTGCCGGATTTGCCATCGCCTCCCATATCATGCACCTGCATGCCACCGGTACTGTTCACCCCTTTGAGCCAGCCCTGCAAGGTATAGGCATAGTCCAGCCCCTGCACCTGCTGCGTGCCGACCACCGTGCGGGCCAGCGGGCCATGAAGGTAATACCCATACCGCGCATCTTTTTCCCACACCATGCTGTCCAGACTGGTTTCCACCAGCGTCAGCCGGTTTTCCCCATCATAACTGTACCGGTGGAAGAACTGATCATTCCAGCCCCGCTGGTACTGCACCATGTTTACCTTCCCGCTGATCAGGTCATACTGGTACCCGATCTTTTTGAATCGGTTCCCGTTCCGGTTCATCACATTGGCCGTTACCCCGCACGTCGCGCAGCCATAGTCCTGCAGCAAGGTGTCCACATTGCCATGGATATCGTAGGTGTAGAATGTACCCTGATTGTACGCGCTCGGGTTGGTGCCATCACTGTACGTTATATAGCTCACCCGGTTGCGCAGGTTGCGCTGGTAGACCAGCAGCCTTGCATCGATCAGTGCACCAACAAATCCCGCATACGCCGTATCATAGACCGTTTGAGTGATCTGCTCTCGACGGCCGGACAATTTCAATAGCCAGTTATCGAGTGAATCCGGGTTACGGCTGATGGAATCGGCCATAGCCGGATTACTGGAGAGGTTTTTCAGTTGTCCCACTTCCGTGATACGGCTCAGATGATCATATTGTGTGTAACTGTACAACCGGTTGTCTTCCGTAACACTGGCCGCTTTCTGGCGCGCATTCTGCGAGAGGACGAGCCTGCCGAGACGGTCATACCAGAATGCCGTTTGACCGCCATCAGGGCTCTGTTGACCCACCAACTGGTTGAGCGTGTTGTACCGGTATTGCGTAGGCATTTCATGCTGCGGCACTTTGACGGTCCCGGCTATTCTGGCTATACGTACACTGTCTAACCATAAAGAATCATGATTGGCCCGAACGCCGGCAGGTGGAATGGTTTTCACCAGGTTGCCTGCCTGGTCATAATAATATAAGGTGTAATGATATTCACTGACGGTATGCTTTACTGTGAAGTTCTCGAACTTATAAGCCTGCATACAATGAGCGATATAACTGCTGTCGAACCGGCCCCTGAGTGAATCCAGGTAGGTCTTGTGCAGCTCCTGCGATTTGCTGACGATAAAGAAAGAAGAATCGCTGCAATTGTCGATCGCTTCCAGCGCCACCGGTGGGAAGACCGGTTCCGAGCGGCCACAGAGCGTGATCATCGGTGGAGGGGGGGAAGGGGCAACAGGCCCACAGGCATTCAGGGTTCGACCGCAGCTTCGCAGGTAGATCGAATCGATCTCTGCCGACGAATAACTGGTGCCTTGCCGCTGATTGAAGAATTGAACAAACCTGCTCTGGCAGGTCCCCGAAGGGGGAGTACAGAAATATGTAGCATCCGGTAGCGCAGGATTATCGGGATCCAGGAAATCTTCAAAATACCGCACCTGTCCGTTATTATCATACACTTTCGCCCAATCCATATTACCATGCCGGCCCCTGATCCCCATACCAAAACTGGATATCGATGCAATAGGGAGCGCCGGATTCCTATCCAGGGCAATGATAAGCCGGCCGTTGAAATATAAGTAGGACTTGCTGGGTGTGATCTGCACTTTTAAGGTGAACCAGTCCGCAATGATATCCGGGTTACTGTCCACCAACAAATATGAAAATAAAGAATCTCCAAAATCATACCCATATCTATGCCCGGCATCATCGACCATTCCCTGAATATATAGTCCGGCCCTGATCGTATCTCCTTTGTAGATGAAGTAACCTCCCGAATATCTCCCAAATGTGCACTGGAGGCTGGTGCCAGCATAAAAAACGTGGCCCGCCAATAAACCCTGGGGCGATGGAAGCATTCTCATCCGGAATTCAATACTATACCCGGCACTGGTGCAAAACGAGTTCCTGTTATTCAGATAGAAACCTACATTATTATATGATTGCCCAGGTCTTGCTCTCACGGTATCGGGTAATTGAATGGCCCCATTTCTCACCAGATCATGCAGGTCAGTAAATAGTTCTCCTTCCTGCGTACTGAATTCTGTTTTTACGCCATATTTATTCTGCTGATCTATTTTGAAATCCGTCACGATCTTATTGAGCGAATCACATCCCGGGCTCCTCCACTGTCCATCACAGCTATAGGCAAAATCCAGATAGTCCTTCACCGTTTTATTGAACCCCGTCTTGTAATTCATGAACTGCTCATACAGCGTGTTCCAGCTCAATTGCACAGAATCCGTTACACTCAGGTCCCTGATGGGCATTACGCCCGGATACTTCGATTTGAATTCGTTGTCCAATGCTCTGAACCGCTCACAATCGATACAGATATCCCCACTGCCGCACTGGAAGGCCGGCGGCAATACCAATGCCGCTTCCAGGTAATTGCACGTAGTGGCGCCATTGCACAGGCCCATCATCAGGTTCAGCGCAGAATCACTCACCTGCGTGTTGTACACTCTTTGCATGTAGTCGGAGAACGACGAATAGCTGCCTGCCACCGCCAGGTATCGCTGGTGGTAGTTATTGATCAGTGCGCACTCGCAGCTATCAGGTGCGGTCAGCATAGGCTTATTGCCATTGATCGCCTGCTGATCATACGGTTTGGGAGCCGTGATACCATACGCGTTACAGTTATTGTTGGTGATATTCTGGCCACGGTTGAAATCCTTCAACACTTCCTCAAAGCTCCGGTAGCGGTACGTGCTCGACGGTTTGACCGAACTGGAACCATAAGGATGCTTTTCATCCGCTCCTTCCCTGCACACTTCCAGCAGTCGTGGAATGATCACCTGGTTCAGGCTGGCGGTATCATACCGCGCACAGCCCGATAAGGTTTCGATCCAGTATTTTACATAAGCCCTGCAATTGGCATCATAATATTCTTTGACCTTGTTCTCGTTCTGTTGTCTGAATACCTCTCCCTGCCCACCGGTTGTGGGAAGATCGATGCCATTGGCTCCCAGCAGCTCTCCCACATCACTGAAGTGAGGCTGATGCCCTGCGTTCAGCAGGGTGGCCCCGGAAGGGGTATTCGGGCAATTGTCTTTCAACCACTGATTGATCACTGTCTGCTTGGCATTCAGATAAAATTGCCGGAAAGCGCGCCAGGCCATATCCCTGTCGGCCGTGCATAAGGTGGAGGAGGTATCCAGTGCCGGGCCAGGTTTGTATTTATTGAAACAGGCCATATCATTACCATCCCCACAGGCAGCCGTGATGGCGGCAATGCCCCAGATGTTCACCGGCTGACCGCCGGCCGACTGGTATTGCAACATCATATTCTCCAGGCTGGTCTTCAGTGAACCGCTGATCGGGTCGGGGTCAAGCGTGCCCGTTCCGTTGAAGTAACTGAAAGGGCTACCCGAACGGCCGGTAGGGTTGAGGTATCCTTTCTGTTTGGCTTCTGCATATGTGTCCACTGCCTCGAAGCGCCTGTCCCACTCATGACTGGGTTTCAGCTCCTCATATTTTTGTAGTTTGCAATACTCCGGGTGCCTGGGCAATAATGCCGCTGCCCAGCTAGGTTTAAAGCGGTTCGTGAATTGTACAACGGTCAGTTTTCCCGGAGACACCAGGTTACCGCTGACCTCATCGGCCACCAGGTCGGGCCGGCCTTCTTCATCCCGGTAATCGGTCACTTCCTGGTAAATGATATGACCGTCTTTGGATACGAATATGGAATAAGGATCACGGTCATTGGCTGCATCGGCATACTGGCCTGAAGAAGGTGTAAGGTCCAGCAGCATGGCCTTGCGGATATCATCGGCTTCACTCGTTTGTTCGCAAAGCTCTTTGCAGGATGCCAGGGCATCATCATAAGATTTCAGGGCCGCTTCCCGGTAAGAAGCCGTGTCTGCATCCGCAATACCCGCGTTGGTACGGAAGCGGGCCCAGAACTGTTGCCAGGTGCCTACGCTGTCCACACAACCCCGACAACTGGGCTGACAGGGCCGCATGCCCGACAGTATTTGCCGTTGCTCACGGATGAAGGATTCCAGGTCCCTGCAATTGTTGGTCTGCAGATACACGCTGTCCCTGTAATAATCAAGTGCGTATTTGCTTACCGAAAGCTTCTTCGTTACTTCATAACTGCCTTCACTGAGCCATTTCGTGAAACTGATGCTGAATCCTATTTGCGTATTACAGATCGTATCGATCGCGCCGATCGAAAAGTTCCTGAATACCGTGTCGAATGCCTGTCCGCCCAGCTTCTGATTATTGCAATCATCGGTGATCGTGATCTCCAGATCATACAGGCAATCATAACAGATCTTCGTGGTATCACATCCCTCCAGTTTCAATAGCTGCGGGCTCAACTGGTACCTGAACTCATGATTGCCGGCGGTTGTTACCAATAGTCCTTTTTTATGTTCCATCACCATGTCACGGACCACTACCGATGCCGGGTCCGACAATGATTCTATCCGCGTGCTACTGGCATTGGAAGCCAGCGCGTCGAGCTTTGCACTGTCGGGCAGGTTGCCTGCCAGAGCCGTGGCGATGGTGCGGCCGCGCATATCTGCATAACTGATACTGTATTGTCCGTTGGCGTCCCTGACCGCATTCTTGAAATAATGGGATTTATCGCCCACCTCCGTGCCGAACAAGGCGTCCAGCTCACGCTGGTCCGGTGAACCATAGAAATATTTCGTCTCATGGTCACTGCCGATCCTGAAATCGGGGCCAACGCCGCTTTGGCGGCTGATCCGGCCGGTATTGTCCTGCAGGTATTCCACTTCAGTGAAGGGGAACCCTTTAGCATCGGGGATGTATTTATATTTTGCCTGGTCCGAGCCTACCGAATCATTGTCGGGCGAATAATAGCGTGAAGCCCCACTGGAGGTGGCCATCGGAACGCCTTTAAGACTGCAATAAAGTGAAGGATCGCCCAGCGTATCGTACAAGCTCTTATCATATTCCTGTTTGCCGATCCCCCGGTTGAAGTTTCGCGCATAGTGTATAACGTTATCTAGCGTCGGTGCAGGTAATACCTGGATCACCGGCCTCCCCTGGTAATCGTACAGGCTTTCTGCCACGATCGTTCGGTCGGTCGTATTGTCTTTGGTGACGGTTTGCCGGCCCCGCAGACTGCCATCATAATATTGCATCATTGTTTTACGCTTGCCCTCTTCTGCAAAGGAGGTGGTCACCTGCCAGTTCAGCTTCCGCTCATGACCATCATAGTCGAACCGGCCCAGTCCGTTAGGGTATTGAGAGCTCCAGTTGGCTTCATATCTTCCACCCCCCTGCCCGTTCACTGCTGTCCACTGTACCGACCGTACCCGGTAGAACAGGTAGCCGTGGTTATCATAATATAGTGGGATCTTATAGGCACTACCGGTAATGGTCACCCTGCTGGCATTGCTCTCGAAGAGCAGGTTGGGATCTGGATGCGCAGGATCACCATACAGGCTGTCGGCCAGTGCTGTGGAATCGATATAGGCCCATTCCAGGTCATATTCATCGGCAGCGATATCCGGTGTCCACCACACAGACAGCTCATCGATCGTGTTCCCGGCAGAACTGGATGTTAACGGGTTGATCGCTTTGACCGCATTGGTAGAGCAATTAAATACATACTGCGGAAAGCTCTGTAATTGGTTCACCAGCTTCAATGTCTTCGAAACGTTCCAGTTCACATTGCTATCGAGCTGCAGGATCTTCACCTCTACCCGGTAAGCATTGTTCATCAGGTAAGTAGCCCTGTTGGTATAATTGCCGCCGGGATCGTAGTTCACCGTGAAGTCCCGATCCACTGTGGTTGTATTTTTATTCACATCGGTATAAATGATCCGCAGCCTGGCCGTTACCCGGAAGGCGGATTGCAGTAAGATCGGTGCTTCTTCATTGATCTCGAAGGAGATCATATTCTTCACCGTGTATGGTTTGATCAACAGCGCATCGTAATTCGCATCGAAGAACTTGGCATCTTCCACCATCACCGACGAATCTTTCTTTACCTGGCCGATGCTGCCATCCAGTGCTTTAATCACCGGCAGATCGATACCGGCTTGCAGGCTGCCTGAGGTAATTAGCAGGAGAATTAGACCGATGAACCAATTAAAAAACTTTCTCATAAAATATTTTATAACCTTGAAATTTCCTTTTTACAATCCTGATGATCCAAGAAACACCTTATATGTTTCATAAGCGCCCACACAGATATACTGATCCCCCTGTTTTTTGAAATAGCGGCCACTGTTGAACAGGTCGCTATCGAAACTGTTCTGCCGGTAATTGGAAAAGCTGGTTTCCATGATCGCATAAGATCCTTCTGCATCGATCGATTGCCGAACGGAAGGATCATACAACTGGTCGGCGCGAACGATATTGATGATCTTATCGAGGAAGCCGGTCTGCCGGTTGATATAATATTCCGCCCTCTTCAGCGATTGCGGATGCTTCATCTCCATGATGATCACCTGTTGCGCTTTGGTTTCATCCAGTCGCCATTCGATCTCTTTGTTGCTCTTCAGCATACTGTCGAGCTGCCTGATCCATTCGGTGCCTGTTCCATTGGCTCCCATACCGGCCCTGCCTGTCGCGCTTCCTGGTTTCGTGAGATATAGTATCCGGTCTTCCTTGAACACCATGATCTGGTAATCGCCGGTGTTGATGGATTCTGTACTGTCGAGGCTATACCACGATCTGGCGCCGCTGAGCTTCACCTGTCCCCGAAGCGAATCCTGGTAACTGCCGGGAGATTCTTCAGGCGCATATTTGTACTGTATATCGAAACTCAGGAATGCCGGTTTGGAATAGGCAGCCTGAATGTCTTGTATCACTTTGATCAGGGCTGATGTAGGTCCCTGGGCAGATACGGAAATCCTTCCAAGGATGATCAGCAGTAATAGTACCGGTGCTCGCATAGTGTTCATATTTCGTTTAGAGAGCGATGGCATTTATTGTTCTTTTACCAAAGCGCTCCTGGTTTCTTTGATGGTTTTGATACCTCTTTCGGTTTCTTTCTTCAATCGCACCAGCGTGCCGTCATCGTCATATTCATAGAAGGTAGCATAGTTGTTCTCGTCCAGTTCAGCCATCAGCCGGAGATTTACCGGGTGAAACACGAATGATTTCATGTTGGCGTTGAAAGGATGGATGCGCAGGTCGTCGAAATACACGGTGGTGCTGCCGGTGGCGCGGAGGCTAACGGTCATGGTAGAGGCATTGGCCGGAATATCGAATACGCCTTCACAGCGCTGCCAGCCTTCAATGATGCTGCCCGATGGTTTGAATATGTAATTGACCGGCGATTGGTTCGGGATCAGCAGGGCTACCACGATCTGGTTGCTGGTATAGCTGGCACATTTACAGTCCTGGTCTTCCTTTACCCAGGCGCTGATCACCATCCTGCGCCCGGGCGTAGGAGCAAATGTCGGCAGCAATACTTTGTTGGAAGTTTTGACATGATCCAGGGTCATGCCGATACATGCTGCTTCTGTCAATGTGAAGTCCAGTCGGGCCAGAGCCGTATCCGCGCTGATTGGCGCCAGGCTGAAGTTGAGGCCGGCCTGTCCCGATGGGCTTACTCTTAAACTGCTCTTGCCACTGTGTTTTTCAGTGGTGACGATGGAGCTCAGATAAGAGGAGAAGTCGATATGCCTGGCAGCAGCGCAGCGGATATCACAGTTCCGGGTGGAGAAGCCATAATCTTCAAACCCTTCAAAGGCCGATTCACGATAGCGGCTATTCTGTACAACGGCAACAGGCATGGTGAGCTGATACCCGTAGAGGCCGGCGTTGTATCTGCCCAGCGGGTCTTTGTTCTCGATCTCGAGGCCCTTGCGGTTGAAAAGCGTGAGCTCACTGTTCCACACCCAGCGGGTGGAATCGTAGTGAGGGTGAAGAACGGAATCCTGGAATGACCAGAAGGTGGCAAAGTCTTTAAAAGTACCATTCCTGCGTATATTGGTGGCCGTTGTCGGATCGGATTCAGCCCTTCGGGCGAAATAGGTATAGCTTTTGTTGGCCCGCCAGTTGCCCAGGGCTCCTGTGACATAGGGGTTGAAAACAGTATCGGCCACAATGCTGCGGCAGTTGATGCCAACGACGCTGTCGCAGGGAAGATTTTCGGCCATGGGCCTGATCGTTTGGGCCTGGGTTGTAATCGTTCCTACCAGTATTCCGGCAATAATTATGCAGCGAATAGGTTGCATACAGGAAATATTTTTGAATTGAATTTTCATGGTGTGATGATTTTACCGGCTGCTTTCATTTTTGTCGTCAGTGTTTGGCCTTTTACCGGAAAGGTTCTTTTGCCTTTGCAGGTAGAGGAGGTATTTGTCTTCGGGTAAAACTGTCCGGTACAACAATTCCGTGGAGTTGGCAACGGGTTTGATATATAGATCCTTTACCACTTCTGCTTCCTGGTTCTTGTCTCTTTGTTTTGTTGAAATCATTCCCGATGAGCTGAATAAACCCGGGTCTGGTGACACCTGACAAGCCAGGTTTTCTTCCAACACCTGGGCATACGTGGAATAAGTACCATCAGGGAACTTATAGCGGCGGGTATTCCTGAACCGGCCACCGGAGATCGGCACCGATTCTACACAAACCAATGTCCCTTCCGTACACGCTCCATTGATACATTTCCTGCCCAATTCATCCTGGCAATTCCCCGGGGTGCAATTAGGACATACTTCCGGTGGAGCCGGATAACAATGATCGCAATCCAATACAGTCCTCAAGTATTTCGTCATATTCGATGAATCACTGCAGGTCGACATATCCCTGTATTCCTGCACCAGGTAACCGGAGTAAAGTGTAGGCTTCACTGAAATGAGCTCGCAGCCCGGAGGCTGGTTGGTGGGTTGCCAGTTCGGATACTCCGTTGGGCATGAAGAGCAGCTCTGTCCGACTGTTACCCATCGTATATCATTCCGACCGCAAACAGTATCTATTTCTTTTCTTTCACGCATGCCGGTATTATGATCGCGGTTACTGTTATTCGTATTCTTCACACATCGGAACTCGCTGGTCGGTACCCAACTCGGAGGCTTTGGACAGGTAGTACAATTGAATCCCTGAACTACCCATCTGGTGGCATTTCCGCCACAATTCGTAGTATCCCTTTCCTCCCTTTCCTGGTAACCGGTATTGTTGTTATTGACGTCTTTCGCACAACGTATATTGCCTGTAGGCTTCCAACCCGGTGTCTGTGCACATGCCGTACAGTTCAGGGAAGCCAACACCCATCGCGTTGCATTGCTGCCGCAGAGCGTTGTATCACGCTCTTCCCGCTCCTGGTAGCCAGTGTTCATGCCGTTTGCATCCTTTGCGCAACGCATATTACCGGTGGCTTTCCAACCTGGCGCCTGAGTGCAGGTAGTACAATTCCATATAGTGACTACCCACCGAAGTGTATCCCCACCACAGTGCGTAGTATCCCTTTCCTCCCTTTCCTGGTAACCCGTGTTATTATTATTCGCGTCTTTTGCACAACGCACATTGCCGGTGGGTACCCATCCGGGTGATTGCGGACAGGAAGTACAGTTCAGCGTGTTCGATGTCCAACGGCTATAGTTATACGTAGCGCTGCAGGTAGCAGTATCACGCTCTTCCTTTTGCTGGTAACCGGTATTCCTGCCTAATGAATCGAGCTGGCATCGTATCTGGCCGGTAAGTACCCATTTGGCGGGTTTGGAGCACTCTGCACAGTTGAGGCCGATCAGCGTCCACCGGGAAATACCTTGCGTTGGGCTTTGAGGGTTCATATCGAACTCTTCCATTTCCTGGTACCCGGTATTGTTCCCGCTGCCATCTTTCACGCAACGCAGTTCGCCGCTGGGCTGCCAATTGGGTAAACAACTCCGGGCAGGCTGCGGCAGTTGCACATCTTCCACCTTCCACCATTGCCTGAATTCATTGGAAGATGCGGCGATGATCTTCGATCCTGTGTTGATACTAAGTTTGTATTCACCTGAAACAGGATCTTTCCTGATCAGGCTGTCGAGACTGGTTACGGCCCCTATGGATCCAAGGATATTCCTCCGGCCGGACCGGATCACTTTCAGGTCCACATCGATCCCGCTATACGGTAAACCCGCCCGGTCTATAAAATACAAGACGCTGGGGCCACCTGAGAGAACGCTGCTGTCGATACACCATATTTTGGTGTAGTTGGGGAAGGTGGCCGTATCGGGATGGCATTCGTCGGCGCCGCCTGTTTTTACTTTGCCGGCTACGAGTATCTCATCACCACTACTGAACAGTTGGTTGATGGCAGGTGAAGATTCCACGATCTTTCCTTCACGGATACTCACTCCACTGAGCCTTACGCCGATATTTTTATACGCCAGTCCCATCCCATCATAAGCCCAATGCGATGGATAAGTGAAATTGTATACCGGGTCATTGAATTCGTTCTGGGTTCGGGTGAGCAACACATCTCCCGTTTCGCTATCATACAACATATCCCGTGTGGATATCCTGCTCCCTTTTTCGATCTGTACTACACTGTCGAGTATGCCGTAGCGTTGGATGATCTTGGTAGTGGCGGCTGAGCGGAAAATAGTTTCTTCTCTTTGCATCAGGTTCAGCGCCATAGGGATCAATCCGAAGTAAGGAGGAACGGGAATCGTGAACATTTCCGTATTCAAATTGATATTGGGTCCGTTGACAACGGAAGATTGTTCACGCATATCCACCATCAATTCAACGTCCTTCCCTATCAATGAAGCAGTATCGATGCTTCCATTGGGTTTCATTACCGTAACTATATTCGAAAGCCGTTTGGTTTCAGCACGGGGATTCTCTGTCCGGTAAAAATATTCCGCATAGGAAGTGTAGTTATTGGGGTCTGTTTCAGGATAGGACGCTTTTGAACGCAGCTTACCGTGCATATCGTTCAACTCCACTTTAAAGCCCTGTGAGAGATTGAGGTAGTGACGGGCGTTCACGCGTAGAAAATTCGCAATGGCGGGCTTGAACCTTTTCTTCGTATCTCCGTCGATCATTGTTCTGTCCGTGAACACCGGGTAATCATACGAAGTATAGAATTTGGTTTCATCATAGCCGTTGGCTGATTTCTTATTCTTATAGTTAATAGTTCGGACTCTCACACTACTATATCCGACCCCTGCTGCCGGGAAAAAAGATTCTCCCAGCGGTTCTTCAGAATATCCGAGTGCAACAGGTCCCAGTACAGAAACATTCTCAACATACTGGATGGGTTCATGGAAGGGGTTTTCATCGCTACCGATGCCTGGTTCATAGTTTGCCACTCCACTACTGATCGTCACCAATTTTCCATCGATCTCTTTGCGGGTAGTATAGGTATATTCCTGTCCATATACTGCCGGCCGCTGGTTGGTCATCTTATCCCAGTTGTCGTAGATCGTGATCTTTTTCACACGATGCCCACCACCCAGCTTTTTAAAATACGGATTCGTTAACCTGGCGAAGCTCCTGCTGGTATCGATGTATTTTGCCCAGGACCTGTTCCTGGCTATGTTATCGAAATTGCTGAAAGTTGTTTTAATATTATCCGCCAGGGAGGCCAGTACTTTCACTGCATCTTCAAGGTCAAGGTTGTCGCCGGTTTCAGATCCGGGGTAGGCTTTGGAAGGCAGGCTGAGACGAAGGAACTGTGTTACTGCTTTCGCCAGCGGGCTATATTGTCCGCCAGTGTTTCCATTCAATTCAATACCCCTGATCTTTACCCAGATAGTGGTGGGGTTTGCAATCCCATAAACGCCCTTTTCAATGTCTGCATAGCAGGAAACATATTCATGCGTATTACCGTTGCTATACTTATCGGTCGGCATCTTCACATATAACTTGAAATAAAGTTTATCGATTGCCGACAGGTACCCGGTATATACATCCTGCAATGAGGTAACAACCCTCGGTACTTTAATAAACACATACAGATAATCCTGGCCATTGCCGTATAATTCGCCTGTATTATTGGGAAGAACAGGCGTCGAATTCAACCCAACGATCTTGCATAACTGCATGGCCCTTCTGTTCTGCACATAAGCGTAGTCGTCACTTTCATAGTCTACCTTGATGGAGCCACCTGAGGGCAGGGCGATGGAATCAAGCGTCCAGGCTGTCACATTACGGGCAGCGATCGCACTATCCTGCAGGGAATATGGATATTCGGCATTTGTGATAATATTATTGACTTTGGATCCCGGATTTTGCAACGGGTCTTTATAACTACCCCAACGGTCGTATGATTTGAGGTCGTAAGTGGGGTTGGTAGATGCATACCGGAACACATAAGGGTTCTGTCCTGCAACAGCTTTCTTGTTGCCGTTGTACGTAAACCAAATTTTCTTCAAGGTGAGTTTGGCGGTAGATGCGCCATTTACACCAGGACAAAGATCATAGGCATATTCGAAATGAACGGTTTTAATGGGACGTGCTTTGGTGCCTTTCACCGCAAAGTCGGATTTGCTATAGAGATTGATCTCTTTGAGCCGTTTCGCAGTGCCGTCATATATCTTTCTGCCGGCTTCTTCCATGGCCGGTAGATCATATCGGTCTTCCAGCATGAAAGTGGCGATCATGGTTTTTGATTCGATAGTATGCAGGTACCATAGCTCTTTCTCACCATAGATATAACTTCCTTTATCATCACGGTAATCCGTTCTAAGTCCCTCGTTGAAATTGGCTGTACTGCCTTCCACTGCAGGTGCACGCCATTTAAAGGGATTATTGATTCCGCATATCTTCGAGTAATTGAATTTTACCGCATCGCCTATATCATCATCCGAAATGCCGTTACCGGTAAGATCTGAATAATCGGCCGAGAGGATACCCGTCAAAAGGAAAGAATGTGCATAGGCAGGTGTTTCTGTGCTATTAAAATACCAGTCTTTTCCATTCCTGTTACCGCCAGCCGTATTATCAACTCCATCTTTGTATTTGACAATACCGGTTTGCCGGTTTCCGCTATCTCTTCCATTGACGGCAAAGGTGGCTTCTTTTTGTTTGAGATTGTATACCGGTATGCCATATACGTATCTGCGGCCGTCATTGTTCAGTACTGTGATCTCTGAAATATGGTTGGGTTTCCGGAAACGATTGACCCTTTTTTCTTTCACCAGGAGTTTCAGGTTTGGATTACCCGGTTTGTATATTTCAAAAGTATCGACAGCAGGAGGATAGAGGAATGCTGCCGGCACATCATGTAATGGCTTACCATCGTATGACCACTGGAATCTCAGTTCCGCTTCTTCCCGATCATTGAAAAAACCGGCCTCGAATTCATAGAACTCACCAGCCACCAGGTTTACGGAACCTGTAACAGGAGGATTGCGCAAACTGCGGGGGCGCCAATCCACTATCACCCATCTGTCGTTCAGCCGGATAGCAAAACCATCATCACTTGCAGAAGAGAATGTATATTTCCCGGTAACAGGTGCTTTCAATCTACCCACCCAACGCACTGAAAAGTAATCGGGGCGGATTCCCGGAACGTTGGGAGGGCCATCCTCTGTACGCGCCATTTTTGGGACTTGATTCTGCAAAATGCGGATCGGCTTTCCCAAACGTTCGATATTGTTGAAGTATTCAGCCGGCATCCCCGTTCCGTAAGGCTCTACAGGAATATTCATTGGTCCGCAAGCCGTGGAATCGAATACATTCATCGTGTAATTCTCGATGTATTTATCGAGGCCAGCGGCATCGGCCTCTTTGGCTGTCAGGAAATTGATCACCTGCGTGCGTTTATCCCTTTCCTGTTTGATGGCATTCTGTGGAGTGAGCAGGTTAGAGCCCACCAAACGCTTATTTCGGTAACGGCTAAGATAGTTTGTTGAATAAATATGTGAGCTGGTAGACGGTTGCTGATAGAGGCCAACGGTTACTACATCATCACCACCCAGCGTTTCATAAAAAGGTTTGGAGTTGATGGATTTCTCGCCTGGATTACGGAAATACGCTGCTTCAAAAAAGTTCGCATTTTTCCTGAAATTGATCACATTTTTTAGAGGGTTACCTTCTAACCAGGGCCCATACTGAGTAAAAGCCCTGTTGATATTCAAATCGATCCCACTATGTGAAAGATCAGGAAGTACTCCCAGATCGATGCTCACCCGGTCCGAAGCATCCTTCGTTCTCATGAAATGATCATATACAAATCCTATATCGCTACGATAAGCTCTGAACATCCCACCTGTTCCTTCTCCGGTTATGGAAAATGCATCATAAGTATAACTGGGAACTGCAATATGTGGCACTGCCGGCTTTTCCCTGTAGGGCAATTCTTTTTCCCGGTTATAATCGAGCAACGCGGTACTATTGCCAGCGCCATCCTGGAAATGCAAATATCCAAAGGAAGGTAACTCCAATAGTGTATCCTTGGAGGCAATCCCCTGAGTGGAAACATATCCTGAAACGAACAGGCTTGGATGGTAACCTCTTTTTTCAAGGCCAACCTTTCCTGTAAACGAGAACTGCCGGCTTGTATAAGGTATCTGGATCTCAGGCGTAAAGGTTGGAGTGTTGAAGGAAATAAGTGTGCCATTCATTGTACCGCCCTGGTTTTTGCCATTATTCATATACTGCCTGAGGCCAAGCCCCATTTGCAAACTTTTTATTCCTGTTCTCGAGTTATAGCTTGTGGAAAGTGAAAAACTTGCCTCGGTAGAATTCAGTGCGGCGATCCTGGGAGCCCACCCAATTGTAGGGTCGATCGTAAGCCCATCCATGGAACTATTGGTTATGGAAAGTCCGGCATTGAGCCCTCCCAACACCCCAAGACCTGAGTTGATACTGGCATTTATGGCTCGCTCGATACCCCATCCTTTGTAATTATTGTGCTTTACACCAATACTTGCACCCACTTTAAAAGGTGTTCCCCAGGTCTCCAAATCTGCACCAGCGGTTACGCCTATCGTTTTTTCTTCCTTCACATTCATCACCTTCTTCACCGAATCCCCGCTAAAATCATCCGGCAATCCCCGCAAACTCCTGCTGATCGTGCCTGGGTTGATATTCCACCCCAATCCTACCCAACTGGCTTCCTGGTCCATCGATATGCCTGCCCTGTACCCTAACGTAATTGGATAACCGCCTACATCCATCAACGGAATGGTATAGGAAAAATCTCCACTGAACAGATCCACCATATTCGCATTGTTGATGGAGCTGAATGCCTGCATTTCAGGCTGCGTAGGGCCTCCGCCATAGAATGCATCCGCCTGCCGAAGCCCGGCTTTCTGTAAAGGCTGTGCAGCACGAGGGGCCGCAGTTCCCGAAACAACTCCTGCCTCTGGCTTAGCTGGTATATTCGCCATACCCCGATAGGGGTTTTCGAAATAAGACTGCCAGCCGGCAGTGGCATGGACGTTCACCGGAATGTAACGGCCGGCAGCATTTGTCCCAAGAGGTGTCAGCAAGAGCTCCACGTAAATGAGTGCTGTAAAGAACCATGCGATCGATTTAGGATAACGGGCCAGAAGAACTAACATGAACTATGATTTTTTCTGATTTTGTTGAATAGATTTCTAATTTCCTACCTCCTACTTCCTGTACTCGAACTTCACATACCATTTTTCATTCCTGAAATTACTCAGCTCCAGCAGGTAGAGATGGCCGTTCACCATACCCGATTGCTCACGCAGGTCGAGCTCGATGAAATTTTGTCCCGGTCGCACAAGCGGTTGCTTATTATCCAGCGACAATTCCCTCCTGCTGCTGCTACTGATGTCGAACAGTCGGGCCTGTACCGAACTGCTGTTGTATTCATTGATATATTCAAACCGCAATACACCGGTACAAAGGGCAAAGGCTGCGTCCTCCGATCGGCTCACGCGGGCATAATAACCAGCACCAATATTCGAAAATGTATCAGCCTCGAATTTCTTTACCCTGAATGTCCATATTTCGCTATTGGCGATCGTGGATATATTATTCTTAGCAGTCACCCGCCATGCATACAGCTTACTGGTGTCCAGCTCAGGTGCGGATAATGGATATTGAAAATTGGTAAAAGAGAGCTGCTGGCGGGTAAGCACAGGGATGTTCAGTTGGATGGCATCCGCAGGGCTTTGGGTAGACTGCACCTCCACCAATACCCAATCATACAAAAGCTGGTAGAAGGAACTGACCGGCGATGGCGGCACCCAGGCAAATAAGGGACGGGTAACATCCACATTTTCCCGGTCGAGCGGAATGATCAGTTGCGGCGGGCTCAACGGTTCTATCTCCAGGGTTTCACAGGCCTCTCCCAGTGTTTCCACGGCATCACCTCCCGTAACCCTGATCACCGAATAACAGATATTGAATACTCCTACCGGAAGGAAACCATCCGGACTGGGATCGAGTGGGTAGCCGGCCGTGCCTGCGTTGTAGGTAACAGGCATTACATCCCTGGCCTGCAACTGGCGGGCGCCTCTCGGCAGCAGGAATAATTTCGAAGTACCGGTGAGCACACGTTGATTGTTCGATACATCCGTCATCACCATCTCGATGCGAACTTCCATGTCCTGCGATGAAGTGTTCACCAGCGACAGGTTCCATAATTGCGGCTTGATGGTCAGTCCCAATGGCGGCAATTGCAGGTTGAGCACCACCTGGCCCTGCACACAGATCGCCAGCAATACAGCGAACCCTGATAATAAGATTTTCCTTGGCATAGAATAATATTCTGCTATGAACTAAAATGATTTTACAAACTGAACGGTAGCCATCTCATTCCTCACTAATCCGTTGTTGAAGCCCGGCAGGTATCCTCTCTCATAACTCAGGTACAAAACATCCTGCCTCCATACCCTGATATTCCCATTGAGATATCCACCTACTTTTACCAGCTCATTATTGAGGTTGTTTATCTTCACCCCAAACCCCACCGAGCCTATCCTGTCTATATGCACCTGTATGCTCTCATCCATCACATTCAGCACGTAACTGGAATTCTTCGAATGCGATACAGCGATATTGGCCGTAAACCTTTTAAAGAAAAAATTCTGCATCCAGTACAGGTTCGTTGCATTGTAATAGATAAAGCCCGTGTCGGAGTTATTGTTATAGAATTTGTTGACCATGATGGTAGAGGCTGTTTGCAATCCCCTGATAGAATAAGTATGGTAAAGCGTTGAAGTAAAGGTCTGGAACTGGTTCTCGATCACACGGTCTTCCAGTACGGTCAGTTGCGACATGGGTTGATAGCCCACTGTTATCACCGGCCATTTCCGCATCCTGAAACTGGCTGTAAGGCTTTTGAAGATCGTATTGCTCCTGTAATCCTGTGGCAGGAAAGGATTGGAGAATTCGTTCTTGCGTACAGAGGCCGTTACCCGCAGCTTTCGATGGAAAAAGGATTGGTCTGCTTTGGCAGACCAGCTCTCCATCTCTGCATTGGTCTGAAAGCTGCTGAAAGATTGAAAATTGGCCCCTGTTTTTTTGTATGCCCCTTCTATTCGGGTGCCCCATACCGGTATATACGAATAAAGCCTGAATGCGATGGCCTGGTTCGAATTGTCGGACAGCGTGAATTTTGTGTTTGACTGCGGCGGAGTGTTGCGGTAATCCGGCGCGATCGATTTGGCCCATTCCGCCGTGACCCAGGTGGTTGGGTTCACCTGCCAGCGCGTTTCTGCACTGATGCCCGTAACAGTGATAGACGAGAGATTGGAAGCTGCGAACAATTGTTTCTGCCCCCTGTATACCGATGCAATGAAATAATTCCTCTCCAACCTGCCGATCCCGGCACGTACCATGTAGAGGTATTGCGGCTTTTTATTCGATCCGTTGAACGCAAAATCACGGAACCGGTAATCTACCAGACCGGCAGCCACGGCGAAATAATACCATGAGTTGTATTCGATATTGATCCCGTTCAGGCTGATATTCTTTGCCGTCAGATCGGTGTAGTTCATCGTGCTCCTTCCTGCACTCACATTGCGGAGTCCCATTAGCCAACGGTATTTGGGAGGCACTTCTACATTCGTTACGCCGTATTTTTCCAGCTTCAATCTCCATTGGCGGGGCGATATGAGATCGTCCCATTTCCCATTCACCATTTTCCGGAATTCCGTTATACGTGCCATGTCCTTGTCATACACCTGCCTGAGGGAATCTACCTGCCCCTTTACACGGGCATATTGTTGCATCGTTTTTTTGTAGAGGTCCAGCAAAGAGGCAGCAGCTCTTTTAAGTGAGTCCTCCCTGCTATGATTTACAGAATCCGGCAGGTTGGGTCGCCAGGTGATCCGCGGCACATTCAGTATCTCGTTCGCTTCTGCCAGACTTTGCGGTGAGAAAGAATTCCTGAGCAGTTGATCGATATCGGTCAATTGTATTTTTTTCAATTCATACAATTTTTCCGTCAGCGAGTCTTTCAGGCCCGGGGCCAGTTTCAGGAGCCTGTTGCGCAAGGCCATCTGTAGCTCGTTCCTGAATTCCGCGCCATTGAATGAGACCTGTACATCGGTCATATTCCGGAATATCTTCGAGTTGCTTTGCCTCGACCAGAAATTGACACGCACTGGTAATACACCTGCTATCCTGAAGCCCAGGTTCCCGGTTGTATTGTGTTGAGCTATGTCCTTCTCTACATAAGGAGTATCGATATTTGCACGATAATTGAATTGGTAACTTATATAACCTCCACTGAACTGAATAGCCGGCTTTGTGATCAATAAATTTTTGAATGGATGATCGATGTCGAAGCGAATACTATCCGGCCGGATATTTTTCATGCGCTGCACAGAGCCGGACAGCTTCTTTATTCCGGACTTCCCCTGGTCCGTCAATTGCTCCTTCTTCCAGTCAAGGAGCTTACGGCCGCCTTTCAAAGTAGTATCGAGCAGGGACCTGGCTGAATCGGAGATTTTCTTTCGAAAATGAGAAGTGGAATCGACTTGTTTCGCAGGTGTAGATTGCGCCACCGCTACTGTTGCTGTAAAACAGAACAGTACAATGAAAGATAGGAATACGTTTAACGGTAATGGATATCCCATACGCGCAGTTAGGTACTTAGGGGTTTGTATTGGGCCGCAATCTACTGTTATTAATTATAATTCGCGCGCAAAAGCCCGCATTAATTTTTATTTAAGGCGGCTAAAGCTGGGCCCATGGCCTATCTCAGGGGGTCGATATTGCGGAACGATTTTCTGGTAACTGTGCAGAATTAGCTGGTAACTGTGTAGATTTTGAGGATAAGTGTGTAATACCAGGATTCAAGGTTGCAAGATCCTGATGCCTTTTTCGGTTTTTTTGAAGACTAACCCGTGGACAAATAATACCTGTTGCAGTACTGTTTCCCCATTGCCTGAGGCAAAAATACCGGTGATACGCTTGCCTTCCAGCAGGGCTGCATCATACAGGACATTCAAATCATATTGCTCATTGATCCGCTCTATAGCTTCCGCCAGAGGTAGTTCATTGAATACCAACTGCCCCCCTCTCCATTGATCGACCTTGGCCACGGCAATGGGTACTACCTCCCACGACCGGCTCCCTTTCGAATACCGGAGTGTTTGATTGGGCTCAAGAATAGTTGACCGGGCAGCAGACTGATCCGACAAAGCTACTTTTCCCTGAACAAGCGATACCCTGATCTCCGATTCCCGCTGATATGCTTCAATGTTGAAAGCAGTGCCCAGCACTTTCGTTTGCAGGTTGTCCGTTTGCACGATGAATGGCCTCGATACATCCGGCGCCACTTCAAAGAAACCTTCTCCCGACAGTTTCACAAAACGCCCCGAACGGTTATAGACAGCCGGATCGAATTCCAACCGCGACAAACGGTTCAACCATACCTGTGTACCATCGGGCAGGGTTACCTGCCGAACACTATTCTTTTTGTTATTCTCTATCACTTGATATGCCGTTGCTTCCGCACCGGCAACCGGCTTGCGCATCACAGCCCATAAAACGATCCCGGAAACCACCAGCACCAAAACGGAAGCGGCTACCAGCAACCGACGCATACGCAGCCTTGTGTTCATAGCGATCACAGGTTGCCCCTTGATGGAATGCATCAATTGCTGATGCATCCTGGCTTTCAGTTCTTCCAGTAATGGAGGGGAAATTGTATTGGCGGGGTCAGACAGGTCGAGCTGATCAATCCATTGCCTGATCTTTTGCAGCTCGTCCTCACTGCATTCATTATTTCTAAGCCGCTCGATCAGTTCCTGGGCCTCCTGGTTGTATTGCTCCATATTACAACAATAACACAGGCTTTAAAAAGTACTAAGATAGGCAGATTATTAAACTGTTAACTCGAAGGGAAGTATGGCTAAACCACAAAGGCCCGAAGGCGCAAAGGATATAAAGAGGACTATAGAGGTGAGCAATTGCGCGCAAATCTCTTTCAAGGCCACCCTCAGTCTCTTCGAAGCAAGCTGCAACTGGTTCTTGACCGTTTGCTTCGAAAGCGAGAGATCACCGGCTATCTGGTCAATGCTTTGTTTGCGATATAGATTACGTATTACGATATCCTTCATTTTCACAGGCATCTTCGTGATCTCATGACTGATGGCCTCATCGATCTTTTCCAGTTGATTATGCTCTTCTCCCGGCATTCCATTCGCCGCTCCGGCGGATTGCTGCATCAGGAATAATTCCAGGTTCCGGTAGTGCTTCTGTTGCAATCCCCTCGACCGGAAATAATTGAATAGCTTATGATAAAGACAGGAAACGAGGTAGGGACGGGCCGTTTCGGCCGGAGGTATTTTGTGCAGGTCACGCCAAACTTCCATAAACAGATCATGCACAAGGTCGTAAGCGTCATCTGTCGAATCTGTTTTCTTACACGCGATCCTGAATAGCAGTTCCCAGTGCTGATGGTACAGTTCATTGAAGGCCAACTCATCAGCGTTGCGGGCGTTAGTTAGGATTCGGTTGTACTTCCACATAATCGTAGGTTACAAATGTATCACCTAATTTTCCGAATCGCCTGCAATATGTTGTTACGAATGTATGAAGTCTGACCTCAATGGTTCACCAGCTTCATCCCTGCTTCAGCATAACGTTCCCCCGTATTGGGAAATTTCTCCAGCAACGACTGGATATCACGCAGATCAGCAGGCGTGAGGATCACGTCGGCCGCACCGGCATTGTCCTGCAAATACTTACGCTGCTTGGTCCCGGGGATCGGGATGATATCATGACCCTGTGCCAGCACCCAGGCGAGCGACAATTGGGCCGGCGTTATATTCTTCGCTTTGGCCAACGCTGCAAAGCCTTCATTGAGCTTCCGGTTATTTTCCCAGTGCTGTTCATCGAAGCGCGGCAATGTTCTGCGAAAATCATCGGCGGCCAGTTGCTCTTTGTCCTGTATGGATGTCGTAACAAGCCCCCTTGCCAGCGGGCTGTATGCAACGAATGAGATGCCCAGCTCACGTACAGTAGAGAGGATACCATTTTCTTCCACATCCCTGGTCAGCAAGGAGAATTCACTCTGCAACGCAGCGATGGGATGCACGGCATTGGCTCTGCGGATCGATTCGGGTGAGGCTTCCGATAATCCCAGGTAACGCACTTTGCCCTCTTTCACGAGATCGGCCATAGCCCCCACCATGTCTTCCACCGGTACATTCGGATCGATGCGGTGTGCATAATACAGATCGATCACATCCGTTTTCAACCGCTTCAAACTGCCTTCCACTGCCTGCTTCACGTAGGCGGGCGATCCATCGAAATAATATGAATAGCTGCCATCGTCCCTCCAGCGGAACCCGAATTTGGTGGCAATGAAAATTTTCCGGCGATTGGGCACCAGCACATTCGAGATCAGTTCTTCATTGTGGTGAGGACCATACATATCGGCCGTATCCCAAAGATTGATCCCGAGATCGAGGGCTTTGTTCAGCGTAGCGATAGATTCCTCATCATTCCGCGGGCCATAAGCGAAGCTCATCCCCATACAGCCCAGCCCGATCGCTGAAACTATTTCTCCTGTTTTCCCAAGTTCACGATATTTCATAAATAAGTGTTTTGAATTAATGATTATTGGCTCACTTTCACACTCTTCAATTCCGATCCATCCCGCTGCTCATCACTCGCCACTTTGATCAACTGATCGCCGGCAGACAATTCCCCATAGATCTCCGTTTTCCCATTCACTTCTCTTCCCTTCTGTACATCCACCCATTCCAGTTTATTGTTCACCACCCTGATCACGAATATGCGCTCCGCCGTATTCACCACAGCCGTTTTCGGAACAATGAATGTGCTGTCTTTCCCAGGGAAAGGTATGTTCACTTCGGCTACCATGCCGGGCAATAATTTTTTGTCGTTGTTGACCACATCCATTTCCACTCTTTCGGAACGAAGCCTGGTATCGAGTGCCCCTGCCTGTCTCTTGATGGTGGCCTTGAAGATGAGGCCGGGCAATGCTTTCACCTGGAATTTCACTTCGTGCTGCTGATCGAGGAACCCTGTATACGCCTCAGGAACGGAGACCACCAACCGAAGTCTTTTTTGCTCCTGCAGGGTGAAGAGCGGTTCTGCAGAACCTTTTCCTGAAGGGCCCACATAAGCACCGGTGTTCACATTCCTCGCACTGATGATACCATTGAATGGCGCCCTGATCTCCAGGTATCCCTTTGTTACCAGCACTTCTTTCTGTGCTGCTTTCGCTGCTTCCAACTGCGCCAGGTCGGAGTTGCGGCGGGCCTCAGCCTGATCGAGATCATTCTGTGAAATGGTGCCGGGCGTTTTACTGGTCTCGTACAGGCGGTCGTAGTTGGCCTTGCTGGCAGTATAGATGGCCTCCTGCGATTTCAGGCGGGATTCGGCAGCAGCCAGCCGCGAATTCAGTTCAGGTGCGTCCAGCACGGCGAGCAATTGCCCTTCACGTACTTCCGAACCGATATCTGCATACAATTTTTTTACAAAGCTGTTCTCTTTGGCATAAAGGTCTACCTGCTGGTAGGCAATAAGCTCACCAGGTGTTTGCAAAGAGGTAGACAGGTTTCCTTTGGAGAGCACAAAAACTTCCGTAGGAGGTACTGCCGGCGCCGCCGCTTTTTTCGGCGAAGTCTCCCCTTCCGAAGAAGAGCAACCCACTGCCATTACCAGTGATCCGCAAAGGGCAAGCAGTACGAGGTGGTTGTTATAACTGATTCTTTTCATCTGAAAATTTTTATACTAAGCTGGTATATAATGTTTACTGTCCTTATCGGTTGGGTCGAGAGATACTGAATCGGTGGAGGTCTTGTTCATCACCCAGGCGAACACCAAAGGTAAGACGATCAGCGCAGCTACCGTTGAAGCTACCAGTCCACCGATCACCGCGCGCGCCAGCGGAGCGATCTGCTCCCCACCTTCCCCGATACCTGCCGCCATAGGTATCATACCGGCCACCATCGCCACAGTCGTCATCAGGATCGGGCGCAGACGAAGCGCCGCCGCTTCCTTTGCCGCTGTCACTGCATTGCCACTATGTCTTCTCAAATGTTCCGCATTCGTGATCAATAGCACTGCATTGGCAATGGACACACCCACCGACATGATGATCCCCATATAAGATTGCAGGTTGAGCGTCGAGCCTGTGAGCTTCAGCATCCCCAAAGCGCCGAGCAGTACTGCCGGTACGGTCGACAATACCACCGCCGATACCTTGAACGACTGGAAGTTCGCCGCCAGCATCAGGAAGATCACCACGATAGCTACGATCAATCCGGATTGCAGGCTGTCGAGCGTTTCCGTCAACACCTGGCTCATACCGATCGGTTCAACGGTCAGTCCACGAGGCAGTTCACCCAATGACCGGATCGCGGCATTCACATCTTTGGTGGCGGTTCCCAGGTCGGTCTTGCTCAGGTTAGCCGTGACCGATATGATCGGCATCGCACCGAGATTATCATTCTCACCATAGGTTGTATCAGGTTCTATGGTAGCCACATCATTCAATACCGGTCTGGGCGAATTCCTCAACACAGGAATTTCCCCGATACTGTTGAGCTGTGCCATTTTGTTCTCAGGCACCTGCACCTGCACGCTATAGCTCAATCCCGATCTTTCATCGAGCCAGATATTTTTTTCCGTATACCGTGAAGAAGAAGTAGAGGCGGTGAGCGACCGTGAGATGTCGGCCATATCAACCCCCAACTGCGCGGCCCTTACCCTGTCTACATTGATGTTCAGTGCAGGATATTTGATGGACTGAGCAATCTGCACATCGCGCAGGTATGGGATCTGTTTCAGTTTCTCCACGATCTTATACCCATACTCTTCATTCAGTTTTTTATTACGGCCACTGATCCGCACTTCCACCGGCGTTGGTGAGCCCTGGCTCAGGATCTTGTCGGTCAGCTCGATCGGCTCGAAAGACAATTTCAGTTCGGGCATGGCCTCCGTCACTTTTTTCCGTAATCCTTCCTTGATCTCTTCCAGGTTCCCGTCATACTCTTCTTTCATGGCCACCTGCAACACCGCTTCCTGCGGCCCGCTCATGAACAGGTAGATGGGGCTGATGGAAAAAAGACCGGGGTGCTGACCGATATAAGCCGAGCTGATGGAAATATTTTCCCTGCCCACCATGTCGCGCAGGATCGATACGGTCCTGATCAGTTTATCTTCCGTGCGTTCAATCCTCGTGCCATCCGGGGCGCGAAGCCTTACCTGGAATTGCTTACCATTCACTTTCGGCAATACGTCCCTTCCGATATTCCTCAACATCAGCACGGCAGCGCCTAATACCAATAAGAGATAAACGATCGCCACAGGGCTCCTGAAAGGCATCAGCCTTTGCAGGAAACGGAGGAAGCGATTGCGGAATCTTTCGAAGCGGCTGATCTTTCCGTCGAGGTTGCTGTCTTCCCGTTCTACCAGTACTTTCTTTTCATCCCAGGTATCAGCCCCTATCGATACTGCCGGAACTGCCGAAGCTGCCGGGGCCTGTCTTCCTTTTTTGGCATGTGGCTTCATGATCCAGTTGGCTACCACCGGTACGAAGGTCTGCGACAACAAATAAGATGTTATCATCGAAAAACCGATGGCGAGCGATAGAGGCAGGAACAGGGAACCGGGAATGCCCTGCATGGTAAAGGCCGGGGCAAACACCGCCAAGATACAGAACAGGATGAGCAATTTGGGGAATGCGATCTCCTTACAGGCATCCCAGATGGCAAGCGCTTTGGGCTTGCCCATATCGAAGTGCTGGTGAATATTCTCGATGGTCACCGTGGATTCATCCACGAGGATACCGATGGCCAGCGAAAGGCCGCTCAGGGTCATGATATTGATCGTTTGACCGAATAATTGCAGGAACAATACACCGGATATGATGGAGGTAGGGATGGTAAGTATAACGATGAGGGCACCACGAAGATCACCCAGGAAGAGCAACACCATCAAGCCTGTGAGCAATGCCCCGACGACACCCTCATGCATCAGGCTTTTTACGGCATTGATCACATAGGTGCTCTGGTCGAACTCGTAGGTCAGCTTCACGTCCTCCGGTAACTGCGCCTGGAATTTCGGCAGGTTCTTCTTCAATTTCTGCACCACTTCCCAGGTAGAAGCATCGGCCGATTTGGCAACACTGATATATACGGAGCGCTTTCCGTTAACGGTAGCATATCCCATCGTTACATCGGCGCCATCTTCAATTGTGGCCACATCGCGCAGGAAGAGATTGCTTACACTGCCTTTATACAGGGGAATATTTTCAAAATCCTTGATGGTCTTGATATTGGTATTGGCGGGGGTGAGATAATTGTAATCACCGATCCGTACATTACCTGCGGGGGTTGTGAGGTTATTCACGCGCAATGCTTCCACAAGCTGGTCAGGCGTCAGGTTATGGATACGCAACAACTCGGGATCGGCCTTGATCACCACGGTACGGATATTACCGCCAAAGGGGGGTGAACCAACCAGACCGGGAATGGACGTAAAGGAAGAACGCACATAGACGTTCGCCATATCGAGCAGTTCATTGTTGGAACGTACATCACTGCTCAGCACCAGTTGGCCCACAGGTAATGTGGAAGCATCGAAGCGAATAATGAACGGTGGTTGTGTTCCGGGTGGAAATATCGCCTGTATCCGGTTACTGAACGCGCTCACCTCCGCAGCGGCCTGGGCCATATTGGTGCCCGGATAAAAAGTGATCTTCATGAGGGTAAGCCCCTGGATATTCTTGGTCTCGATACTTTTGATCCCGTTCACATACAACATCACGTTGATGTATTGTTTGGCAAAGAATGCTTCCATCTGTGAAGGGGTGAACCCGCCATAAGGGTGCGAGAGGTAGATCACCGGCAGGTTCATGGCGGGGAAAATATCTACCTTTATTTTATTCACGGCGCTGATACCAAAGAATAAAATCCCTGCTACCAGTACCAGTACTGAGATCGGTCTTCTGAGTGCGCTTCTGATTAATCCCATAGGTGTTAAATTGGAGGTCTGAAGTCGGAGGTCTGAGGTCGGAATGTTCCCAATTATTTGAGAAACCTGTGTACAAGTCTCTTCTTACCTCTGACTTCAGACTTCATACCTCATATTCTAAAATTCGTTCATGAACAATCCAAAATCCCCGCTGGCGGCGGCTTTCAGCAAGAGGGCCTGCCATACATTGCTGTAGGCGATATCCCGGTCGGTCTCCGCCCTGTTCAATGCGTACAATGCCTGTGTAATATCCACCATATTGGTAAGCCCATTGCGATAGAGGACTGTTTTTTGCAGGTAAGCATCGGAAGCAGCTTTGATCTGCACCGGCACTTCCCTGTAGTTATCTACTGCGTTCCTGATCTTATTATCTGCCAGCGCCAATTGCGCGCGTAGTTGTTGGTCCACCAGTTCATATTCATCCTGTAAAGCTTTCGAGATGAATTTCTGCGATGCAACCTGCTCGTGTATGCGCAATGGATTGGTGAGGTTCCATACCATCCCAACTCCCAGCAGGTAGTTGGCGCGAACGGGGTCGATGCCTTTGCCAAAGCTGCGGGTGAACCCTTTCGAATCCTGTGCACCATAATCATAATCGAACCCCGATCCACGGCCCTGGAATACGCCGAAGAGCGAGAAGGTAGGATAATTGAATGTTTTGAAATAGCTCACCTGTTCTTTGCTGAGGTCTATTCGCCGCTGATAGAATTGCAACACGGGATGTTGCTCCTGCGAAGTGGCGGCCTGTGCATACAATGCTGTGGGGATGCGTGCAATGAATACCGAATCGAGTAGGAATTCCTGCGGGGGAATGCCCATGAACCTGGCCAGGATATTGGCCTGTTCCTGTTCCGCATCTTTCGATCGGGTGAGCGCTATCCGGGCGTTCGATACTTCTGCATTGGCAAGGGATGAATCCACGCCGGCATTCAGTCCGTTCCTGGCGCGGGTCACTACCACGGATTGCAGCGTCACGGCCCTGTCGAGATTTTTTTGCCAGGATTGGGTAAGCCTTTGTGCAGCCAGCAGGTTGAGGTAAGCGGCTGCCACCCTGATACCATGCTGGAACTGTTCCTGCTGAAAGTCGCTCTCATCGCGGGCCACTGCGGCCTTCGACAACTGGATCTTTTCTTTAGCCCGGCCGAAAGTGAAAAAATCCCAGTTCACATTGGCGAGATAGAGGGCGCCGAATGCGGCATTCCAGTTCTGTTCGGCCAGGGGTGGACCGGAAGAAGCAGTGCTCAATCCGCGATAGCCATAGAGCGGGCCCGTTTGTCCATTCACTGTTCCATAATCCTGTTGGAAGGAAAGGCTCAGGTCGGGCAGGTAATCTTTGGAAGCCTGCTTCACAGTGGCTTTGGAAGCCTGCACGTAGTTGGCCCTGGCCCTGATCGTTCCGTAATTCGTGAGGGCGGTCTGCACGGCATCTTTCAGGGTGATCACCTGTGCTTTTGCGAAACCTGTACTAAAGATCATCAATAGCAGCCATAACAGGCTATTCAGTTTTTTTCCTGACATGCGATACATAATTAATTCGTCCCAGTGGGAAACAATAAACCGGTAATAAGATAAATCATCAAGTGTTGGCAAGATCCTCGTCAGATCAGGTTGAGCAATAAATGAGCAATATAAAAAGGTCCATCACGTATTCCGTCAGAGGCGGAGATACTCATGCAGTTTTGGTGAGCTTTGAGCTTGTAAAATTATTCCCTAATACTTTCACTCCGATTGTATTTTTCAAACAAATAATTATAAAATTCAAACAATTACTGCCGGAAGGAGCCTGGGGTCAGATTGGTTTGTTTCTTAAAGAAATTGTTGAAATAGGCAGGATATTCGAAACCGAGCGTGTAAGCTATCTCTGAAATATTCCAGTTGGTGTGCAGCAGCAGCGCCTTTGCTTCCTTGGTGATCCTGTCTGCAATATGTTCTGTGGTGGTCCTGCCGGTGATCTCCTTCACAGCCCTGTTGAGGTGATTGGCGTGTACGGACAGATGCGTGGCATAATCGCTGGCCGTTCTCAGTTTCAGCACATGCTCCGTTGAATCGATAGGGAATTGCCTTTCGAGCAGTTCGATGAACAATGAAGCAATACGGGTGGATGCACTGGTATGTTGGAAGTAAGAGTTGGCGGGTTGTGATTTCAGTGCTTCATGGATGATCAGGTTCACATAATTGCGCAACAGGTCGTATTTATGGATGTACTCGGATTCAAGCTCTGTCAGCATCTTATTGAAGATATCCGTTAGCGTGGCCTCCTGTTGTTTGTTGATAAAGAAGACCGGGTCTCCGCCGATCTTGAACAAAGGTGAATCCTGGATGCTTTCATTGCGGAAGGCCGGACTGATGAAATCATGCGTGAACAAACAAAAGAAACCTTCCTGTTTTTGGGAAATGGCTTCCCAGGCATAAGGGATGGTAGGGTTTGAAAAAAGGAGCGCGTTCCTGTCGATCCTGATCCCTTTATCTGCATAATAGAGATTGCCTGTGCCGATGATCATGGAGATCTTATAGAAGTCGCGGCGGTTATAGGGCGATGCCTGCTTGCAGGAAAAATCACCCCTCCGGTATACATTGAAATGACCTGGTTTTCCTGGTCCGTTCACTTGTGCAGACAACGGGACGTTGCGGATATTGACCCTTTCATAAAATTCCTGTAAGGATTCACTTCTGCCCATGAACCAAAGTTATGGAATTCAAACAATCAATTTGTTAATATTTGGTTAGGCGGTCGCTAGAAGAGATCGATGCCGGCATGGAAGCCGAACCAGCCGGTTACCTTGTCGCTGAAGGTGAACTTATTGCCGGGCTGGATATCGAACTTGTACCCTTTCACTTTTTGTGGCTGGGTGGAATAATAAACGGAGAAGGCCGGCCCTGCATATACGGAGAGGAACTTCCCTACTTTGAACCTGGCATGGATGCCGAGCCTGGTGAGCAAGTTCACATAATCCCAGGTGCCCAGGTAAAGATACTGTGTGGTAAGCTCCGTATTCAATCCCCATCGCTTATTGAAAGTGAATTCACGCCCAAGCCCATAGCCGAATGTATACAGTTTATCGAGACTATCGTTCCGGTAACCGGCGCTCACGCCGCCCAGCAGGATACTGTACAATTTGGTATTGCCTGTTTTGAAACTGACATTGAAGGGCACTATCTCCGAAGCATAGAAGGAAAGTTTATGATAGCCTTTGAAAATAATATTGATGAGGCCGATGCTATAGCCTTCGGATGTATCTGCAATATTCACCAGCCCGATCTGTACTCCTTTGAGGCGTTTCGTATAATTGAGGAGTGAGGCGATCTGTGCCCCATGGATCTCCCGAAGGTTCACATTCAGCAGGCCGGCGATCTGTGCTCCCCGCAGATCGCGGAGGTTGATATTGAGATGGCCGGCCAATTGTGTACCTACCATATTACCTTTTGCGAAATTGACATTGCCTGCGAGCTGCAGCCCTTTCATGCTGCCTGCTACAAGATTGTAAGAGCCCCCCAACTGCCAGCCGGCAAAATCCCTTCTCACCGAGTTGCCTATGCCCGCCATCTGCAGGCCGCTGGCATTTCCGCCGATATGGTTGTAAATACCACTGAATTGCCACCCGGTCATATCACGCTTCACGAAATTACCGATGCCGCCCACCTGCAAGCCGCTCACACTGTCGAGCACCGCATTGTGCAAGCCGGCGATCTGTACGCCCCTGGCGCTTCCCCCCACTACGTTCAGGAGCCCGGCGATCTGCACGTAATGCACATCCTTCTTGTCGATGTTGAAGGCCCCGCCCAGTTCGAACCCATCCACGCCACCGGAGTAGCCACCCAGTACGTTGAATGAAAAATTATTGGTCACCTGGCTGTTCAGTTTGCCGTTGGTGCTCATGCCCGGAACGAGTGAGACCTGATATGGCCTTACCACGAAGAATTTTTTCAGGTTGATACTTTGGATCTTTTGCCAGGAAGAAAGCAGGAACTTGCCCATGGCCGTTTTCTCCACTACCACCGAATCCGCCTTCCGGTAGGTATAGAGCCAGTGCGTACTGTCGGGGTTGCGTACCGCTATCATGATCGAATCGGGTGCTTTGAAATTATAGGGACCGATGATGGTGGTGGTATCGGTAAAGTCCATCGGCATAATGGTGATGGATAATTCCTGGTTGAATTTCGGTTGTATTACAACGGTAGTATCGATATAATACTGCTTGCTCACACTGACGGCCGCGCTCTTGTACCTGCTTTTGAGCTTCAGCCTGAAATACCCTTCCTGGTTGGTGATGGTGGAAGTGAGCTGGTCTTTTTCGTATACGCTGGCATTGTTGACCCTTTCGCCGGTTTGGTCGTCGAGCACATAGCCTGTAACGTAATAGAGGTTGTCATCGCTGGCCGTTTGTGTGGTGACCAATGCAATTTTGATGGGCGTGCGCCGGATGATGATATAATTACCGCTCTCCTTGAACTCGTAACCTTCCCGGAACAGCATGTCCAATACCTGGAGAACGGTCTTGCTATGCACGCTGAGGGTAACCAGGCTGTCTTTCCTGATGATGCGGCTATTATAGGAAAAATAGAAATTCCCCTTGTTGCTGAGTATCTCCAGCACATTGCTCAGTTCCTGGCGGTTCACTTCGAATGTTACAACGCGGTTAAGGATATTCTGCGCCGAAGCAGGAATTGTAGAGAACAATAAACCAAACAGGACCAGTAAATAGAAAAGACCTCTCCGCATTATCCGTTGAATGTTATTTTCCATGCCAATCAATAGGTAAAACTATTTCAATAAGATGGTTGAATCATTTTTGACTACCTGGATCTTGTATTCTTTGAAGGTTTCTACGATCAGCTCGAGTATCCTGTCGAGTGATTCATCGTAAAGGGGTATATCTATCTGCAGGCTTTTCAGTTCTTTTCTTTCGATCACGATATGGGTATCATACGCTTCATTCAGCACATCGACCAGTTTCCACAAAGGGGTGTTATCGCAAACAAATTCGCGGGTGCGGTAATACTTGTAGAGCTGGTCGGTTACATTTTCCTTGTTGAGGAGGGGATCCTGCGGAGATACCAGCAGCTTTTCTTTCGGTTTGAGCTGAATGGATTGCTGTGCACGGCTCACTTTCACCAGCCCGGTCTCGACGATCACTTCGGTTTTGCCATTGATGCTTTTAACGTTGAAGGAAGTTCCGAGCACGGTAACGGTCACATCATTGATCTGCACCACGAAAGGCTTGTCTTTATCGGGCGTGATGCGGAAAAATGCTTCGCCCTTTAATTGTACGGGCCTGTTACCACCCTTGAAAGCAGTTGGATAGGTGATGGAAGATTTTTTATTGAGAACAACGATGGAGCCGTCGGGCAGTGTGTCCGACTGTGGCTGAGGACCTGTGGAGATCACGATCTCGCGGGGAATGGTGTTCTGCTTCCAGAGCAGGTATCCCAGTCCGAGGATGCCGGCTGTAAGTACCAGCACCGCAGCAACGCGCAGCGATCTCATTCTCCTGTTGATCGACCTGAGAGCCGGCTGTTCGGAGGGCAATTGACCGGTGATTTGCTGAAATCGCCTCCAGGCCTGTTCTTCATCGACCGTACTGGTAGCGGCCAGTTTTTTGCTCTTCTCCCAGATCAGCTTGAAATGATCGAAATAGCGCTGATTGCCCGGATCGGCGGCCACCCAGTTCTCCACTTCCCTCCGCTCACTGGCAGATGCCTCACCCAGCAGGTATTTCACCAGCAGGTCATCGTTCATATCGTGTAAATAGGCATTCAATCCGATTGGTTTTAGAGGTTGGGTAGAATTAAGATGATAAGTGGAAGAAAATCGATCAGTTTCTGCCGCAACAATTTCAGCGCTTTTCCCATCTGGTTTTCTACGGTCTTGATGGAAAGTTCGAGCCGGTCGGCGATCTCCTGGTATTTCAGCTCTTCGAAACGGCTCATCTGGAAAATGGTGCGGCATTGCTCCGGCAATTCACTCAATGCCGTTTGCAATTGCTGTTCGAGGTCTCCCAGTAAAACTTTTTTAGATGCGTTATCCGATTCATTTTTCATTTGCCAGGCAGCATAGGACTGATAGGCCTGTTTCACTTTCTGATGTTTCAGGTGATTGAGGCTTTCGTGGTATACTGCCCTGTACAGGTAGGCAGTGACGGAAGTTTGAATATGGAGCTGGCCTTTTCTCTCCCAGATCTTGTAGAAAACGTTCTGCACCATTTCCTCTGCTGTCATATCATCTTTGACGATGGTACAGGCATAGGCGTGCAGATTCTTAAAATGACTTTTAAAAACCTTTTCAAATGCTGTTTCCAGCAGTTGAATACTTCCCGCATCAGTAACTGCCATTCGAAGGGTTTGATATCTGCCGTCAAATATAGCTGCTTCCGCCAATTGTCCTTTATTATATATGACAACCGGAAATGGTTTTACCCCCATGGGATCCTGGAATGTTGTAAAGACCTGGCAAATAAAGGACTGTATGACAGTTTGCAGTGGGCAATTTGCAGTTGGTACCATTCCTTTGCCTTTCTATCAGCTTGCTTGGGTTCAATTAGCTTTGTAAAGACTGCCCCGAACTGCAAATTGCCCACTGCAAACTGCCAACTCGAAAATCATGCGTCTATCTCCAAGGCGGAGATCCTGCCCTCAACGTAGTGTTCATATTTCTCCCGTGCCAGGATGCCGGCCAGCAGGTGATCGTAGGTGGTGGAAGACTGGGGATCGAGATTATAGGTCCGTTGCGGGGGCACGAAAGTAGGATCATTATTGGCACGCACGAAATACAGTTCATCCATTTCGGTGCTGCCGGATTTGAAATAATTATAGAAGGTTTCATGTTCCCGGAAGAATTTCCGGGTATAGCGTAATTCTTTCTGCCAGAAATTGATGATTTCGCCGGGATCTTCTTCGGGGACAAAAAGATTGGCTTTGTAAACAAGGGCATAGTATTCCAGCATACCGGTAAGAGCGGGTTTCACTGTTTTGAAGAACCAGATCTCCTCCTTGTCGTTGCTGAAATGATAATGCTGCAAGAATTTCTGTTGTTCATTCCATGTTTTCTCGCATGCCTGGAAGCAACATTCGATCTGCTCCTTCTCGGTAGTAAACAGAAGGCTACACTGGTCGATCCCGGCCATCATCTGTTGATACAACAATTGGGACTGTTCTTTCATAGTTCAGGGAATTGTTAAATGCAGGGCGGAGAGTTGCTATCAGAGCCGCTGCCATCCCTCTGTCACCAAATGCTTTCAGTCGGTCGAAAAAAAAAGCAGGGAAAGTGAAAACAATCCCTGGATAGACCAAACGGTCACATGAGAAAATCTACTATTAAACAAAAGTTGTATTCAGCATTTAAAGAACTGGCGGGCGAAAAAAAAGCTCACCCGAACAAAGTCAGGTGAGCTTTAATAGTATAGGAATGCCTATAGCATAACTTTCAAAGCTGTGCACTGACTTATCTTTCCCCGGTATCTGACCAGGGTAGGAATTGGCACCTTTTCCATCGCAATGGTGATATGATGCGCGTACCATGTCGATGGAAGGTTGTCAAGGCTTCATCGGGCCCGTTTCCCTCAGCCTTTCTGGATAAGTAACCGTAAGAACTGGGGCAAATATATAAATGAATGTTTGGTAAACATATAGTTAACGGAAATTTTTTTTATTGTGTGAAAAGAACACACCATAGGGGTGCTCCTTTACCCTCCGCTATACCAAATAACCGAACAGGTTGTCGTCCTTGTTCAGCTCGGTATAGTTGATATGGTATTTCCGCATATTGCCCATCAGCACATCATAATCTTCCCTGCACTTCAGCTCTACGCCTACCAGCGCCGGCCCTGTTTCCTTGTTGTGTTTCTGAATAAATTCAAAACGGGTAATATCATCATTGGGCCCCAGCACATGGTTCACGAATTCCTTGAGTGCCCCGGGCCGCTGCGCAAAACGTACCAGGAAATAATGTTTCAGCCCTTCATATTGCAGACTGCGCTCTTTGATCTCCTGCATGCGGTCGATATCATTATTGCTGCCACTTACAATGCAGACCACATTTTTGCCTTTGATGGCAGTGGCATAGTCGTCGAGCGCCGCGATCGATAAGGCGCCCGCAGGCTCTACCACGATGGCTTCCTCATTGTACAGTTTCAGGATAGTGCTGCACACTTTTCCTTCGGGAACGAGATGCATCTCATTCAGCACTTCGCGGCAGATGGAAAAGGTGATATCGCCTACCCTTTTTACGGAAGCGCCATCCACGAAGCGCTCGATATTTTCCAGTGTAACGGGATGACCGGCTTCCAGTGCCCTTTTCATCGATGGGGCGCCTTCCGGTTCAAGCCCCACAATGATAGTTTTGGGAGAATAGGTCCTGAAATATGATCCTACCCCGGCACTGAGCCCTCCCCCTCCAACAGGTACGAACAGGTAATCGATGTCCGACTGATCTTCGAGGATCTCCAACGCCACCGTTCCCTGCCCTTCGATGATCCGCTGATCGTCGAATGGTGGAATGAAGGTCATTCCATTTTCTTCCGTGAATTTTCTAGCGGCAATGGCGCAGTCATCGAACGTATCGCCAATGAGCCTGATCTCGATATTATCTTCCCCAAACATTTTGGTTTGTTTCACTTTCTGATTGGGGGTGATGATGGGCATGAACACAACTCCTTTTACATCGAGGCGCTTGCAGGAGAAAGCAAATCCCTGTGCATGATTGCCGGCACTGGCGCATACAACGCCCTGGCGGAGCTGCTCGGTAGGCAGACTGCTCATCATATTATAAGCGCCGCGCAGCTTGTAGGAACGTACCACCTGCAGGTCTTCCCGCTTCAGGTATACATTGCATTCATATTTGCGGGAGAGGTTATGACTGTACATCAACGGTGTTCTGTTCACCACTTTCCTCAATCGCATGGCTGCTTTGTGGAATTCAAGTGTCGCTGATGTGTTGGTTGAAGTGCTCATGTTGTTAGTTTATTTTTTACCACGAAGGCACGAAGAAATTGGTTGATAAGTTGAAAAGTCGACAGGTTTACAAGTGATCGCCGAATTTCATGCTTCCCTTATCAACATTTCAACTTTTTACCCTTTCAATATTATTTCCGCCGTGCCTTCATGGCAAAACAATTTAATTCGTTGCTGCGGCTGCCTTCTTCGCCGGCTGCGCTGCCTGGTTCTCAGGGCGCAGGCTTCTCACTGTTTTACCGGCCTGCCACATTTCACTTTCACGCAGCTCTTTCAGCTCGGCTTCCAGTTTCTCACGGTAATCCGGCTGGCTGTTGGAATCGATGGAGCGCTGGCTTTCCTTGCCGGCGGCTACGCTTTCATATAGTTCATTGAAGACAGGCAATGTGGCATCACGGAATTTCTTCCACCAGTCCAATGCGCCGCGCTGGGCAGTGGTGGAGCAGTTGGCATACATCCAGTCCATCCCGTTCTCGGCCACCAGCGGCATCAAAGATTGTGTAAGCTCTTCCACCGTTTCGTTGAATGCTTCAGAAGGAGAATGTCCTTTCTTACGCAGCACTTCATACTGTGCAGCAAAAATGCCCTGGATGGCCCCCATCAGTGTTCCTCTTTCACCGGTAAGGTCGGAGTACACTTCTTTTTTGAAATCCGTTTCGAAAAGGTAACCGCTGCCCACGGCAATACCGAGCGCGATCACTCTTTCTTTAGCCTTGCCGGTAGCATCCTGGAAGATGGCATAACTGCTGTTCAAACCACGGCCCTGGAGGAACATACGGCGGAGAGAAGTGCCGGAACCTTTGGGCGCCACCAGGAACACGTCTACATCCCTGGGGGGAACAATGCCTGTCTGTTCGTTGAAGGTGATACCGAAGCCATGAGAAAAATATAATGCTTTACCGGGAGTTAAATATTTCTGCACAGTTGGCCAGAGCTGGATCTGGGCCGCATCGCTCAGCAGGTAGCAGATGATGGTGCCACGTTTCAGCGCTTCTTCGATCTCGAACAGCGTTTCACCAGGCACGAACCCATCACGCACAGCCTTATCCCAGGTTTTGGAATTTTTACGCTGACCAACGATCACATTGATGCCATTGTCTTTCTGGTTCAATGCCTGACCAGGCCCCTGAACACCGTAGCCGATCACAGCCACTACTTCATTTTTCAAAACCGCCTGCGCTTTGGCCAGTGGGAACTCCTCGCGGGTTACAACGTTTTCTTCCACACCACCGAAATTTAATTTTGCCATGATAGTTTTTTTGGGCTAAGAGATTGAAGTAGTCTCTTAGCTGGTTTACGATTGTTTTTTATTACTGGTTGTTATTAACTCTTTTGGGTGATTACATAGAGAACACTTCATCCTTCCTGTTCAAAAATTCATTCTCCACCACTTCTTCACCGGGCTGCCTTTTTTCGAACTCTTTCAACTTTTCGTGGAAGCCACGGGTGGCCTTGATAATGGCTACCCTTCCGCTGCGCACAAATTCCAGCAACCCATAAGGTTCCAGCACACTGATGAGCTTGTCGGTCTCCTCACGATGACCGGTAGCTTCAAATATGGTATAGTCTTTCCTGATCACTACCGCACGGGCTCCATACTGGCGGAGCAGCCTTTCCACTTTCACTTTCTCGGCGATCTCATCGGTAGGCACTTTGTACATGGCCATTTCCTGCCAAACGATCTCCTCGTTGTTGTTGTAATAGGCACGCAATACTTCCACCTGTTTTTCGATCTGGCGAGAGAGTTTTTTCACCACTTCCTCCGTTTCATGGATCACGATGGTGAAGCGATGGATGCCTTCAACCTCCGTAGAAGAAGTATTGAGGCTTTCGATATTGATCTTCCTGCGCGAAAAAATGATCGCAATACGGTTCAGCAAACCGATCTGGTTCTCGGTATAGACCGTAAGCGTAAATTCCTGCTTTGACATAATCTCTTTTTATACATGATTTTATTTCAATCTGATTTCTGCTACACTGCACCCTTGCGGCACCATCGGGAATACATTGTTCTCTTTTCCTACCATTACTTCCAGCAGGTAAGAGCCATCATGCTCCAACATTTTCTTCAGTGCCCCTTCGAGGCCAGTTCTCTCTGAAATGCTGGCCCCTTCTATATGGTAGGCTTTCGCCAGTTGAACGAAATCCGGACTGGTGATATCCACGAACGAATAGCGCCTGTCGTGGAACAGTTGCTGCCACTGGCGAACCATGCCCAGGAACTGATTATTGAGGATGAGTATTTTTACCTGTATACCACATTGCATGATGGTGCCCAGCTCCTGCAGGGTCATCTGGAAACCACCATCACCGATAATCGCTACCACTGTTCTTTCAGGAGCGCCGAATTTGGCGCCGATGGCTGCCGGCAGCGCGAAACCCATAGTGCCCAGTCCACCGGAAGTGACATTGCTTTTCGATTGTGTGAATTTTGCATAACGGCAGGCTACCATCTGGTGCTGGCCTACGTCCGTTACGATCACGGCATCTCCTTTGGTGAGTTCATTCAATGTTTTGATCACTTCTCCCATCGTCATCTGTTCAGTGGTGGGATTGAGCTCGGCATGGATACAGGCTTCTTCTTCCTGCTGCTGGTGATCGCGGAAGCGCTGCAACCATTGCGGGTATACTTTCGATTCAACCAGCTCCGTGAGCAGCGGCAATGTTTCCTTGCAGTCGCCCCATACCGGGACCGTTGCCTTTACATTCTTGTCGATCTCTGCGGGATCGATATCGAGATGTACCACTTTCGCCTGCTTGGCGTATTTGTCGAGCCGCCCGGTTACACGGTCATCGAACCGCATGCCTACCGCGATGAGCACATCGCATTCATTGGTGAGCACATTGGGCCCGTAATTGCCATGCATGCCAAGCATACCTACATGCAAAGGATGATCGGTAGTGAGCGCGCTCAAACCGAGGATGGTAGCGGCTGCGGGGATACCGCTTTTCTCGATGAATTTCCTGAATTCGTTTTCTGCTTTTCCGAGGATCACACCCTGTCCGAAGAGCACGAAAGGTTTTTCAGCACTGTTGATCAGTTGGGCGGCCTCTTCGATGTATTCTTTACGTACATTGGGTTTTGCGCGATAGCTGCGGACATGGTCGCATTTTTCATATCCTGCATAATCGAATTTTTGCAGTTGCGCATTCTTGGTGATATCGATCAATACAGGGCCGGGCCTGCCGCTTTTGGCGATGTAGAATGCTTTGGCCAGAACGGCAGGGATCTCCGTGGCATCCGTTACCTGGTAATTCCATTTGGTGACAGGCGTGGTGATGTTGATCACGTCCGTTTCCTGGAAGGCATCGGTCCCCAGCAGGTGAGCGAATACCTGGCCGGTGATGGCGACAACGGGCGTGCTGTCGATCATGGCATCTGCCAGACCGGTGACCAGGTTCGTAGCGCCAGGCCCACTGGTAGCGAATACCACACCCACTCTTCCCGATGTTCTCGCATATCCCTGGGCGGCATGAATGCCGCCCTGCTCATGACGCACGAGGATATGTTTCAGTTTGTCCTGGTAATCATACAGGGCATCATAAATGGGCATGATGGCGCCCCCCGGGTAACCGAAGATGGTATCTACGCCTTCGGCCAGGAACGCCTCCAGCACCGCCACCGATCCGCTGATGGAAGTGGTAGGTTTGGTAGTTGCTTTCTCTTCGACAACCTTTTTCGGTGCTGTTGTAGTTGTGCTCATACTATCTTTTTTTAATGTTCAATCTTGTTGTTAGTTTTCATCGGTAACGCAGCCTTCTGCGGCGTTCTTCACACTCTTCGCATATTTGAGGAGCACGCCTTTGGTAGCTTTGAGGGCCGGCTGTTTCCAGGCTGCTCTTCTTTTGGCGATCACATCCCCGGATACTTTGAGCGTGATCGTATTTTTTGAAGCGTCCAGTTCGATCACATCATTGTCTTCCACCAATGCGATGAGACCACCTTCATACGCTTCCGGCGTGATATGCCCTACCACGAAACCATGTGTGCCACCACTGAACCGGCCATCGGTGATCAGGGCAACCGACTTGCCCAGACCGGCGCCGATGATGGCGGACGTGGGTTTCAGCATCTCCGGCATACCGGGCGCACCCCTGGGGCCTACATGCCGGATCACCACCACATCGCCGGGTTTTATTTTTCCGGAGTTGATGCCGTTGATCAGTTCGAACTCCCCATCGAATACGCGGGCAGGCCCTTCGAATTTTTCTCCTTCTTTTCCGCTGATCTTGGCCACGCTGCCACCTTCAGCGAGATTACCATACAATATTTGCAAATGCCCTGTTGCTTTTATCGGGGCTTCCAATGGCACGATGATCTTTTGCGTTTCGAAGCTCAGGTCTGGTACTGAAGCGAGATTTTCTGCCAGCGTTTTCCCGGTTACCGTTAGACAATCGCCATGCAGCAGTCCTTTTTGCAGCAGGTATTTCATCACGGCAGGTACGCCACCATGGTGGTGCAGGTCCTGCATCAGGTATTTGCCACTGGGCTTGAAATCCGCCAGTACCGGCACTTTGTCGGAAATGGCCTGGAAATCATCCTGCGTGAGTGGTACGCCCACGCTCTTCGCCATAGCGATGAGGTGGAGAACGGCGTTGGTGCTGCCACCGAGTACCATGATCACGGTGATGGCATTGTCGAATGCCTTGCGTGTTATGATATCGCTGGGCTTGATATCTTTTTCCATGAGCAGACGGATGGCCCTGCCTGCTTCGAGGCATTCCTGTTTTTTTTCTTCGCTGAGTGCCGGGTTGGAAGAGGAATAAGGAAGGCTCATACCCAATGCTTCGATTGCAGAGGCCATGGTATTGGCGGTGTACATGCCTCCGCAAGCGCCTGCACCCGGACAGGAATGTTGGATGATCCCTTTATAATCCGTATCGTTGAGTTGACCGGCCAGTTTCTGACCAAGGGCTTCGAATGCCGACACGATATTCAGGTCCTGTCCCTTATAATGGCCCGGGGCGATAGTTCCGCCGTAGACCATGATGGCTGGCCTGTTCAGCCGGCCCATCGCTATCATGGAGCCGGGCATATTCTTATCACAGCCGGGGATAGCTATCAATGCATCATAATATTGAGCGCCGCAAACGGCCTCGATGGAATCGGCAATGATATCGCGGCTCACGAGCGAATAGCGCATACCGTCCGTTCCGTTGCTGATGCCATCGCTCACACCGATGGTATTGAAGATAAGTCCAACCAGTTCATTGTCCCACACTCCTTGTTTCACGATCTTTGCGAGATCATTGAGGTGCATATTGCAGGTATTCCCGTCGTAGCCCATGCTCGCCACGCCTACCTGTGCTTTTTTAAGATCTTCTTCCGTTAAGCCGATGCCATAGAGCATTGCCTGTGCAGCAGGTTGTGTTACATCCTGCGTGATCGTCTTTGAATATTTGTTCAGTGCTCCCATTGTTTTTATATTAATGCCATTGATTACTTGCTTTAACCGGCTGCCAGCATATCTGCTTCCGTTCTAGTTGCTTCCGTTACTTTTTGTTTATAGGCCACCTGCAATTGCCTGCCGAGCGTATCTTCCCAGCGCAGCGGGAAGCGGGTATCATCCAGCGATTCCCATCCAACGATCTCGGCGGCGGTTCCGCAGAAGAAAGCTGCGTCAGCCTGTTTGAGCTCATCGGGCCTTATGTGTTTTTCTTCCACCGGTATATTCATTTCACCGCATAATTCCAGTACTGTGGCGCGGGTGATACCTGGTAAAATATTTCCTAACGGTGGCGTATAGAGCCTGCCGTTCTTTTCGAAAAACATATTGGCGCCAGGGCCTTCGGCTACATATCCGTTCATATCCGTGAGCAATGCTTCATCGTAACCTTTGGCTTTGGCATCCTGGCTGGCCAGGATGGAGTTCACATAGTGACCGGTAGCTTTTGCTTCGATCTTGAATCCGTGGGGATTGGGTCGTTGAAAGGGTGATGTCATTACACGGAGCAGTTTATCGCCCAGGAAAAGTCCCATTTCCCATACGGCGATCATGATATGCGATGCCGTGTTCTTATTAAAGCTCATATTGGCCGGCGCATAGACCAGTGGGCGGATATAGGCGTCCTGCAGGTTATTGTAAGCCAGCACCTGGTAAGTGGCGTCTATCAGTTTTTCGGTTGAATATGGATAGGGAAGGTTCAGTGCTTCCGCAGATCTCCGCAGCCGTTCATAATGTTCCACTGCCTTGAAGATCTTCGTTTCCCCGTCGGCTGTGCGGTAGGAACGTATCCCTTCGAACACGCCATAACCATAATGCAGGGTTTGACCGTACAGGTCCACTTTAGCCTCAGCGGCCTTTACATAAGCTCCATCTAAAAAGAGCACTGTGTTCTGATCATAATAAGTTGCCATACTTCAGCATTTGATTTTCGGATGTATCAGCTCAAACGTCTATCCCACCCATCCCATTCATCCCATAAATCCCGGTTCAGACAAAAAAAGCGACCCGCCTCTCTGGAGGCGGGTCGCTTAGTATTTTGAGCTATTCAGATATTCGCTAAACACCACCTCCATGCGAAGCAGGAATAATAATCACCACCACCACAATTATAATTGTAGTTACCACAGTGACGATATTTTTGATTCCGCTTTTCAGCATAAAGACTGATGTGTACTGCGAATATACACCCGCCGTTTTAAAAAAAGAACTGTAGCAAGCAACTTTCTGAAAAAATATCTTAAATAATGGTCGATTTTCTCAACTCGATATTGGCTTTGTTGATCCCACCCGGTATGCGATTGGCTACATATTCACTGATCAGTTCCCCGATCGTGCTGGTGAAATAGAAATTGATCGGGTCGATGTCCTTGGTCACGAATCCGTTGAGCAGGGTCCATTCCACTGCCTCCCGCACCAGTGCCGCTTCCCTGGCCAGTGCCAGGTGATCGAGCAGCATAGCTGCCGACAGGATGGAGCCCAGCGGGTTGGCAATATCTTTACCGGCAGCCTGCGGGTAAGAGCCGTGGATAGGCTCGAACAGGGCCGCGCCTTTACCGATGGAAGCGGAAGGCAGCAATCCCAGGGAACCGGTAATCACACTGGCTTCATCGCTGATGATATCACCGAACATATTCTCTGTGAGGACCACATCGAACTGTTTCGGGTTCAGGATGATCTGCATGGCGGCATTGTCCACGAACAGGAAATCGACAGTCACTTCCGCATACTGCGGGGCAATGTCCTGCACCACTTTGCGCCACAAACGCGAAGTTTCCAGCACATTGGCCTTATCTACCAGGGTCAGTTTCTTTCTTCTTTGTTGTGCATACTGGAAAGCGAGATGCGTTACCCTTTCGATCTCTTCGCGGGTGTACACGCAATCGTCAGATGCCTGTGTCTTTTCTTCGTTCACCTCTTTCTTGCCGAAATAGATGCCCCCGGTGAGCTCACGGAAGATGATGAAATCAACACCTTCAATATTTTTTGTTTTGAGCGGAGAGAGATGCGCCAGTGAAGGATACGTGGTAACGGGCCTGATATTGGCGAACAGTTGCAACGATTTCCTCAGTTTCAGTAATCCCTGTTCGGGCCTTACTTTGGCGGTGGGGTCATTATCATATTTCGGATGGCCGATGGCGCCGAAAAGGATGGCGTCGCTGTTCAGGCAGGCTTCGATCGTTTCATCGGGTAGCGGGTTCCCTGTTTTATCGATCGCATCGGCCCCCATGAGGCAATGCTTATAATGAAATGTATGGCCGAATTGATCGGCAATTGCGTTCAGTACTTTGACTGACTGGCGGGTGACTTCAGGGCCTATGCCATCGCCTTCTATTACAACGATATTTTTTTCCATGATCTTCATGTAGTTTTCGGGTTCAAGGATTGGATCATTCAGGATCGACCCGGCTTCGCTCTTCGACCGCTGTAGCCATTTGGCAAAGGCGGTAAAGCTCTATCGGGTAAAAGTAGCTTCAAAAGTTTCGATCTCGTTGCGAATGCTGAGCAGGTAGTCGATATCATCATACCCATTCAGCAGGCATGTTTTTTTATAGTTATTAATATCGAATCCGGATTGTTCACCAGTACTGCTGATGGTGATGGTCTGATCTTCGATGCTCACCTTGAGTTCAACAGCCGGGTCCTTTTCTATGGCCGCAAAGATCTTTTGCAGGAAGTCTTCACTCACCTGTACAGGCAGCAGGAAATTATTCAGGGCATTGTTCTTGAAGATATCGGCAAAGAAACTGCTCACCACTACATCGAAGCCGGCATCCTTGATGGCCCAGGCAGCATGCTCTCTCGATGATCCACAACCGAAATTCTTGGCGGCCACTAAAATTTTCCCTTTGTAAGTTGGATCGTTCAGTACAAACTCCCTCCGGGGCTGTTGTTCATCATCATTTAAATAACGCCAGTCGCGGAACAGGTTCTTCCCGAACCCTTCCCGGCTGGTGGCTTTCAGGAAGCGGGCCGGAATGATCTGGTCGGTGTCTACATTCTCGATATCGAGCGGCACTGCCGTGCTTGTTACTATATTGATGCTCTTACTCACGAATTATTTTTTTTCTGGTTCATTACAGGAATTCCCTCACATCGGCCACTTCCCCGGTAATCGCTGCTGCGGCGGCCGTGAGCGGGCTGGCAAGAAATGTTCTCGCATTGGGTCCCTGGCGGCCTTCGAAATTCCGGTTGGAAGTAGAGATACAGTATTTGCCCGCCGGTATTTTGTCTTCATTCATACCCAGACAGGCAGAACAACCCGGCTGCCGTAACTGGAAGCCGGCCTCTTCAAATATTTTATCGATACCTTCTGCGATGGCCTGTTTTTCCACCTGCTTGCTACCGGGCACCACCCATACTTCCACATCATCGGCCTTTTTCTTTCCTTTCACGAAGGAGGCCACCATGCGGAGGTCTTCGATACGGCTATTGGTGCAACTGCCGATGAACACATAGTCCACCTTCTTGCCTTTGATCTCCGCGCCTGGCTTCAATCCCATATAATTGAGCGATTTCAGGAAAGAGGGTTTTTCCTTTTCATCGATCTCGCTCTCTGCGGGGATATGGCCAGTAACGCCCATGCCCATCCCAGGGTTGGTGCCGTAGGTGATCATCGGTTCTATGGCTGCTGCGTCGATCTGTATCTCTTTATCGAATACGGCATCGGCATCGGAATACAATTCTTTCCAGGCGGCCAGTTTCCTGTCCCACTGTGCGGCGCCGGGAGCGAACAACCTGCCTTTCATATAATCGAAAGTAGTTTCGTCCGGAGCGATCATACCGCCACGGGCGCCCATCTCGATGCTCATATTGCAGATGGTCATCCTTGCTTCCATGCTCAGGCTGCGGATGGCGGAGCCTGCATATTCCACGAAATACCCGGTAGCGCCGCTGGCGGATATTTTCGATATAATAAACAAAATGATGTCTTTCGACACCACTCCTTTGTTCAATTCACCTTCTATATTGATGCGCATCAGCTTCGGCTTGCTCTGCAGCATACACTGCGTGGCCATTACCATTTCCACTTCGGAAGTACCGATGCCGAAGGCAATGGCGCCGAAGGCGCCATGGGTGGAAGTGTGGCTATCGCCGCATACGATCGTCATGCCCGGCTGCGTAATGCCCAGTTCAGGGCCTATCACATGCACGATACCCTGGAAGGGATGGCCGAGGCCATATAATTCCACATCGTGTTTTTTGCAGTTGGCAATGAGCTGCTGCACCTGCAGTCGGCCCAGTTCGTCCCTGATCGGTAAATGTTGCTGAAGTGTAGGTACGTTGTGATCGGCCGTTGCCACGATCTGTTGCGGGCGGAATACTTTGAGCCCCCTTTTCTCCAGCCCCTGGAAGGCTTGCGGGCTGGTCACTTCGTGAATAAAATGCTTGTCGATATACAATACGGAGGGGCCGCCGTCAATTTGTTTCACGACGTGCTTGTCCCAGATCTTTTCAAATAATGTTTTACCCATTTCTTCCTTTTGTGAGAAAAAGCGTGGCGCAGAAGCGCCACGCGGTAAACAAAAACTACATGATTATGAGAAAATACTGCTCTCAGGCTACTATGGCAGTGACCTGGTATTCACCGGCCAGTGCCTTCAAATCCTCATCTGCCACCTCTTTTTTACGGTCGGCCACTTTGAGGAATTGTTCGTACAATACGTCAATATCATTGCGATTGTACTGGAAACCGAGCTTATGGAAACGGTGTGCCAGCGCGCTGCGGCCGCTGCGGGCAGTGAGAATGATCTTACTGCCGTCCGCTCCCACCTCATCCGGATTGATGATCTCATAGGTCAGTGCATCTTTCAGGAATCCATCCTGGTGAATACCGGAAGAATGCGAGAAAGCATTGCTGCCTACGATAGCTTTATTCGGTTGTACCGGCATCCGCATGGTATCGGATACCAGTCTGCTCAGAGGGTTCAACTGCTGTGCTTTGATATTGGTGTAATACCCGAGCGCATGGTGCTGCTTGATGATCATGACCACTTCTTCCAGGGATGTATTCCCTGCTCTTTCGCCCAGTCCATTGATCGTGCACTCTACCTGGCGGGCGCCATTCATCACACCGGCAATGGAATTGGCTGTCGCCAGTCCGAGGTCGTTATGACAATGGCAGGAGATCACCGCCTTATCTATATTGGGTACCTTGTTCATGAGGTACGCTATCTTTTCTCCATATTGGTAAGGCAGGCAGTAGCCGGTAGTATCGGGGATATTCACCGTGGTGGCGCCTGCTGCTATCACTGCTTCTATTACCCTTGCGAGGTATTCGTTGTCGGTACGGCCTGCATCTTCAGCATAGAATTCCACATCGGCGGTGAGGTTCCTGGCCCATTTCACGCACTGGATGGCGCGTTGCAGGATCTCTTCACGATTGGAATTGAATTTGCCTTTGATATGGAAATCGGAAGTGCCGATACCGGTATGGATACGGGACCTTTTTGCATTCCTGAGAGCTTCTGCCGCTACTTCGATATCTTTCTGCACGGCACGGCTCAGACCGCAGACCACTGCATTTTTGATCACTTTGGCGATCTCGTCCACACTCTGGAAATCTCCCGGCGAAGAGATCGGGAAGCCGGCTTCTATGATGTCTACACCCAATTCTTCCAATGCCAATGCTATCTCGATCTTTTCCTTGGTATTCAGTTTGCATCCCGGCACCTGTTCGCCATCGCGCAACGTTGTATCGAATATGTAAACCTTATTATCTGGCATACTGACAAAAGATGGGTTTTGGTAAGATATAAGATATTTAAAGAGCAGGCTGCTTTATTTTTGTGTTGCTTGCTATAAAAACGAACAAAACAACCTGCTACTTCGAAAGTATTCCCATTTATTTGGTGAAAGAAATCAAATTTGTACCTAATTTACGCTGCTTAGGGTAAGCGAACATACTATAACACCATGTATATCAAGCACTTTAACGATTAAGAAATACGATGCCCAATAGATCAACAGACGCGTTGTTTCAATTGATCCACTCACTGGAGAAGTCGGAAAAGAGGAATTTCAAGCTCTATGTACAACGTAATTCATCCAGTGAAGAACTGAAGATCGTGCAATTGTTCGATGCGCTCGACAAGATGGAAGAATATGATGAGGCTCAACTCCTGAAAAAGAACAAAGGGATCAAAAAGCAGCAGTTGTCGAACATCAAGGCCAGCCTCTACCGGCAGATACTGTCGAGCCTTCGGTTGATCAAGGATGAGCATAATATCGATATCCAGTTGCACGAACAGATGGACCATGCCCGCATCCTGTATAATAAAGGACTTTACCTCCAAAGCCTGAAAATGCTCGATCGAATGAAAGAAGTGGCACGGGCGCATAACCAGGTCACTTATCTTTTACAGGTATTGTTCTTCGAAAAGAAGATCGAAGCATTGCATATCACACGAAGCATGCAGGACCGCGCCGAGCGGCTTACCAGTGAAGTGGATGAAGTGAACGCGCGACTGGTGATGACGAGCAGGCTCTCCAATCTATCCCTCCTGTTGTATAGCTGGTATATCAGGAATGGTCATGCGAGAAATGCCCGTGATGAGAAGGCGCTTCGTCAATTCTTCGATCAGCATTTTCCACCAGGAGCCGCCGAAGCCAAAGGCTTTTATGAACGGCTCTATCTCTATCAGTCCTACTGCTGGGATGCTTTCATCCGGCAGGACCTGCTCTCCTATTACCGCTACACGCAGAAATGGGTGGAGTTATTCGAGAAAGACAAGTTCATGATCGAAGTGGAAACGGCGCATTTCATCAAAGGATTGCATAACCTGCTGAGCGCTCATTTCGATCTGCAGAATTACCAGAAGTTCAACGAGACCCTTCATCTATTTGAAAAGTTCTCCCACTCGAAGATCGTTCAGAACAACGATAACAACAGGATCCAGACCTTCGTGTACCTCAATACTTCCAAGATCAACAAGCATTTTATGGAAGGCACTTTCACCGAAGGGTTGAAGCTGGTGCCTTATATCGAAGAGAAACTGGAGGAATATAGGTTGTACCTCGACCGCCACCGTGTGCTGGTGTTCTATTACAAGATCGCCTCCCTCTATTTCGGGAGCGGTGATTATGCCACTTCGATCGATTATCTCAATAAGATCATCAACTGGAAGGTCGACCTGCGCACCGACCTGCAATGTTATTCAAGACTGCTGCACCTCATTGCACATTATGAGCTCGGCAATTTCGACCTGCTGGAATACCTGTTCAAGTCGGTTTACCGGTTCATGTCGAAAATGGAAAACCTGAGCGTGGTGGAAGAAGAGATCTTCCGCTTCCTCCGCCGTTCCTTCCGTGTTACGCCCAGGCAGCTCAAATCCGAATTTCAAACCCTGCTCGACAAACTGAAACAGCATGAGCGTAACCGTTATGAAACGCGGGCCTTCATGTACCTCGATATCATCTCCTGGCTCGAAAGCAAGATCAGCAATGTGCCGGTACAGAACGTGATCCGGCAGAAGTTCCTGAGCAATTCGAAGCGGAAAGCCGTTGAAGAGTGAATGGAATGAGAAGGAATAAATTGAACCACTAAGACACGAAGGCACAAAGGATTGTTGCCTTCGTGCCTTAGTGGTTAAAAATTCCTAGTACCTGTTGAGCTCCGGCTGTACCTCATCGATATAAGCCAGTATCCCTCCTTTGAGATTGTAAAGGTTCCTGAACCCGAATTTTTCTTCCAGTTCCCGGATGGCTTTGGCGCTGCGGCCTCCCATCTTACAATGCACTACCACATTGATGTCTTTGCTGATACGGCCGGCATTATCCGCCACAGTGGCCAGCGGGATCAATTCGGCGCCGATGTTCACGATCTCGAACTCATGCGGCTCCCGCACATCGATCAGTTGGAATGGTTCACCTTTCACCTGCCAATCGTACAATTCTTTCGGCGTGATCTCTTTCACCGGCCTTTCCACTGCTTTCATTCCGCAGAATTGTTCATAGTCGATCAGTTGACGGATCGTGGGGTTATCGCCATTGATGGGGTTATCGGCCCTTCTTGAAATATTGAACGTGCGGCTCTCGAAATTGAGCGCATCGAAAATATAGAACCGTCCTGAAAGTGGCTCGCCCACACCCGTGACCACTTTGATCACTTCCAGCGCCTGCAGGCTGCCGATGATACCGGGCAATACGCCCAATACGCCGCCTTCCGCACAACTGGGCACAAGGCCGGGAGGAGGAGGTGTAGGATACAGATCGCGGTAATTGGGTCCCAGTTCACCTTTTGCATTACGATAATTGAAAACGGACACCTGCCCTTCGAACTGGAAGATCGACGCATATACATTGGGTTTGTCCAGCAATACGGAAGCGTCGTTCACCAGGTAGCGGGTGGGAAAGTTATCGGTGCCGTCCGCCACTATATCGTAGTCCTTGATTATATCCAGTGCATTGGCGGAAGTAAGCTGTGTGTTGTACAGCACCAGTTCGATATGCGGGTTCAATGCTTCCAGCCTTCTCTTTGCTGCTTCCACTTTGGGTTTGCCGATCTCTTCCACGCCGAACAGTACCTGGCGCTGTAGGTTACTGTCGTCCACCACATCGAAATCGATGATCCCGATGGTGCCGATACCGGCCGCTGCGAGGTACAATAATACCGGGCTTCCCAGGCCGCCTGATCCTACCACCAGCACTTTGGCAGCTTTCAATTTTTGCTGTGCTTCGAGCCCAAAATCAGGGATGATAATATGCCTGTTATAGCGGGCCAGTTCCTCTTTTGAAAATTGTATGGTTGAATGAGCACTCATGACGATAAGTTTAAAATGTTAGCGACTGCCGCCTGCAATGGCAGGCACGATACTGATAATGGTATCAGGTTTTACATGGGTCTTTTCCTGCTGGAGGTTACGGATATCGTCGTTCCCTACAAAAATATTGACAAAAGACCGTATCTGCCCTTTCTCATCGAGCAGGTGTTTTTTCAGATCGGGAAAATTGTGGGTCAGTTCGCTGACCGTTTTTTCAATGGTATCTGCCTGTATTTCCAGCTTCGCCGTATTGTTGGTGAATTTCCGGAGTGGTGTTGGAATAATGACTGTTGCCATGGATGATGATTTTATTTAGATGAATTGTTAAATGAGGTATGAGGTCGGAAGTCTGAGGTCAGAAGGGAACTCCGCCATTCGGGTACTTCAGACTTCCGACCTCAGACTTCCTACTTCATTTTCTTCTTCGAACTGCGACTGATCATTCAGCCTCCAGGAGCGTAATGTATGCGGTTTACCATCGATCACAGATACGATCACATAAGAAAAGAAAGGTTGTGCCGCCACACGGTCGTGTTCCGAAGGAATGGCCGGGTGGTTGGGATGCGAATGGTAGATGCCCAATAACTGGAGCTGCTGTTCATCGGCAAATTGTTCGGCCCTGATATAATCCAGCGGAGCGATGGCAAAGCGCCGGCGTTTGTCGCCTTTCTTTGCATTCACTACCACCTGCACCTGTGTAATGGACCGGTTCCCATAGCTATCTTCTTTTCCAAAGAGGAACCCGCAGCATTCGTCGGGGAAGGCGCCAATGGCGTCGTTCAGCAATACCTGTTTGGCAATGGGGTCGATGATGATCATAGTATATCGAGTTTCCTGATGACTTCACTGTATTTATCGGCATTATCGGGGAAGATGGTCACCACAATGCCTTCTTCAATGCTGTTGGCCACGCGGATGGCGCCGGCCAGGTTCGCGGCGGCAGACGGGCTCAGCAGCAGACCTTCATACCTGTGGGCCGCTTTGATGAGTTCATACGCTTCTTCTGTACCTATTTCCAGGTTCTCATCGGCAACTGTAGCATCATAAATGCCAGGCACAACCGCAGTTTCAAGATGTTTCCATCCTTCCAGTCCATGCAAGGGGTTATCGGGTTGGAGGGAGATCAGCCTGATGTCGCTGCTCGATTCTTTCAGTCGCCTGCCGGTCCCTACAAATGTGCCCGTAGTGCCCAGGGCCGCCACGAAATGGGTGATGCCGGGCAAGGCTTCCATGATCTCCGGCGCCGTAGTGTGATAATGCGCTTTCCAGTTATTGTTATTCCTGTATTGATCGGCATAGAAATATTTGTCGGGATGTGTAGCCGCCAGTTCTTTGGCCTGTGCCTGCGCCCCGTCCGTCCCTTCGAACTTCGATGTGTAAATGATATGGGCGCCCAGGGATTGGAGGATCTCCTTCCGCTCACGGCTGGCATTTTCCGGAAGGCAAAGCGCAACAGGTACCTGTAGCTGATGGCCAATCGTGGCATAGGCAATTCCGGTATTGCCACTGGTGGCATCGAGCAGTGTTTTTCCGCGTGTGAGCGCTCCTTTTTCGATAGCATCCCTGAATATGTTATAGCCTGCCCTGGCCTTGACGCTGCCTGAGAGCTGTAGCCATTCTTTTTTGGCATAAATGGATACACCGGGTTTGCTGAAGAGCCTGGTGATCCTGTGTAAAGGGGTGCGCCCTACCTTGTTGCCCAGCAGGCGAACATTTTCTACCAGACGCGAATCGATCTGTGCCGCAGTAAGAAGAGACATGTTATAGGTATTAAAATAAAAAAGCCCCACGACTGGTGGAGCTTTTACTATATTGATTCAGTAATATACAGTATTGTTACCATTGGCTATCGCCCACCCAAATAACCCTGGTGTGTTGAGTACAACAACAGCAACAACAAGAGTTATATGAGTTATTATGGGACATTCAGCACTTTCTTTCAGCCACAAATATAAAGGGGATTTCGGGAATTCCTATCGGGACGGTAGACTATTTTTCTTAGCTAAGAGTTAAAATGTACTCAGCCCTTGCTGACGAATTTCAACCCTATTATGGAGCTGATTAACAGGAATATGAAGAATAGCCGCCAGAAACCGGCCGGCTCTTTGAAGAAAATGATCCCCATCAGTACAGTGCCCACGGCCCCGATGCCCGTCCATACCGCATAGGCCGTTCCCATCGGCAAAGTGAGGGTGGCCTTATATAAAAGGTACATGCTCATGATCAGGGTAATAAGAAAACCGATCCCCCACCAGACCGAAGCTGCGCCGCTGGTTTCCTTCGCCTTGCTTAAACAGGTGGTAAACCCTACTTCGAACAGGCCCGCTATGATAAGTATGATCCATGCCATAGTATTATGTATGAAAGGTTGAACCTGAAATATTTCAGGAGCACAAAATTCGGCAAATGCCTGCCCTGAAAATTTTACAAATGATAAAAAAATGATCAGTTCTTAAACAGGTGCTCCGCCATTTTTTTATCGTGCCCATACACATCATCCCTGAAATTCAGCTTTCCATCGCGGTCTACCCAGGCAGTGAAATAACCGATGAATACGGGTATGGGATCTTTCAGGGTCACGTATTGCTCTTTACCTGATCTCATAGCTTTTGCAATGGACGACGAATCCCAGCGGGGCTCATTGCGGAGCAGGTACCGCGCCAGTTTTGCCGGTTCCTGAAGGCGGATACAGCCGTGGGAGAATGCCCGCTGGTCTTGTCCGAACAGGCTCCGCGAAGGCGTATCATGTAAGTAGATATTATAGGAATTGGGAAAGAGGAATTTCACCCCGCCCAAAGCATTCGATGGGCCGGGTTTCTGCCTGACCGTTTTACCGGACCATTCCATATTGTGTTTGGCGAGATAGTTCTTGTCGCGGCGGATGCCCGGCAACACTTCTGCTTTCAGGATGCCGGGAGGCACATTCCAGTAAGGGCTGAACACAACATATTTCAGATCGCCTGAAAAGATCACGGTGCTATGGGCCGGCGCGCCGACCACAATATTCATATTCCATTCATACTTTCCCTGTTCATACACGTGCAGGCGGTATTCCGGGATATTGATGAGGATATAATCGCCGGAAGGGTTGGCAGGCACCCATCTGATGCGCTCCATATTGACCAACATCTGACGGATACGGTCACCTGCAGGCCGGTTCATTTCTTTGATGAGATTGGCATTGACGGCGCCGTTGGTTGTGAGTCCATACCGTTGCTGAAAATCTTTGACTGCCAGTTGAAGCCCTGTATTGAAGACAGGGCTGCTGTCTTCTACAGGCAGATCACCTGTAATGAACAACCGTTTTTTGATCTGGGTGATCACTGCGGAGGAATCTCCTGGCTTATAGGTTTTCTGGTCTGCTTTGATCAGGGGCCAGCCGCCATTCTTCTCGATACCATAATATTTTACGAGATAATCTTTCAGCAGGTTGTACTGCCGGTTCACGGGCTCATAGCGTGATACGTCCTTGCCCTTGCTTTTGAGCATTGAATCGAGGAGCGATACCAGGTCTACTTTTTTCCGGGGGATGAACCAATCCAGTTCTTTATCGAGGTTATTACGCCCTTCATACGCGCGGCGGGCGAAGCGGAAAAACTGTTCCGTAAGCCTGAGCTCCGTACGTGCGAGCATGGTATCTGTAGATGAAAAGCGATTCCCTTCTTTGCTTTTGATCGAATCGACCAGCAGGTCGAGGTCGGGATCGTAGAGGGTGCTGTCGCCCGAATAGCCGACATATTGTTGCTGCATCTCCAGGAATGTGGGCACATATTCGGCAACGCTGCTGTCGAGGAACCAGGCGTACTGGTAATTGCGGGTATTGTAGAAGTTGCGGATACGGTCGGCCAGGCTATCATGCAGGGATTCGGCCCTGATGAAATTTTCCATGGTGGCGCTGTCGAAGAAAAGCCCGGTGAACGAGTTGGATTGGTTGATGGTGGTATCACGGGGAGCGATAGGGACCGCTTTTTTCCAGTCAGACTGTCGGCAGGAGATGGAGAATGCGAGGAGGAGGAGGCTGCAGAGTACAAGTCCTTTCTTCATAACGGTTAGAATTATGCTGCAAAAATAAGCTTCGGGAAAATAGATGGTGCATAATGTTAGCCGAAGCAGTAAGAGGCTGCCGACGGCAGCCTCTTATGGACAATCAATATCATTGCAGGAATGATGCGGATCAGTCTACGGGTGTGAGATATTGTGAGGAAGCATATCCTTCCACACCGCTATCCGTACGGATCGCCCACCACTGGCCATCTGCTTTGCTCACGAGCGTAACGATCTCATGATGTGCCGCCTTGCCAACGATCGGTTGATCGGTGCCTGGTCCTTTCCGCACATTCAGGTTGGATGATTGCGTGGTCACTTTGGCTTTGGCGCCGGGAGCCATGCTGGTCACGTTGAGGTTCATGACGAGGTCGCCGGCCCTGTAATCGGGATCGATCTTGCCATAAATATCCCAGAGCTTGTCTTTCGTAGCCCCGTTGGGAACATCACCATCGATATAGAGTACATTGTCCTGCTCTCTTACCTGCAGGTTGGTAGCGCCGGAAGCATTGGCGGCATCCACCAGTTCTTTGTATTTATCCTGTATTGCCATAGCTTGTTTCCTCCCTGTTTGGTTATTTAATAGTCAATTTATTGTCGATCTTTTTAGGCTTCAGTGTATTCAGGGCCATGATCAGTTTCTGCAACTGGCTTTTCTGAATATTGCCGGTGAGTGTAACGATACCATCTTTAACATCGGCTGTGACCGAACCATAATCTTTCACCACATCCTTGACGGCTTTCGTCAATGCATCATCTGCCGAAACTTCAACAGTGGCGGGGGCCGGTGCAGGCGGCGGAGCAACAGTGATCTGGTTGGCCACCGACTTGATGCCTTTGATAGCAGAAACAGCAGTAGCGAAAGCTGTTTTGGCCGCATCATCTTTCACTTCACCCGTGAGCGTGGCCACACCATCTTTTACGGAGATCATTGGCAGCGATCCCATGTCAGACAATTTGGAAATAGCTTCTGTTGCGAGTTTCTGAAGGTCGGCATCGCTGGGTTTGCTTTTACAGGACTGTTGACCAAGCGCAACTACACATACAGTTGCCAGATAGAGCATCCATTTTTTCATGATTTGCTGTTTTTGATTTGCGAATTTGGTTTTTGTGCATCGTTCACATTACGAGTAAATATACTATTTTAACAGGTACTCTTCATCGGCTTATGTTAAGTTTTGAAGAAGCCTGCTACTACGGTAATTGGGTAGTTCGTCAGGGAATTTTTCAGGATGGACCAGGGCAATAAGAAGCACTCCTTGTATTAGGGAATATGAATGTACAACTATTTTGTTGCATTCTTTTTTATACCTTTACTCCCGAGCTACAAAAAATCTGCACAGCATTCCATTTCGTATAAGAGAAAGCGTATTCAAACCGATTGCTCAATCAGAAAGGTCTATATACCTGCCTACAAAACTGAAGCCCATATATGTCCACATCAGAATATTTTTTAATTGCTGAAGATCATACGCTCGTCAATATGGGATACAGGATCCTGCTGGAAGATAATTTCCCGAAAAGCCGGCAAAAATTTGTCCAGAGCAGGAAAGAACTGGAGGCTGTGTTGAATGAACATGGTCATGAATTCACTTTCGCGCTCTGGGACTTGCAGCTTACCGACGGAAATGTGTTGACCCTGATCAGCAATACCCTGAAAAGATTTGAAGGGCTTTATATGCTGATCGTAACCAGCAGCTCTGAGGAAGTATTTGCAGAACAACTTTACAAAGCGGGTGTGAGAGGATATCTTACCAAGAATGCCCGTGAAGAAGAGATCCTGCTTGCCATCAATACCATTCTCTCCGGCAATATCTATTTCAGTAAAGCCTACCGGCGACTGGCCACTGCGGGCCATCACCGCCCGCAGCAGGTACAGGATAATCCTTTCTCTGCCCTGTCGATCCGCGAGCTGGACATCCTGAAGCACCTGCTCACCGGCCAGCGGATCAAGGAGATCTCCACGGTTACAGGGCTCAAACAAAGCACCATCGCTACTTACAAGCAAAGATTACTTGAAAAGCTTCATGCAAAAAGTATCGTGGAATTGCACCAATTGGCCACTCTCCATAATTTATTCGACAGCATATAAATGTTTGTGGATTATTGTGGAATGGTCACTTTCACTTCAGTCCCCTCCCCTTCATGCACCTGTATATCGATCTCTCCATTGAGCAGCAATAACAGGTCGAAGATAAGCTGATAGCCCAGTCCCCATCCTTTCTCTTTGATAGTGCCTGCATGACTGGCCACGGAAAAGCCCTGCTTCAACTGATCACTGAGGTATTGCGGCATGCCTTTGCCTGTATCCCTGAGATGTATCACCACATTGCCTTCCTCATCTTTATAAGCACCTGCTTCGATCGTTCCCTGGTCGGTATACTTGATGGCATTGATCAGCAGGTTGAAGACCAGGTGATGGATGAGCACAGAATCGGCCACCATGGTGAAATCCCCGCTCACATTGTTCCTGAAAGTATTCTCTTTCCATTTCATCACGTCGGCCAGGTCCTTTTCCAACTCATCGAGCACCGGCCTCAACTGGAATTGCGCAGTAATGGGCTGGGCGATATTCTCCTGGATCCTGGTCCATTGGATCAGTTGGTCCGACAACAACATCAATTGCCTGGCCGTATTGTTGATCTCCTTCAAGGCATCACTCCTCATTACCCCATCTACCCGGTCGCCTTTTTTATGCAGCATGCCCGATACCATTTCGATCGAAGAGATGGGCACGGCGATATCATGCATCAGGATGGAGATCAGTTTTGTTTTGAAGAGATTGGCTTCTTCCAGCATCAGGTTCGCCTGCAGCACTTCTTCCATGGAATTGCTGAGTGATTGCGTTCGTTCGGCCACTGTACTTTCCAGTCGCTTTTTTTGTTTCAGCAATCTTTTATTGCGTACATGGAGTATCCAGAAAGCAGCGATAGCGCCTGCCACCAGTGCGAGCACGATCCACCATTTCTCATACCAGTAATAAGCAATATAGAATCTGCAATACTGCGTAATATAGTTATCGCCCGTGCCTCCTGCGAAGTTGCGTACATGCAGTACGTGATGGCCGGGGGAGAGCGATTCGAGATGCACAACAGAAACCCCGTCGTTCAATACCTGCCAGTGAGGTTCATCATCAAGCCTGTACTCGATGCGCATCCCATAGGCATTGCGCCAGCAGGCCCTGTTGATATTCCAGTGGATATTCCTTTCGCCGGCCGTGAACTCCCAACTGCTGTCGGCCAATGGCAGGATATGCCTGCGCCGTGAGGTTTCCGCATCATCTATATAGATCGGTTCATCCCAATAATAAGACGGAATATTATCGGGACTGAACAGGGTAATACCATTGATGGAGGAAGTGGTCAGTATGTTCTGCCACCAGTTATAGATCGGCATTCCTCCCCCATTGAATTCATTGGTGTACAGCCCATCCTCCCGGTCGAAATAATCATAGTGCACGAGCAGTACGCTATCCCTGCTTTCCAGGGAGTGAAGCAATTTTTCTTTCCCCATCCTGAACAGACCTTTATTGGTGGTGGCCCAGATATATCCATTCCCATCGTCGATGAGCGAGTGGACCACGGAGAGGTAAGAACGGGGGTCGAGTGGAAGCATGAATGCCCTATCCCTGGCAAGATCATAGATACCATAACCATTGCCATAAGTGCCGAACCAGCAATGACGGGTATCCTGATCGAGGCGGATGAACCTTATTTCCTTGCCGGCCGTTCCGGGAGCAAAACGCCAGTCGCCATTATCCTGATCGAGTATGATCAATCCTTTGTCGGATGCCAGCAGGAGATGATCGCCCTGCCTGGCAGCATAGCATACCAGGGGAAATCTTTCTGCTTTCAATGGTGTTATCTGATGATATTTTCCCTGCAGCAGGTAGCCCCATTTCCTGGTGCCTATGATCCAGAGCCGGCCTGTGGCGTTGTCGAGCCAGGTGAATTTGATAATATCCTGCGGGTCACGGGCAGACTGGTCCTGGTTCACATAAACGGTGGTGAAAGACTTCGTATCGGCTGAATAATAGCTCACCGAATCATCATTATGAGAATAGAAGGAATTCCGGGTATCTGAACTGAAGGAAGACCAGATGGTATAGGGCCCTTTCGATTTCACCGGTGGGGCATTTCCAGACAGGTCGAAGATCACTTTCCGGCAGGTGCGGAGCAAATGCCCATCCTGTATGATCTGGGCATAGTTGCTGTTGACATTGTTATCGTCGTCGGGCGCTGTATAACGCAGTTGGTTAAAATTATTCAGCCTGTACACGTACAATCCTTCCGAGGTGGTGCCTATGAATAAGGTATGATGACGGGGATAATAAAGAATATTGTTGATGCCCTGGGGCAGGCTGTCGACCTCCATCCTGTTACTGATCATGATCCCGGCCGGGCCTGGTTCAAGGAGATAGATCGTTTTATTCAGTTGCCAGATCAGTTGTTCATTCAGTTCATTATAATACAATCTGCCTTTGCCGGGATATTTCTTTTTCAGCGTCGCCAGGTCTTCCTGCAATACAAGGGGAACGGGGGTTACCTGTGAAGGGGAAACGATATAAGAAGCGCCATTCAACTGATCGTCGAGCACGATGAGCCTGTCCCGGCTGTAGCAGATCCGTGCTGTCCTGGTATCCCTGACGGGCAGGGCAAACCTGTTGAGCAGGATGCTATCCCGGTATATCAGCAATTCATTGCTCCTGTTGGTCACGGCATATCTCCCGGAGGGGAGGGCGGTAACATAATAATCGGAGGATGCCTGGGTCCAGGAGGGTTGTTCGGGAAAATAAGGTGGCTGGCCCATGGAGTGGCGGCCCAGTTTTTCGATATGGTCCAGCGAATGAAGATATCCCCTGAACCAGATATAACGGGCATATTTATCCCATATCCACTTATACCGGTCATCGATGGTGATCTCCTGCGGCCCGATCTTCATGAGCTGCGAGCAGGTGTTCATACCATATACTTCGCCCCCGGTAGTTTTAAAAAGGCATACCATCTTATTGGTGAGAAGGGTACTTCTCGTGGAGGGATTGAAGGCCTTGATGGAAATGCCATTGTAGCGTACCAATCCGCCGAAAGTGGCCAGCCATAACATTCCTGAGCTGCTGTCAATATATTGCCCAATGATGGAATTCTGAGGCAGGCCGCTGTTATCGTTGAGGGAACTGACCAGGATATACGGTTCAGTATTGGAGGCGGTCTGGCCCCGCACAGGAAGCGCAAACAGCATAGTTAAGGCAAGCAGACAAATGGTACAAAACCTGGATGGCACTGGAAGAGGTTTCAGTTTTATGATTCTGAAGATACTCAATTTTACGTGTAGATAAAAAACTACATTTTGATACTGAGAGGTACTGTAAGTTTACAGCAGAAATTCTTCTGATCACCAACCAAAAGTCAACATCCGGGATCAATTAATATTGATTGATTCATTTTTGTTCTGTCAGATTCGGATTTATGAACAAACAGGATATCAACAACACTGACACGATGCGTAAGTTAAGGGCTGGTGATACGTATACCTTTGCGTTGATCTTTCACCAGTTCTATCTCGATCTTTGTTTTTTTTCCAAGCGTATCCTGGACCAGCCGCGGGCAGCCGAGCATATCGTGGAGAATGCCTTTGTAGCACTCTGGAGCAGTCGCAGGGATTTTGATGACCTGGTTGCGGTAAAGTCCTTCCTGTACAGCACCACCAGAGATGCCTGTTTTGCGTTCATCGATGAGGTGCAGAAAGGATTGAAAGATGAGGAGCTGTCGGCCTATATATGGCAGGAATCCTCACAGTACATGGAAAAAGAGATCATTCGACCGGAAGTGCCGCGGGAGATCCAGTATAACCCGATCGAAAACCTTCCGTCGTTATGCCGAAATGCAATTAACCAGTCTTGATACAGCAAAGTCCCTGGTAACCGAACAACCGACATCAAGAAACTATCTTAATCCGTTCTCTACCTTTCGCTGTGTAAAGACTTTTTAGTAAACTTTTTTTAGGATAAGGGTTAATGTGTTAATGGAAATGATTAGTAAATCACCCCTGGTAGTCTTGCCGGGGGTCTTTTTTTTGACTAATTTTAAGCCTTAACCAAGGCTCGATTGTTTAGCAACCCTCCTGATAGCGATCAAGAACTCATCCGTCTGTTGGCCCAGGGTCATGAACCGGCCTTCAGGACCCTGTTCGATACCTACAACAAAAGGCTGTTCACCTTTGCCATGGCCATGACCAAATCGGCTGCCGACGCAGAAGAGATCGTACAGGAATGTTTCACCCGCCTCTGGACCTCCCGCGCCTCCCTCCCCGTCATCGAAAAGCCTGGTCAATACCTTTATAAAATGGTACGCAACCGTACGCTCGACCATCTTCGTAAGACCGCCCGCGAACAAAAGCTCATCAATGAGGTCTGGAGCAATATTTCGCAGCAAGACCATTCCCTCGAAGAACTGCTGCTCTCCCGCGAATACCAGCAACTGATCGATCAGGCAGTGGCCCAACTCCCCCAACAAAAACAATATATCTACCGTCTCAGCCGCGAAAAGGAATTCTCTCATGAAGAGATCGCCGCGATCACAGGGCTCTCCAGGAGCCGTGTGAACAATATTCTCGTAGAAACGCTCCGTCTCATCAAAACTTACCTGGAACAGCATTCCGGTAAACTGGCGCTCCTATTCTGGCTCTATCACTGGGAAAAACTTTCCTGATCCCGAAAAAAAAATCATTCATGACGCGGTTATTGGGATGATCCGCGTTCGTCATATTGGAACAAACCCCTAAAAACCATAACAGCTAAATACCTTTCCTTATGAGCAATCAAAATGCCAGGCTCCATTACCTGTTCGGGCAGTTTGCCATCAATGCCTGTACCCGGGAAGAACTGGAAGAGCTCTATGCCCTGGTCCGTCAAAGCCCCGACCACCAGCTTCATCCGCTCATGGACGAACAGTTTGCACAGATAAAGGCCGGTGCAGAAGCGGAAAAGATCGACTGGGAGAGCATGTATACACAGATCGTTCAATCGATGGGCCATCCCGCCCGGCCCGTCACACGCCGGCTGTTCAGCTTTCCGAAAGTGGCCGCTGCCGCGGCCATATTGCTGGCCCTCGGAGTGGGAGCTTTCTGGCTCTTCAACCACCGGGCAACAAAGGATATCGATCCACCTGCCGGACAACCCCCTGCACAGGCAGATATTTTACCAGGTGGCAATAAGGCGGTGCTTACACTGGCAGACGGCTCGCAGATCATGCTCGATAGCGCCGCCAATGGCAATATCGCCCGGCAAGGCGCTGTAGAGGTGTTGAAAAAAGATAATGGTGCGCTGGATTACCGGTTGAATGATGCGAAGCATGCAACTACCAACGGGGCATTGCTCTATAATACCCTGAGCACGCCACGAGGCGGACAATACAAGCTGACCCTTCCCGATGGCACCAAAGTATGGCTCAATGCAGCTTCTTCCATCAGGTACCCGGCCGTGTTCGACAGGGAAAAAAGACAGGTGGAGGTTACGGGGGAGGCTTATTTCGAAGTGGCCAGGGAGAAGGACCGCAAATTCATCGTCAGGACAGAAGGTTCGGCCATTGAAGTACTGGGAACCCATTTCAACGTCAACGCCTATGCGAATGAGCCCTCTATCAATACCACCCTGGTTGAAGGAAGCGTGAAAGTGAGCAGGGGAAACGCAGGCCAGAACTCAGTTACGTTGAAGCCCGGCCAGCAGGCAGCCATCTCCCATTCATCACAAGGATCGCCACAGACACCTGTACAGGCGATCCTGGTACAGACAGTCGACACAGATCCGGTCATCGCCTGGACAAAGAACAATTTCACCTTCACCAATATCAGCCTGGCCAATGCCATGCGGCAGGTAGAGCGCTGGTATGATGTAAAGATCGTTTTCAGGGATGATGTGGCGAATGAACAGATCATGGCGAATATTTCACGCGATGTGCCTATTTCAAGACTGATGTACAAATTAAGCCTTACCGGAAACCTTCATTTTACTATCGACAATAAAACAATAACTGTAACCCGCTAAACTCAAAATTTTACTGCTATGATCACCTGACAAAGAAAAGGTTGACTGCATAAAAAAACCGGCAGTGACTGGTACTCACCACCGGCGATATGTTTGGGCAACCCAAAGACAAACCTGTTACAATTGCAATTGATTAACCCAAAACTTCAACAAAGTTATGTATTTAACTTGTATGAATGCCCCGGGCGCTAAAGCCCCGTTTACTTATGGAACGAAGGCGGCCCGGAACATTCCCAAAGCTTTCCGGAAAAGCTACACGGCCATACTCACCTGGCCATACCAAAAAACACTGCGCATCATGAAATTGATCATGCTTTTTATGCTCCTTGGGCTGCTCCAGGTATCGGCCAAAGGAAAAGGACAGACCATCACACTGTCTGTGAGGAAGGCACCGGTAGAACAGGTGTTTAAAAGCATTGAACAACAAAGCGGCTACACTTTTGTCGTTTTCAGAAAAGACCTTGAAAAGATCGGCCGGATCAGCGTTCAACTGAACAGCGTACCGCTGAAAGTGGCGCTCGACAAGTGTTTCGACGGCACCCCCTTTACCTATACCATCGATGAAAAAAATATCATCGTAAAATCAGCCCCGTCCGTCTCTGCTCCCGATCCACCCATTGGTTTCGACCCTCTTCCACCGCCTCCGTATGTTGGGATCGTGAAAGGGCCCGATGGGCAACCCCTCGCCTTTGCCACCGTTTCCATCAAAGGCGCCAATATTGCTACCAGCACCAATGCCGAAGGGCGGTTCATGATCGATGCACCGGCCGGGGCCATCCTCGTGATCAGCTCCGTGGGCTACCAAACCCGCGAGATCAAACTGGGCGATAATTTTTCTCTCAGCATCACATTGGCTATCAGGTCTACCGTGATCGATACCGCCGTGGTGAATTTCGTGAGCACCGGTTATCAATATATCGCCAAAGAAAGAGCTACCGGCGCTTTCTCGCATGTGAGCACGGTGGATCTGGACAAACAGATCGGCGCCCTCAGCATCCAGGATAAATTCAAGAATTTGCTGCCGGGCGTTCTGGTAGATGGAGGTAATATTTCCGTAAGGGGTAAAAGCTCCATCAACGCTTCCCAGGCCCCATTGATAGTGGTGGATGGCTTCGCCTCAGCATTGGACATGGCCACCATTAATCCGAATGACGTTGAAAGTATCACAGTATTGCGCGATGCGGCTGCCGCCTCCATCTGGGGCTCCCGCGCTTCCAATGGGGTGATCGTGATCATCACCAAGCGGGGCCGCAATGTGAACGGCAAACCAACCCTCTCCTTCTCTTCTTCCATCAGGATCGAAGACATGCCCAACCTGGCCGACCTGCGTCTCGCCAATTCCAGCCAGATGATCGATGTAGAGATCGAAGCACTTCGCAAAGGCTGGTTCAGCCTCAATACCTCCGATAATAATTTCGGTTATTCGAGGGCTTACGAGATCTATCGCAAGCAGGCAAAAGGCGAGATCACGGAAGCAGAGGCTAACAGGCTATACGATGTACTGAGAAATAACAATTCTTTCGGTCAGAAAGACCTTTTCTTCCGCAAAGGGGTCTACCAGCAATACAACCTCAATGTGGCAGGCTCCACCAGCCTGAATAAATATTATATTTCTTTCAACTACCAACAGAACCAGCCATATTCCAAACGCGAAGACCAGAAACGCTTCACACTCTTTGCCAAGAACAGCTACCAGTTCCTGTCGAAATTGCGCTTCGATGCGGACATCAACCTATCCTATTCCAGGTCGGAAGATAATGGTGTGTCGATGTATGAGTTCGGCAGACAGCGTCCCTATGAGCTTTTCGTGGACGCCGATGGCAATTATGTTCCTGTTTACCAGTCGGGCCAGATGAGTAGGGAAACAGCCCGCACCTGGGAGCAAAAGGGATATTACAACTGGGACAAGAACCTGAAACAGAATTTCGATAACAGCGACAAGACCAGTTTTTTCTTTGCCCCACGCATCAGCCTGGGCTTGAATTATGACGTTTTCAAAGGATTCTCTGCCGAGACCAGGATACAACATGAAAGGTATGAGTACCGGTATGATAATTTCCAGAATGATCAGCTGTATGATACCCGCAATACCATCAATCTGTACACGGTAGTGCAACCGGGCAATACCCTCCTCTATAACCTTCCGCGTGGAACTATTTACCAGGTCAATTCCCAAAGTATGCAAACCACTACCTGGCGTAACCAGTTGCGTTTCGACCGGGAGTTCAACGGTACCCGCCACCGCATCAGCGCCATCGCAGGTACTGAACTGAACCGCATTGCTTCCAAATACAAAGACGACCGCTTTTTCAATTACGACCGTGAAAAGCTCACGTACAGCCTTGTCGATGAAGACCGGCTGAGCAAGGGTGCTACCGGCTACAACGGCCAGGTCTACAATCTTGCCCCATTATGGAGACCTGTGAGGGAATCCGAGAACCGCTATTTCTCCATGTTCTTCAACGGCTCCTATACTTTCGAAGATAAATATACCGTAAGCACCAGCGCACGTATCGACAAATCGAACCTCTTCGGCGCTGCTACCAATGATAAAATGACCCCGCTCTACAGCATAGGCGCAGCCTGGAATATAAGCAGGGAGCAGTTCTTCAAAGTGCATGTTATAGATGACCTGAAGCTCCGCGTTACCACCGGCGTGAATGGCAATGTCGACAAATCGACCAGCAAAGTACTGGTAGCCACTCCCATGAAAAACAGCTATTCTACCGGTGAAGATTACCTGAAGATCACCTTCCCCGAGAACAACAACCTTCGCTGGGAAAGCACCCGCAGCACCAACTTCGGTTTCGATATGGTGATGCTGAAGAGAAGGCTGTCGGCCAGCTTCGATTATTATATCAAGAAAAGCTACGACCTGCTGGGACCAGTTGAATCGGACCCATCACTGGGTTTCGAAAAGGTTTATAAGAACACAGCTTCCGTGAGCAATATCGGTTTCGATGTCCGCCTCACAGGCGAGATCCTCACCGGGCAGTTCAGGTGGAACTCGACACTCAATCTTTCCTTCAACAAGAACAAAGTGACCAAAGTGTATAACCCGGCGCCCTATATCGACAATTACCTTGCCGGAGGCCCTGCACGGGAAATCGAAGGCAGGCCCATCGACTATTTTTACAGCTATCGCTGGGCAGGGCTCGATCATAACGGGAATCCACAAGTGTATAATGATAAAGGAGAGGTCGTTTCCGATATAGCATCGGCACAGCCCAATATCAATTGGCTTGAATACTCCGGCACAACAGTACCGCTCTATTACGGTTCCTTCATCAATAATTTCTCCTGGAAAGGATTCACGCTCACGCCTATCATCACCTTCCAACTAGGCCATGTCATGCGCCTGCCCACCCCTTACCTGCAAACCACCGGAGGTATGATGGCCGATATCGACAAAAGATGGCGCAAACCCGGTGATGAAGCGTTCACGGACCTTCCCGGCCTGTATGCTACTAATAATGAACCTTATGCCCGGCGACAATTCTATTTCAATGGCAATAACAAAGTGGCCAGCGCATCTTTCATCAGGTTGAGCAATGTTTCTCTTACCTATGATCTGCCCAGGGCCGTGACCGGAAAGATATTCAGAGGCATTCAATTACAGGCGCAGGTTACGGATATCGCCGTATGGAAAAAGAACAAGCAGGGCTATGATCCCGAAGCCATCAATCGCCGGTGGGCCGATCTGTACTTCGCACCTGTTCCCACTTACACGTTTGGGCTGAGGGCCGACCTGTAATTCATTCGTTACTACCAAAATATTATCTCGCAATGAAAAAAATGCTAAATCTCCTATTGGTCGCCACGCTGCTCACGGGCTGCGACAAGTACATCGATATCAACGAAAAGGGGAAAGTGATCCCCAAGACCATCAAGGACTATTACCAGTTGATGTGCGATTATGACGGGTTCATCTACAGTACGGCCGATGCTTTCCTGGGCAACGATGAGATCAAAGTGTATAAGGATGAAGTGAACAAGATCTTTTTCGGCGCAGATTATTTTGCGAACGGTTACCTGTGGAAAGATTATATCATGATCAATAATAATGACAACAACCGCGACTGGAATACCCTCTACAGCCAGATCTATGTATGCAATGTAGTGCTGGACAAGATCGATGTAGCCCTGGGCTCCGATGAAGTGCTCCGTAATAAAGCAAAAGGAGAAGCACTGGCGCAAAGGGCCTATGCCTATTTCATACTGGCCAATCTCTACGGCAAACACTATAATCCGGCGTCCTATGCTACCGATCTTGCTGTTCCGCTTTACCTCAAACCGGATATCAATGATGCCAAAGCAAGAGCAACGGTGAAGGATGTATACGAACTGGTGGAGAAAGATCTGAAAACAGCGCTCGACCTCCTGCCCGCCACCCCGGAGTTCAATTATCATCCCAGCAAGGCAGGCGTGAACGGCCTCCTGGCAAAAGTATATCTCTATGAAGGTAAGTATGAACTGGCCAGGACACATGCAGACGCTGCCCTGCAGATCAGCAATTACCTCTACGATTTTAAAGCCTATGATTATATACCGGGGGTACCGAAATTCCTGGGACTGGCAGGTTTCCCCAACAGACCTTCCGATAACCGGGAAGCGGTATGGCATAAAGAATCGAACAATAAGCTGATCTATATGGTGGCCGTGTACATGACGGACCAGCTCAAGGCGCTTTATGTCGATGGCGACCGCCGCTTGTATTTCATGGAGATCGAATCCCCTCCATTCGGGGCCAACCTGCATGGCAATGCAATATGGCCGAAAGAAAGGTTCTTCAAATGCGGCGTTACCACGCCTGACCTTTACCTGGTCCGCGCAGAATGCAATGCCCGCCTATCGGAGCCCGGCAAAGCGATCGATGATCTGAACCTCCTGCGTGAAAAACGATTCAACGCCGGCAAGTTCGTGGCCCTCAACCGCAATCAGTCCGACCTCGATGCACTGAAGCTCGTATTGAGGGAACGCAGGCTCGAACTGTTTTCCGAGTGCTGGAGATGGTTCGACCTGAAAAGGCTCAATCTCGACCCGCGTTTCAAACAGAATATCAGCAGGGACTGGGGCGGCGAGACCATCACCCTCACACCCGAAAGCAAGAACTATCTGCTGGCCATCCCCAAAAAAGTGATGGGGCTTAACCCACTGCTGGAACAAAACCCGAGAGACAACAGGCAATAATCCTTCCACACCGCAAGGGCGCAACAACACAGGGCCCGCAGCCCCCCGTTAGTTGCAGGGCTCAGTGAAACGGCGCCCCTGCGGTACATTTTAAACCAATCAATATTTATGGACAATATCGTAGAATGCAGAAACCTGACCCACTACTATGGAAAGAAGATGGTGTATGAAAACCTCAGCTTCAATATCAGGCGTGGGAGCATTCTCGGGCTGCTGGGTAAGAATGGCGCCGGTAAAACCACCACCATCAATATCCTCAACGGATTCCTTACGCCCCGCAGCGGAGAGTGCATTATCCTCGGCGAGAATTCACGTAACCTCTCACCCGCCGTCAAGGCCAAGATCGGTTTCCTGATCGAAGGCCATATTCAGTATAGCTTCATGAATATCCACCAGATCGAAAAATTCTATTCCGCTTTCTATCCCAACTGGAAAAGGGACGCTTATTTCGAGCTGATGGCCAAACTGAAAGTAACGCCTAAACAGAAAATATCGACCATGTCCTGCGGCCAGCGCTCACAGGTAGCGCTGGGCCTTATCCTTGCACAAGACCCCGAATTACTGGTGCTCGACGATTTCACCCTGGGCCTCGATCCCGGCTACCGCAGGCTCTTTATCGATTACCTGCGCGAGTATGCGAAAGCAGAGAACAAGACCATCTTCACCACTTCACATATCATCCAGGACATGGAACGCCTGATCGATGATGTGATGATCATGGACTACAACCGCGTATTGGCCTATATGCCTTTGCAGAACTTCCTCGGTGGCTTCCGCCAGTTCAATTTCGAAACAGAGAGCAGTCAGACACCTATCGTAAAGAATGGACTGGTGATCAATTTCGAGAGAGTGAAGAATTCCGTCGAGCTGTATACCTACGGCAAAGAAGAAGAGATCAAGAGCTATCTCGGCGGACTTGGCATTTCGTACAAAAATTTCAGACCCGTGAACATGACATTGGAAGATGCGTTCATCGGCTTAACCGGAAAATATTAAACCTATGTTGCGATCGATATTTTATAAAGAATGGATCAAGATCGGAAAGATCACCCTCCTGTTCCTGGTACTCGGTATCCTCATCATTGCAGGCATCTATCTTACCGTACGGCACGATCTCGTGCTCACCGACGCAGAAAAGATCTGGGACGGCATCGTGAACCAGCGGCAGATCTATTTTACCATTTTCAAATTCCTGCCCCTGATCACAGGATTGGTGACCGGATTTGCCCAGTTCGTGCCTGAGACCACCGATAAAAGGATCAAGCTTTCCCTGCACCTGCCCATGAATGAAGAAGAAGTGGTGTTGAAGATGGTAGGCTTCGGCGCCATCACCGTTCTCTCGGTATTCATTATTTTCTTCCTCGTTTTCTATGCCTGGGGGATCGTTTACTTTCCCTACGAGATCCTGAAACTGGCATCACTTACGGTATTCCCCTGGTTCCTGTCCGGATTGGCTGCTTATTTCCTTACCTCTTTCGTGATCCTGGAGCCTATCTGGAAATACCGCATTCTTTACATGCTGGCAGGCGGGGCTTTCCTCACCCTGTTCTATAAAAGCAACAGGGCAGGCGCTTATCAGCCTGCGATCGTACCACTGGCGGCCTGCGTACTGCTGACCAGTATTTCATCATTATTTTCCATTTACCGATTCAGAAAAGGAGAAATGTAATATGTTACCCAAAATAAGCAGATACTTTTTACTGATAGTGACCGTGATAACGCTGGCCTATGTGCTGCCGTCTATCTACAATACTTTGTTCGATACCCGTATCAACAAGCCTTTTATAACCTATAGCCAAACGAAAAAAGATTATTTCACTTACCGGAATGTAGACGGCAAACCGAAATATTTCGACAGGAAGAACAAAGAGTACAATCAATACGAGTACCTCGACGCCACCCCTATTATGAACTTCCATTACCATTTGGGCAAAGGCACCCTGCCGGATAGTTTTGCCGGCGTAAAGCTGATCCCCCAACAGTTGCGTATGGAATCCACGTTCCAGTTCTTCGAACCACAACAGTTGTTCGCTCCTGCATACGGTTTGTACCCACTGTTCGAATCGAGGCCGGAGTTCGGTCTGGCATACCCGAAAGATATGTTCAGGATCAACAGGCGCATCGAGTTCATCGATGCAAAGAGCAATACCATCAATGAAGAAAAAAGCCGGAAATATTTGGAAGCGCTTATCAAAGAAGGGTTTCATTTCCCTGCCAGGATCGTATCGGGCCTCCCTACCCTGATGAAGTCGAAGGATGAAGGCTGGTTCCTTACGGACAACCAGGAGCAATTGTTCCACCTCATGATGGTCAAAGGAGAGCCTTATGTAAAGCATATACCGCTGCCGGCCGGCGTGAAGCTCAAGATCATCGAGTGCAATGATTTCGATTCAGGTGAGTACTTTGCCATTCTCATATCGACCGGCAATGGCATTTACACCCTTAATAAAAGGGATTACAGCACTACCCGCTTCCCGATCGATGATTATGTTCCGGAAAACCAAACCATGAATATCATGGGCACCCTGTTCGATAAAACAGTGACCCTGTACAGGGAGGATGGAGTAAAACTCTACACGGTCGACAGGAGCTATAAACTGGTAGATCAGCATGAGGAGCTCGTTCCGCTGAAATCGACTATGACCATTGGTAAGGTCTACAGTTTCCTGTTCCCCTTCCAGCTCAGCCTCGATTCACCCTATAACTCCTTCATCAGGTTCACTCCGGTAAAGGCTGCTACCTGGAGCTGGATCATCCTGAATATCGTGCTGCTGGGCATTACCGTCTGGCTGATCAGGAAAGAAGGAAAAAGCCTGAAGAAAAGTATCATCGATCTGCTTGTCGTTGCATTCACCGGGATCTTCGGTTTCCTGGCAGTGCATATTATTCCGAACAAGCAGTATTAAAGTTGACAGGCTAACAAGTTGATAGGTTGATAAGGAAGTCCATGAATTTCGAAGCCCCTATCAACATATCAACTTGTTAACCTGTCAACATATTCGCTTCCCCTACGGCACTACCAGCACCCGCACCTGCTGAGAGATGATCGTTTGGCCATTATCCAACGTTACTAAAAAATAGAACTGGCGGGTAAGCTCTATGGCATTCATCGGCGGGTTATTGTCGGGAACGGCCGAACCTGTTTTTGCCGTATACTCCGTAAGCGATGTATTGAGCGTTACTTTGTTGCCGGAACCGGGGATCGGCGTGGAAACATACAGCCCGGTATTGCCGAAGAGTGGCGTTGAAGAACCGGAAGTAGCTGCCGCCTTGGTGATCTCCTTGATCGTTCTGCCGCTCTCTGCCGGCACTTCCAGCGTGATACTGAAATTATTGGCAGCCCTGGAGGCTGTAACAGTAGGCCCCGGCCTGTAGTCGGTGGCATTGGACACATTCACTTCCACAGTGGCCCTGGGATCCGATAACGGCACAAACCCACTCTTTTTACAGGAGGCCAGTGACGCCACGATCAAAAAATATATCATGCTTCGTTTCATAGTTGTTCATTTTTGATTTGATCAATTTATTTCCCCCACCATAATTTAACATTCGTCAACGGTCGCGGCTTGGGCGAATTCGGGTTCGAAGCCGCTTCATTCGGTGTATAAGGATAACGTTTAGGAATGGTGGTGGGATCGTCGCCTGCCGAGTTGAGCGCCAGTACCAGTTCGGGATATCCTGTTCTCCTGTAATCATTATAGGCTTCGATCGGGTTGGGCACAAGCGATATATATTTCTGTGTGATGATCTGTTTCCTTTTTTGCTCTACAGTACCGGCAAGATTTACGATAGCCGGATTGTTGGTGAAGTAAATATCGACCGTATCCTTCGGGATGCCCATCTTGTACATGCTGACCCTGATACCTTCCTGGTACAGTGCATTCGCATCACCGGGAGTACCCAATACCAGCGCCGCTTCTGAAAGGATGAATGCCCTTTGTGAATTGGAAAGCAGGCGTACGAATGATTTACCCGTGGGATCGGGGCCTGTTACAAAAGGAGCATATTTGGAACGGGTGGCAGCCGCAGGCGGCACGGCAGTGGAGCCGTTGTTGAACCCTACATAATTGCTGAGGTTCGGTCCGGCCGGGTGTGTATACAACCTGCCCAGCCTTACGGAATCGTTCAGGCTTTTCATCAGGTTGAGAAAACGCAGGCTGAGCATCTGATCGGTGGGCCTGTTCACGTTATTGAAACTGAAGATCGGGCTCTGGCTACCTTCATTGGTGCCGAAGGGAACTTCGAAGTCCTGGGCATTGTCCTTGATATAGGTATTGTTCGTGAGCACTTCATTGATAACGCTTGTTGCCAGCGTTGGATTGGGATTGCTGATCTGCAGGGCGAATTTCAGCATCAGGGTATTGCCCGCTCTGATCCAGGCTGCACGGCTTCCTCCAAATACCAGGTCATCTGCGCCGGGGTTCAGTGTACCTGCTGGTTTCGCCAGATCGGCCAGCCCGCTTCTCACGAGGTCGAAGAGGCTCGTGATACCGAGACCGGCATTCCCCTGGTAGATATCTTCCTGTTTATCGAACCTCGGCTTGATGTTTTGCAAACCGAACCCTGCCTGTGAGTAGGGAACATCCCCCCAAAGATCTGTGCTCAGTGAGAAAAGATAAGCCAGTTGGATCTTGGCGATCCCCGAATAGGCAGGACTGTTAGCTTCCGTTTTGCTGATCAGTGTGCGCAGGTCGCTGCAGCTATTCGCATAGATCTCGAAATTCCAGGAGTTATCGAAGCTGCCGTCGAGGTTGTAGATATCGAACCCAAGCGCCTGGTTGGCAGTGCCCGCATTGTGTTGCACGAGCAGGCTCGCCACACGGCCCAGTTCATTGGCATTACTGAAAGCGATACCGACCGTAGTATTGGTCAGCAGCACTCTCGGTGGCACATCTTCCGGATTATTAGGGTCTGAATTAATGTCCAGGAATTTGCTTTTGGCGCATCCTCCTGCCATGATCAACAATCCGGACAGTAGCCATAGAATACTTTTATGTTTCATGCTTCGTTTCATATACTTTAGTATTAAGCTGATACAATTTTTTATTTGAAAGAAACCCTTAAGCTCACACCGATGGTTTTGGCATTGGGCGCACCCTGCAGATCGAGGCCGCGCAGGTTACCTGCACCTTGTGTGTTCACCTCGGGGTCCATGGGATAGTTGGGCGCATAATACCAAAGGTTCCGGGCGAATGCTGTGAACCTGGCGCTGCCGAGCGGCGTTTTTTGCAGCACCGATTCAGGCAGGTCGTAGCCGAGCGACAATTCACGAAGCCTGAATACGGTGGCATCGAATACGCTCAGCTCGGAAGAAACACCTGCGCCTCTCCAGTAGGTTTGAGCAGGGATCTGGATGGTATTCTCATCATATTTGTCGGGCCCGGTTTGTATCACACCGGGGATCACCCTGGGCTTCTCCCTGTCTACCGCCGTTTCTTTCAGCATACCTGCACTGCGGAAGAAAGGAACGGTGAAAGAATAGATATCACCACCCCTGGTAAGATCGAAGAGGAAGGAAAGACTGATGCTTTTATACCGCAGCGTATTGGTGATGCCTGCAGTGAAGTCGGGGTTGGGGTTGGCCAACACCTGGTTAGGTATACCTGGCATCCAGAGACCGGTAGCAGGATTGATCAGGTACCTGCCATCCGGGCTGCGCGGGAATTTGTTCCCGATGATAACGCCATAAGGCTGGCCCAGCGCAATGGAAGGGATCACGCCATTGAAGCTCTGGCCGGAAGCGATGGGGAAATTCTGGATGTCTTCGAAGATCTTGGTGACCTTGTTACGGATACGTGTGAAGTTGCCCGATACATCCCAGCGGAAATCCTTTGTATTGACAGGAGTAGCCGTCAGCGTTAGTTCGATGCCTTTGTTGGTCATTTCACCCACGTTGATCAGGCGGGCGCTGTAACCGGAAGAGGCCGGCAGGGCCACAGGAATGATCTGGTCTTTGCTCACTTCGTTGAAATAAGCGAAGTCGATCGTAACCCGGTTCTTGAACAATCCAATATTGGCGCCCACTTCATAGGAAGTAGTGAACTCGGGATTGATATTGGCATTGGCGATCGTATTGTTCTTGCTGAACCCGCCGAACGCACTTCCTCCTACAGTAATGGGGAAGGTAACACTAGACACGTTATTACCATAAGTGCCGATGGTATAGGTATCGTTCAGCACGTAAGGATTGGCGTCGCGCCCTACTTTGGCCACACTGGCCCTGATCTTTCCGTAGGAAAGTACGTTCGATTTCAGATCGAAGGCATCGGTGAACACGAAGCTGGTGGCCACGGAAGGATAGAGATAGGTATTCTTGTTCTTCGGCAGCGTAGAGCTTTGGTCTACCCGGCCTGTGAGTTCCAGGAATAGGTAATTCTTCCAGTCGAACGATAACTGTCCATACCAGCCTACCAGCCTCCGGAGCGTGGTAAGATCGGCAGTACCATTGGAAAATACTACGGCGGAGCCCACATTGTAGAATCCGGGAATGGTCAGGTTATCACCCCTGGCTGTAGTATTTTCGAATTTACGCTGGTTGATATTATTACCGAGCAGCAAGGTGGCATTAAGCCCATTGGTGAAGATATCGTTCTTCTTTGCGGTCAGCATCAGGTCGCTGTTGATCTCCATGCGATAAAATACATCGTTCATCACCAAACCGGTTGGTCTTACCCGTGAGGAAACGGCGAAGACCTGTTTGCGGCGGTCTGTATAGGCATCGACCCCTACCCGGTAGGTCAGGTTGAGCCAGTTGGTGAAATCGTAACCCAATGTGATATTTCCCAGTATCCTTGTCAACTGGCTATTCACCGGGTTCTCGAACGCGGTGAAATAAGGATTCTCGATATTGTTGCTCAGCAGCGGGAAGTTCTGCGATCCATCCGGGTTTTTATAATTGGGCGATTTGTTGCTCCAGGATTGCAGGTCGAAGCTGCGCGGAATGCTTACAAGATAAGCGAAGCCCGAGCCGCCGCCTGCGCTGTTACCACCTATAACCCCATCCTGCCCGGAACTGGAGAAGGTGACGCTACCGCCTACTTTCACATTCCTGATCGTGGTGCTGCCGCCGAGCTGAATATTGGTCCTCCTGAAAGAAGTATTGGGCATGACCCCTTTCTGTGTGAGGTGCCCGATGTTCAGGAGAAAATTCTGTGTGGCGTCGCCACCGTTGATGCTGAGGTTATTCTCGATAAGATTTCCTGTTTCGAAAAAATCTTTGATATTGTTCTTATATAATTGATACGGTACTGTATTGCCGTTGGCATCGATAAGGCCATTGGCGCGTGTGGGCGTCGACCCGAATTTGGGGCCGAAGCTATTACCGCTGATGGGGTTGTACACTCCATTCAAACCCTGTCCGTATTCATTCTGGAAGTCGGGGAGGCTGCTCACTTTCTGAACAGCATAGGAACTGCTGAGGCTGATATCGAGTTTGCCTCTGCCGCCTGCGCCTTTTTTGGTGGTGATGATGATGGCGCCGGAAGAAGCTCTCGATCCATAGAGAACGGCGGCTGCCGGTCCTTTCAGGATATTGACGGATTCAATATTGTTGAGGTTGAGATCGAGTATCCGGTTCGGCGGTTGCTGATCGCCCAGTGTGGCGATCGGTCCGCCTGTCGTTCTGTCAACATCATTGCTGACGGGAATACCATCCACCACGAACAGGGGCTGGTTGCTGCCGAGGAAGGAAGTGATACCGCGGATATTGATATTACTGGACGCACCGGGACTTCCGCTGGCGCTGGTAATATTCACACCGGCCACTTTACCTTGCAATGCATTCACCAGGTTGGCTTCGCCTTTATTGGCGATCTGGTCGGTACGCAGGTTCTGGGTAGCATAACCCAGCGAGCGTTTATCGCGGCTGATGCCCTGTGCAGTGACCACCACTTCACGCAGGTCGGTGCCGGCCTTTGGTTTTAAGGAAATGTCGAAATCGGTACGATTGCCAATGGCCACTTCCTGGTCTTCATAACCTATGGAAGAAATGACAAGCGTGCTTGCATTGGCCGGGACTGCCAATATAAATGCACCGTCTGCCTTTGTAGCAGTACCTGTTTTTGTGCCCTTCACCCGTATGGATGCCGATGCAACAGGATTACCCTTGTCATCTTTCACAAACCCACTGATCGTTCTGGTCTGTGCGCCGGCAAAAAGTACTGTGAAGAAAAAAGAAATCAGAAATAGTAAACTTTTCATGTGCCTGCAGTTTTTGTTTGGAATTATTCGAAGGCAATAAAATTCGGGAAGAAGTTTCAGGGCTACGGCTACATATTGCCGAAACGTGAATCTTGGTGATTAAAGCAGCGTTCTGTACATTTGAACTTTCTTATATGTAGATCAAATACGACATGCTCAGTACTTAATTTACCTGATCATGAAATGTTTGAGCTATGTACACTGTTCCTTACAGACCGAACAACGGACATCTACTATTCAACGACTGTATTCTTTGGCCCGATGAACAATAGGTTGGGTTCAGATGGATATATGTCGGCAATAGTGCCTGCTAAGGTTCAATGGATCACATGAGAAATATTCCGTCTGCAATCCGATTGTTAACCGAACTCTCGTTGCTATGAACAGGAATATTTATCTACAGGTTATCTTTATCCTGTTAACAGGTATTGTTGTGCCAGCGCTGGCAGGACTGGCTACTTACAGTGCCGACTTATCGCCGCATATCATTGGCGTCAGTATCTTTTTTATTACCATTGCCTTTTTATTGTATGAAGGCGGCTCCCGGCTTCATCAGCGACTGCGGAATCATTATACTTTCAATACCAGTCCTTTCCTCAAGATCATTTCCCTTTGCGGCGCTTCCATCCTGTTCAGCACCGTCACGGCCGGGACCATGATACTGCTCTGGATAAGTTTTTTGCATGGGCATACCGACTGGAGGAGCGTATACCTATATATACTGCTACTCCCCGCCCCGGTGATCATTTGCACGCTGGTCGATGAGATCGTTCTGCTCAGTCGTGAAAAAATGTCACATACCCTGCTCGATTTTCCTCCCAGGCAGCCTGAACAATACCACCCCGAAGAACTGCTCACCAAACTCAGCGAACCAGTGCAGGAGTTCACCGGGTTCCTGCCGGTGACCGAACCATCCGGCGATCCGCTCACCCAAACGGTCGCTGCCCGTAAAAAGAACAGGCTGGTAGTACGAAAAGGATTGGAGAATATCGCCATCCGCCTCGACGATATCGTGCTGATCTATACCGAGAACAAGATCGTATACGTGCTCGATCACCAGGGACGGAAATTTTTGATAGATAAGACCCTGACCGACCTGCAGGAAGAGCTGACAGAAGAACTTTTCTTCCGCGCCAACAGGCAGTACATCATCAACATCGATTATGTGCGGGGCTTCAAGACTTATGAAAAAGTAAAACTGCAGGTATACCTCACCGTTCCTGACATCGACCATAGCATTATCATCAGCCAGGAAGTGGCGCCTGCTTTCAGGAAGTGGATGAGTGAGAGTTAAGGATATGCCTAAGATTTAGTATTGTTGTTATTACCCGATTTCGCTTTTTTCTGTTCTTTGTACTGGTTGAGAGCGAGCCGTACGATCTCTTCTTCATTCAGCTCGAAAAAACTACCGAGCAGGAAAAGCTCCTGCAGTGTGAAACGTTCGATATGGTTCATCAGCATGGTGAACCGGACATTCTGAGTGCCCAGGTCAGCAGCTACAATGCTCTTGGGAATGATAGTGAACAACTGGTTGAATGCAACGATATCGCCATTCTCAACCATACGCTTAGCCGCAATATATCTAGGATCTTCTGTCATAAACTCTGAATAAAATATCAATCAAAGAAAAGCAATTGTAATTTTTATATCGATATCGCACCATTCCTTTTTTAGGTAACCTTTCCACCTTTTTTAGCTTGTATGGCTAACTTTCAGTCAATAAACTAACTATTACTACTATACGCCTTCACTATAACCACTCTGATTCAAATTTTTTTTACATACCATTTCAACTATTTTTCACCTCCTTATCCACCGAAGAAAAAGTACGATTCGTACTTTTTTTTGATCAGTTTTGTCACTTTTTTTAGTTGCACTGCATTTTTTTGATTCCCTGAAACCCTTTTCCCACCTGTATCCTATCGCTTCCATTCAAATCATTCATCCAGGATGCACAATACAAAAATACTAATATTTTTAGCAATACGCGTACTAAAAAAATTAGCATTCAAATTTACCTTTGGTTTGAAAAAGGATGATATGTACTTAAACTGTAAATCGTATTTCAGCTTCCACTATGGCACTTTCAGTACAGAAGAACTGGTCAAAGCAGGCGCAGAGACCGGCGCTACAGCAATGGCATTGACGAATATCAACAATACCTGCGACGCCTGGGATTTCGTAACGGCCTGCCATCAGGAAGGGATCAAACCTATCCTCGGGGCCGAGGTCCGCAATGGTGATCGTTTATTATATATTCTGCTGGCAGCCAATAACAAAGGCTTTACCTGGATCAATGAATTCCTCTCCAGCCACCTGCGTGAAAATAGACCATTTCCCGATAAAGCCATCCAGGAACCTTTTTTCACGGATACCTGGGATGGTTATGTGATCTATCCCCTGGGACATAAACCGGTAGAACAGTTGCTTCCCAATGAACTGATCGGCATTCTTCCCACCGAAGTCAATAAGCTGTTCGGGCTGCCGGCCAGTAGCCGCGACAAGTTCGTGGTGCGGCAACCGGTAACCATACAAAACAAGAAATATCATAATGTGCACAGATTGTTGCAGGCTGTGGATAAAAACGTAGTGCTCTCCAAACTGCCGTCCACCGCTATCTGCTCGCCCCAGGAATATTTTGTGCCACCCGCTAAATTATTCGAAGCCTTCCAGCAATATCCCTTCCTGATCACCAATACTTTCCGGTTGATGGATACCTGCGAGATCAGGATGGATTTCGGGAAAGACAAGAACAAACGATATTTTACCGCCAGCAAAAAAGACGATGTACAATTGCTCCGCAAACTGGCTTATGACGGCTTCCGGCACCGGTATGCCAACCAGCCACAGGCCATAGAGCGACTGGAGAAGGAATTGAAAGTGATCGAAGAGCTCGGCTTCACAGCTTATTTTCTCATCACCTGGGATTTTATCCGCTATGCTAATAACCGCGGCTTCTATCACGTAGGACGCGGCAGCGGCGCCAATTCCATCGTAGCCTATTGCCTGAAGATCACGGACGTCGACCCCATCGAGCTCAACCTTTTCTTCGAACGCTTCCTGAACAACGAAAGGACCTCACCACCCGATTTCGATATCGATTTCAGTTGGCTCGACCGCGATGAGATCATCGATTATATTTTCAAACGCTATGGAGAAAAATATGTAGCCCTCGTAGGTTCATACACCACCTTCCAGTATAACGCTATTATCCGCGAACTGGGAAAGGTGTTCGGGTTGCCGGCCAAAGAGATCGACGAACTCGGAGAAAAAGGTTACTATTACGGAAATTCGCGGGGCGAATATTTCAATAAACGCGGCCAGGAAGATGATTACCATCGCCTCGTATTGCAATACGGAAAGCTGCTGAATAATTTTCCCAACCATCTCAGCATCCACGCCGGCGGCATGCTGATCAGCGAAGAACCCATCCACGCCTATACCGCCACCTGGCTGCCACCCAAAGGATTCGCCACCACGCAGATCGATATGTACCTCGCAGAAAATATCGGCCTGTATAAATACGATGTGCTCTCGCAACGCGGGCTCGGCCATATCAAAGAGACCATCCGGCTGGTGAAGGAAAATAAGAATGTAACGGTCCATATCGATGAGGTCGACAGGTTCAAGAAAGATCCTGCCGTTCAGCAACAATTGCAACAGGTGAATACCATCGGCTGCTTTTATGTGGAGAGCCCGGCCATGCGGCAACTCCTCAATAAACTGAAGTGCCGCGATTATGCCACACTGGTAGTGGCCAGCTCCATCATCAGGCCGGGCGTGGCCAGCAGCGGCATGATGCGGGAATATATCAACCGGTACCACCGGCCCGATGCCGTACAATACCTCCACCCAACTATGGAAACGCTCCTGAAAGAAACTTTCGGCGTAATGGTGTTCCAGGAAGATGTGATCAAAGTGGCGCATTATTTCGGTGGACTGGCCATGGGAGAAGCCGATACGCTGCGCAGGGCCATGTCCGGCAAGTACCGCTCCAACAACCGCTTCGCCCTGATGAAAGATAAGTTCTTCCAGAATTGCCGCGCACAGGGCTATGCAGATGAGCTCACGGCAGAAGTATGGCGACAGATGGAATCCTTTGCTGGCTACAGCTTCTGCAAAGCACATTCCGCCAGCTTCGCCGTAGAAAGCTTCCAGGACCTGTATCTGAAGACCTACTACCCCATGGAGTTCATGATCGGCGTGATCAATAATTTCGGCGGCTTCTATTCCACGGAGCTTTATTTTCTCGAATTGCGCAAAACAGGGGCTACCATTCATCTCCCCTGCGTGAACCATAGCCATTATTTCACCGGCATCAAAGGCAAAGACGTATATACCGGTTTCGCTCACCTGAAAGGGCTTGAAAAGAAGCTGGCGGAGAAGATCCTCACCGAAAGATCTTATCATGGCGATTACCTGCACCTGCAGGATTTTATTGAAAGGACAGATATCACGGCCGAACAGCTCAATATACTCGTGAGCATCGGCGCGTTCCGCTTCACCGGCAAGAGCAAGAAACGTTTATTGTGGGAAGCCAATTTCCTCCAGAAGAAAACGACCGTACAGGAAGGCGCCATGCGCCTGTTCAAAGAAAAACCCCTGGCCTTCACCCTGCCCGAACTGAACGATAACCCGCTCGATGATGTGTACGACGAGATCGAGCTCATAGGCTTTACCCTGCGCAATCCATTCGAACTGGTGCAGGAAGACGACAGTAGCTATGTTCTCTCCAAAGACCTGCCGCAATACCTCGGCAAACCCGTTACCCTGCTGGCATATTTTGTCGATCATAAAGTAGTGCCCACGAAGAACAGCCAGGTGATGTCGTTCGGCACTTTTCTCGATAAGCAGCTCGACTGGGTCGATACCGTTCATTTCCCGGATTCCCTCAGCCGCTACCCGCTCAAAGGAAAAGGGTTCTATCGGATCAAAGGCAAAGTGGTGGAAGATTTCGGTGTATGCAGCGTGGAAGTGAGCAGCATGATGAAGATCGGTTATAAGGAAAGGAAATACGCAAATCTGTAATATGCTATTGACAACGGAAAGACATATCGCCCATCTCGACCTCGATGCCTTTTTCGTATCGGTGGAGTGTTTGAAGAATTCCAGGCTGAAAGGCAAGCCACTGATCGTTGGCGGTAGCAGCGACAGGGGCGTAGTGGCTGCCTGCAGCTATGAAGCCCGCAGCTTCGGCATCCATTCGGCCATGCCTATCAAACTGGCCAAAAGGCTCTGCCCGCATGCCATCATCATACAGGGAGATATGGAATCCTACAGCAAGTATTCATCCCTGGTTACCGAGATCGTAAAAGATTCGGTGCCCCTTTTCGAAAAATCCTCGATCGATGAGTTCTATATCGATCTAACGGGAATGGACAAATATTTCGGCTGCAGCCGCTTCACTGCCGATCTCAAAAAAAGAGTGGTGCAGGAAAGCGGCCTGCCGGTTTCCTATGCACTGGCCAGCAATAAGCTCATCAGCAAAGTGGCCACCAATGAAGTAAAGCCCAATGGCCAGTTGGAGATCGCCTTCGGTAAGGAGAAAAGTTTCCTGGCGCCACTGAGCATTGCCAAGATCCCCGGCATAGGTAAGGAAACAGCCTTCCTCTTATTGAAGATGGGAGTAGAAACAGTGAAAGTGCTGAGCGAGATCCCGGTAGAGATGCTGCAAAACCTGCTGGGCAAAAACGGTAGCGAGCTATGGCGGCGCGCCAATGGGATCGACGATGCGCCCGTGGTCCCTTATCATGAACAGAAATCCATCTCCACGGAAAATACTTTTCAACAGGATACCATCGATATAGACAGACTGCATTCGGAACTGGTGAGGATGACGGAAAGGATCGCTTTTCAATTGCGGGAACAGAACAAGCTCACGGGCTGCGTGACCGTCAAACTGCGCTATTCCAATTTCGATACGGTGAGCCGCCAGAAGACCATCACCTACACAGCAGCAGACCATGTCCTGCTGAAAACGGCGAGGGAACTGTTCGATAAGCTCTATGAACGGAGAATGCTGGTGCGCCTCTTAGGGATCCGCTTCACGCACCTGGTGCCGGGCAATTACCAGATCAACCTGTTCGAAGATACACAGGAGATGATCCGGCTCTACCAGTCCATCGACCATATCAAGCACAGGTTCGGGGAAACCTACCTGGTAAGGGCAAAAGGGATAATATAATATAACATCAATGGACAACCGAATTACTATATCAGTGGCGCCAATTCAGGGTATTCCACTTTCTCCATCGGGTCCAGTGCCGACCTGAAATCTTTGGCGATGGGATAGGCCGACATTTTATCGGCCGCATATTGTGCCGTGGCAATGGCTTTGATGCGTTCTTCATCCGGGTCGCCCAGCAACCATTCATAAGCGAGGTCTTCCGTGAGGATCACCGGCATCCTTTTTTTGGAGTTGTGCACCTGCTCCATCAGTTTGTTGGCGGCCGTGGTCACGATAGCGAAAGTATCTACTGTTTCACCGGTGTCTTTGTCTGTCCACGCCTGCCAGATCCCGGCCATGAAAAACACTTCCTGCCCGGGCAAAAAAATATGATAGGGATATTTCACGGCTGTTTTCAGCGGCTTGCCTGTTTTCCCGAGCGGATGTACATGCCGCCATTCATAAAAACCCGATGATAGTACCAGGCAGCGACGGTGCAGGGCGGCATCCCGGTACATTTTACCGGGCAATAACAATTCTTCCCCTACTGCATTCAGGGTAGTGATGGGTGGATGGAACCGGCCACTGTCGTCTTTATACCCATGCCTGAATTTCGAAGCAGCTTCCCGGTTCTTCAGGTATGGCGGCAGAAAGCCCCATTCCATTTCAGTGATCTCGAAATCCTGCCTGCCCGCCACCCGTTTCAGTACAGGTGCATTGGTATATTCAAAACCGATCAGTAAAGGTTTGTTGAGAAAATTCAATTTGGCGATCGCCTTTTCCAATTGCTTGAGCCGGATGAATTCGGCCCTGGTCACTCTTACACCATTATAATAGCACATAATTAAGATAAGGTTATGAAGATGATTGAATATATGCTTCGATCAGTACGCCGATCTCCTCAGCCAGTTGTTGCCTGCCTTCGGGGATGGAGGTCCAGAAATAATATCCTTCCGCATCTTTGGCCCTGGTAAGGAACAGGGCCATCTGCCCGTCGGCCGACATTACCCTGTACAGGACCTGCTTGCCTGTCCTGATCACTTCTACATGCAGCGACCGCTCGTGGTACAACACCTCGAAATTTTTGTCCAGGTTCTCCATCATCATAAAGAATAATGCCCAACAATTTAATGAAAAAAGCCTATCCTATCGCATAAACATGCTACCCGCAGCACTTGTACTTGGGCAAGCGATGAAGTCCATTACCTCTGTGTCTTTCCGAAACTCTTTGCCCTCACTGTATGACCCTGCTGTTCATCGCCGCCCTGTGCGGTACCGGGCAGGAATGCATCTTCAATCATATCTCCCGGAAAGAAGGGCTTGCTTCGAATTTCGTTCACTGCATCTGGCAGCACCCCAAAAGCCATCCGCAACAAACGGGTATGATCGTGCTTTACTTTTTATTCTGGTGAAGCAGCAGGCCATTGCCATCCGGGTCGATCAGGGTGGCGATCTTTCCTCTCGGGGAATCATCTACCCTCGCAATATCGATCCCTTTATTTCTCAGGTCATTCAAATCCCTTTCCAGGTCTTCCGATTCCAGGATAAGTCCCTGCAGGGAACCAGCGGGCATTTCCTGCAACCATTCCACCAGGGCGATGGTGGTAGACTGCTGCGGAAAACCCAACTGGACCCAATGCAGACCATTGCCGATCGGTTCTTCAAGGAGGAGCTGAAAGCCAAGTTTCATATAAAAATCTTTTGCCCTTTGCTGATCGGTGACCGGGATTGAAATGACTTCTATTGTTTTAATAGTATTCGTTTTTGATGATGGATAAGCGGACAGTCACAAATGTATAATGGTGATGGATTTTCAAACGGGGGTGATCGCGGCAATCTTTAGGGAGTTTGCGACAATAATTGTCCGGATCGCCACCGGGGATTGTTCCGATCACCCCGGCACGAAAAGAAAGAACATGAATAAGTTTGCATCGATAAATCAGCTCATCAATTAAAAACTTATCGAATGAGAAAGATCATATCGCACCTGAATGTATCATTAGACGGTTTTGGAGCAAGACCAGATGGGGCCATGGACTGGATCGCCATGGGTGAAGACATATTCGGGGATGCAGTAGCGCTGACCGATACCGCCGACACTGCCCTGTACGGGAGGGTCACTTACCACTTAATGGAGGACTATTGGCCGGTAGTACTGAAGAATCCGCAGAGCACGAAGATGGAACATCGCTTTGCTCAATGGTCGGAAGATGTGACCAAATTCGTGATCTCGAATACCCTGAAAGCAACAAGCTGGAACAGGAGCAGCATCATGAGTGGTGATATTACCGGCCAGGTGAATCAGCTCAAATCGCAGGTGGGCCGTGACATCATCATCTTCGGCAGTCCCTACCTCACGAAAACACTTACTGTTGCCGGCCTGATCGATGAATTCATTATCAACGTAAATCCTGTTATCATCGGCAAGGGTATCACTGTATTTCCGGACGGCGGCCATGATACATCCCTGAAATTGCTGAATACCAAAACATACGGTTCAGGGGTCATCGCGCTTCATTACGGCAAAAAATAATCAGGAAATCGCTGCTGATAGCGGCAATCTACCCGAAATGCATATTTTTGTTGTTTTTTCAACAGTGATTCATGAAAGTATTAGTTACAGGAAGCGCCGGGCATCTGGGAGAAGCGATGGTCCGTACTCTCAAAGACATGCAGTATGAAGTAGTGGGTCTCGATATCCTTTCATCTCCATTCACCACTCATAAAGGTTCTATCGCTGACCGTTCGTTCGTGAAGCATTGCATGAAGGGAGTAAAAATAGTTTACCATACCGCCACGCTGCATAAGCCCCATGTGGTTACCCATAGCCCGCAACAATTCATCGATACCAATATCACTGGAACGCTCAATCTTCTGCAGGAAGCAGTGGCAGCAGGGGTAGACAGCTTCATATTCACCAGCACCACCAGTGTTTTCGGAGATGCGCTGGTGCCGCCTGGATCACGGAAGAAGTGGCGCCCGTTCCGAAAAATATTTACGGTGCTACGAAAGCAGCGGCAGAAGACCTATGCCAGCTATACTACCGCAACCAGGGATTGTCCTGCCTGGTATTGCGTACATCGAGGTTCTTCCCCGAAGAGGATGACCATAAAGAGAAACGGGAAGCCTATACCGATGATAATCTCAAAACGAACGAATACCTGTTCCGGCGGGTCGATATTGAAGATGCAGTAAGCGCGCACCTGCTGGCATCCAAACACGCAAAGCGGATAGGCTTCAGCAAATATATCATCAGTGCCACCACTCCATTCCAACCTGGTGAGATGCAGGCCCTGCGCGACAATGCTCCGCTGGTCGTGAAAAATCATTTCCCGGATTATGAAGCGGTATTTGACCGTTTGGGTTGGAAGATGCTCCCCACGCTTGACCGTGTATATGTGAACGAAAAGGCCAGGAAAGAATTAGGCTGGCAACCCAAATACGATTTCAGGAGCATTATCGACCGCCTGAAAACGGGAGAAAACCTGAAAAGCCCGATGGCTATGCTGGTCGGCTCGAAAGGATACCACGAAGAGACATTTTCAGAAGGGCCTTTCCCGGTATAGGATCAGTGTATAAGTACGGCCATTTCGTGATGGAAAAGGTGGATTAGCATTATTGCCTTTTTGCAGAATGTTTGTTTATGAATTCCCTCAACGCCAGGGCATGATTATGCTCCACATCCCTTGCTGCAAATAGCAATGTCACTGTTTTATGTTCATGAATAAAGGAAAGAAATTCTTCAAGGGAAGGAGACCGTTTCAATTCGTCAAAATATTTACTGCGGAACTGGTCCCATTTTTCCGGTTGATGATGAAACCATTTCCGCAGCGCCGTGGAGGGAGCGATCTCCTTCATCCATCGATCGATATGTGCATCCTCCTTTTTAATTCCACGCGGCCATAATCGGTCGACCAATATCCGGCAACCATCTGCGGCTGAAACAGGCTCATATATCCTTTTTACCTGGATCGTCATATACAGGAAATTAATGAGGGCTTCAATTATACCTCAAATTACAAAAATTCGTAGTGTCAATCTCCCCTGCAGCCTGTAATAGTATATTTGAACAGGCATTTATTGGTCCGGCTTTTTCCCTCCATCGCCTGCAAGTGTCCTACTATTTTTGACCCGGATGATTTTGCCATTCTTCTCATCGGTGAGCAGGTACAGTTTACCCCCAGGACTTTGCACCACTCTTCTTAACCTCACCCTATCGTCGACAAATAATTCTTCCACGCTTTTGACCGTTTCTCCTTCGATCCTGAACCGCCAGAGACTTCCCCAGGATAGGCCAGGAACGATCAGGTCATTTTTCCAGGATGGGAATTCATCGCCTGTATAGAACGACAACCCTGTTGGGGCTACGGTCTGTAACCAATACCAGACCGGTGGCGTGTAGACATTCCCATCCAATACCGGGGGAACATAATCGGCCGACCTGTATTTGCCCGTTGTTTTCACCGGCCAGCCATAATTGGCGCGAGGTCGCAGCATATTGATCTCGTCGCCCTGGAAAGTACCATGCTCACTGAACCATATTTTTTTGGTGGCCGGTTCAACGATGATCCCCTGCGCGGCCCGGATACCTGTTGCATACAGACCGGGCACAGCCTTCGGGCCGAAATCCGGGTTATCGGCAGGGATCGATCCATCCGGATTGATGCGGTATATTTTCCCTCTCCTATCTTCAATATTTTGTGCGATGGGCAGCGCAGGTTCATCTATTTCTTTGAACAGCCGCTCACCGATGGTGAAATAAAGCTTACCATCGGCCCCAAAGACCATTCCTCCGCCATAATGAAAACGTTCCGGAGTATATGGTGTGGCCACAAAAAGTGTTTGGACCTTTTCCATACGGTCCTTATCGAGGATGGCGCGGATGATCCTGGTGGTGGATCCTTCTCCGTTCCCTGAGGCGTAGGATACATAGATGAACTTGTTTCTCCTGAATTCAGGATCAGTCAAAACCTGGAATATCCCGGCGTTATCGCCTATGCCTTTCAACCCGACACTATCGGCCAGGTCACCGGGAAAACCGCTGATGGGGAATTTCTGTTTGGTAGACAAATTGATCCTGACCAATCCACCCTCCTTCTCACCGACGAGCACTTCATCTTCCGAGAGAAAAGCCATGCTCCACGGACGTTTCAACCCCTCCACGATAACTTCTTTCCGGGGATTTTCCTTTTGGGCAAAAACTACCAGGAAACAAAAACTAAGGAATAGAGATAAAAGCGAGGTTCTCATTTGATCATATTTTGTTTGAAAAAAACGGAGTGATTTCAAACACAAATATTCAACCTGGATCAAAAGAGAAGGTCTGGGGTTATGATCCCGTAGTACGGATTTATGATTCCTGACCATTATTATAGTGGGAACCAGGCTAATATCATTTACCGGCAGCAATGCCGAAGCGATTGGGAGATGAGTTGCCCTGGCTTAATTCCATTCGACGGGGATATCTTTATACTCAAACCCGATAGATCTGCCAGGCCGTTCATCATCATAATACTCCACAGCGATCAATTTCATCAGCTTAACGGAAGGTAATACCATGGAGAATGTTATCAATGTCTTTATGGGAACGTCTGTATATATTTTATTCCTTGAGCCCTCACTACCCAATTTGATTTTATTATACTTGAATTCATTTCCTTCAATGTCAACGGCCGTCGCCGAACTAAATTGAAATTCCTGATTAGCCGCATGATTGGTAAGGATCAATTGCACAGTAACTGTTTGCTCTTTTATATTTCCTTTACAACTGACCAGGTTGAAATCGATTTTGGAAGAAGTGATCAGTTTGACGGGGGTAACTATTTTCAGTGCCTTTCGGAGATAGTCATTCTCTGCCTTTATTTTATCGCAATCGGATTGGGCGAGGATAACCTGATGGGCCAGTAAAAACACCATGACTGCAGAAAAGATCTTCAAGTATTTCATAATATAAGGTTTATTGATACAAAGGCTTTATCCCTGTAATCGTCAACCGAATATAATGAATTTTTATGAGAAACCGATCCCTATTGAAAACCCGGCAACTGCCAGCCTATTTTATCCACGGGCTTTGGAATCCGAGTTTTTTCAGTCCATTTTGAATATCGGGGATCTTCATGAACAATTTCCAGAGCAGGCCGGTACGATAGTTTTCTATCATCACCACAATAGGCCCCTGGTCGATGGCGAGGTGTGACCGGGCATACCAGTTGTGATGAATGCTGAAGCCGTCCGTAAACCCATATTTGCTCCATATTTTATTGCCCAGTTCTTCATAAAAGTAGCGCAGCGCCTGCATGCTTTCTTTGGGTGTAAAGGGCATGGATGAAATGGCGGCAGTTGGTTGGATCACACCTAAATCCGTATCGGGGCAGTGCGCCACATAACCCTTGTAACTATCGCCTGCTGTAAGCCCCCAGCATTTTTCACTGTACCCTTTGTACTTCCTGGGATTTTCGATGCAATACGCCCGATTGATCAATGTATGATTACGTGCCTGCTCCAGGTAATCGATCCCCAGTGAATCTTTCAGCCCGTTAGGATCAATTCCCTGGAAGGTGTATTGCTCAAAGAAAAGAGGACCACCCTTATCAAAGTTCCCCAGTGGCAGCTTGATCCCATAATAGGTATTGCCATTTCTGAAACCGCGGTTGCCTGCCCATGTACCATTGTAAACTTCTTTCGAAATGGAATGGCGGGGTGAGGAGGCGGCCATGATGTAGGTGATCAAACATTCATTCCACCCCAATACCGGGAAGTTCATATCGAACCCATTATTGGGGCTCCAGTGCCAGAACAGTTTGTTTTGATCATTGGTATGCCAGTTCCAGTTGGCAGCGCCCCACATTTGGTCGACCCGCTTGCGAAGATATTTCTCGCGGGGTTTGTCGCTGTTGAAGTATTCCCTGGCGCATAAGAAGCCCATGAGCAGGTAAGAAGTTTCTACGATATCCGCCGCATCATCCAGCCGGTCGAACTTGATGGTTTTACCGGTGCGGCCGTCCATGAAATGCGGATAGATACCGTGGTAACAATCCGCATTGATCAGGAAATCTGCAATACGGATAAGCCTTCCTACCGCAGTATCTCTGCCTATCCAGCCCCTTTCCACTGCCACGATCGTACTCATGATGCCAAAACCGGTGCCGCCGATCGCGCCTGCATCCGGTCCGAATTTCGTAGTGCTGTAATTGGGTTCTCCCCAGGCTTCGTTGATGTAGTCCCAATAATGTTCCGCCAGGACTGTATTGCTTCTTTCCAGCGCCAGCCCGCTCACGGGATGTGCACCATGCCAGAAGAACCTGAAAGTCTGCTTCTGCACTGTTTCCAGCAAAGCTTCATCACTAAGCCCCTTTCTTACACCAATAGGTGCAATAGAATCCTGCGCGGTGGCAATAATCGTGCTACCAATGGCCACGGCCACCAGTATGATCTTTTTAAACATCATTGGTCTATCTTGTTTTTACGAGTAAATAAACGTTCAGCTAGTTAACGTTGATGAATAACCGCAGTTATTAACTATTGGAACAAAGCTAGATATCTGGTCAACCCAAAACCACCTTTTTAAATCCTAAATTCTATCCTTTTATTGCATGAGCCGGCCGATCGAACCGGATTTTCATCCAGACCATGAGGCAACCACCACGACAGGCAGATAAAAGAGGCCCTGCCAAGCCTTCGCTCCATTCAAGCCGAGCCAAAATATGCATGAAAATCAAATTCCTGACCATTAATATCAATAAAGTAGCCCTGCCTGCCTCAATCGCTGAGATCGGGACTTGTCTGTGGCTTATCATTTTCGGAATAAGAAATAGACCGAACGGCGCCACGTGATGATACCCTGTCCTTCAAGAAAAAGAAGACGCTTATAAAAAGCGAAAGACAGTTCCAATAAAAATACCGGAAGTCGGTGTCCACCTGGAAAATAAAAAGCTGGGGGAATACATACAATAGAGATGAAGCAGCCAAAACAAAAACAACTTTCCTGGTGATCGAATTATGGATATAAAAGCCCGCGATGAACATACCAATATTCATGATCAGCCAAAACCACGGTCTCATATAAGGCAACTCTGACTGAACCTTGATCAACCAGATAAATGACCGTGAAACAAAATTCGGTTTAAAAGTTATTCCAAAATTATTGGGCGTAACCACCGCGTTCATCGTTACTATCCAGGTCCGTTTTTTGATCCGTAAGAAATAAAGAAAGCCATCCCATCTGTTGAATAAGTATGCACCTGGGTTCTCTGAAATGCTATGCACCCAGGCTTGCCGGATATCACGCTCAGTATTATCAGTTAAAGAGGGGAAGGAAATTTTCTTTTCGTCGTTCCAATACAGGTTATCGAATGTGGCCGTGGTATAGTTGGACCGTAAGTACGCAGTATCAAAGCCTGGGTACTCATTGATAAATGATGGGAAATAATTCTTCCCTGTCTTTGTGTAAATGCCAGCTATATCGTGCAGGTAAAGCTTGTACTCGGGATACTGCTTTTGGGGCTTTAAAGCATAATTCAAAATGGATTGACATCCTATTGCCAGAGCCAACGCTATAACAATCGCGCCCGTCATCAGCAACCGGTGTTTTGCCCATTTGAAATAATTATCGAACCATAAATAAAATAAAGGTATGGCGCCCGGTAAGGCATTTATCCGGACCAGTGCTCCATAGAGTATGAATAGAAATGAGAAAGCAGCCTCGACCTGTGTCATCCGCCGCTTTTTATAGCCGGCACGGGCAATAATGCAAAAGCTCAACAACCAGGACAACGCCATTTGAACATCCTTGATAATATATCCTGCAAAATTTTGTACAAAAGGAGCCAGTAACAACCCGAAAAACAACCAGGTGCGGCCGCGCCGGGATGAGAACCAACTGGTGGCCAACAAGTAAAAACTTGTCCATAATAATGTCAACTGGAATATGAGCATTACCTGCGGGCCCTTATAAAGCATATTCAAAAAACTCCAGAACCAGGCCATCATAGGCGGGTGCCAGTCGCGGTAATGATGATTGACCGATTGTTCATATATATCCAATGAATCAGGAGACATGAACCCGGGAGAATAAGCCGCCACATTCAAAAAGAAACCGATAAGGCCCAGGTAGAGTGGAATTAAATAAAGAGAGGGGTTTTTATTCTCCTGATGATTCATTGATTGGTTGTTTGATAAAGAAGGGTAAAAATAACACTATGCAGATATTTATAAAATGCAAAATTGACAAGATAAGTAACCGGCTGATATACGGAGGCTGCACCGATTAACAACAGGTACACTACATTGTTATCAGGTGGCTGAATACTTCAGATCAATACACCGAAGTGATCTTTTTAGAGATTTAGAATTATCAATTCAAATATTGATCCGACTTCAGCCTCTATTATTTTTAATCGCCCGGACTATTTTTTCAGTCCGTTTGTCTGCTCTTGCATTATTCAAAGAAATCACTGCCCAGATTGCAGCCGGGATCCATCCAATCAAAGTCAATTGCAGAACAAGGCAAAGAATACCAGTAAATATTCTCCCCCTTAAAATAAAGGAGAGCCACGGAAGCAGGATAGCTATGAGTGTCATGGTTCAAGTGATTTCAGTTAAAAATAAAACATTATTCGACTATTAATCATTCACCATTGAACAATAATCCAATGGAACCTAATTGTCACCTTTGGGTGGGGTATTCATTTGCCACAAAGACACGGAGGCTCAATAGAGTAGAGATAATCCATTCAGGCCAATTGCTTTATCGGTCTTTGTCCGGTGGCTTTATTGGGCATGTATTGACAAGGAAGTCAGTGAGTCTATATTTCCCAAAAAATCCTGCCTGTAGCTGTATACCGGAAGGCGTTTCCGGGTGTACATTTGACTGAGTTATGTATACCAGGTACTCATTCTATTGGAAAGCCTCCATCAAGAACAATAATACAATCTGATGATAGAACAGTATTACGAAACAATCGCCCGGCGATACGAACAACTGAATGAAAAAACTCAAAACCAGTTATTGTCAGTTTCGAATGTAAGATGCCTTAAAAAAGGAGAACGGTTATTCGAGGCAGACACTTTACCAAGATATTCTGCTTTTGTGGTTTCCGGAGCACTAAAGTATTATTATATAGATGAAGAAGCTGGCGAAAGGATTGTGGATCTATGTATTGAAAACGATGTGCTTTGCAATTTTGATAATTATCTTCAAAAACGATTGTGCAACTACAGTGTTCAAGCGGTGCAGCATTCAACAGTTATTTGCCTCGATAATGGCTTGCTTGACAAAATTTATTTTGCCAATCATCAATTATTGCAATTTGGCGCAAAATTGGCCCATGCAGTTATACAAAGACAGAAGGAACATATACATCTCCTGTCGATGAAAAATCCGATAACCAGGTACAGGTATATACTTGATCAACACCCTCAATTACTGCAATCATTCTCTCTCACCGAACTTGCCAGATACCTTAACTTAAGTAGAGAAACGTTGAGCAGGGCCAGGTTGGCCTTAATGAATGAAGCCCGATCTATTTGTGATTGAGATCACGAATACAAATAACCTGCTCTCTTACTTTTGGGCTCAATCAAATTCAAGTTATGTTGAGCTCGGAATTTCCATATTATGAAAAAGGGGATGGCAGACCTATGATCCTATTGCATGGGTTAATGGGAAGCCTTAGTAATTGGTCCTCCGTTATATCACACTTTCATAAGCAATACAGGATACTTGTCCCAAGCCTGCCGATAGAAAAACATACTGGGGACAAGGCTCTTGAATTTCTGCTTGAATATTTTGAACAATGGATTGAAGCACTACAACTTCAGGATTTTATATTGGTGGGTAATTCCCTTGGCGGACACCTGGCAGCAAGATACGCACATAAGCATTCAGCAGGTATCCGGAATTTAATTCTGACAGGCAGTTCCGGCCTTTATGAAAACAACATGAGCACAGCATATCCCAAACGAGGCAATTTTCAATATATAAAGGAAAGGGTAGAATATACTTTTTATGATCCTGCCATAGCAACAGATGACCTGATCAGGGAAATATTCGCTATAACAACCAATCCACACAAATGTCTTTCCGTGATAAAGATGGCTAAGGCCACCCAACGCAATTATATCGGTGATCTATGTAGAGAAATCAAAGTACCCACGCTAATTATCTGGGGGAAAAACGATAGAATAACGCCCCCAGATGTTGCTGAAAGTTTCCACCGGCTAATTCCCAATTCTACATTACGCTGGATCGACAAATGTGGCCATGCACCAATGATGGAGCAACCAGTCCTGTTCAATAATATATTGGAAGAATACCTCCACCCGGCTTCTGACCGGCAAAACTTCTGAAGGGCAATCACGGAGGTTTCTGAGGTCGATGGCTTAAAACATAAAACCCGCTCTGAGAGCGGGTTTTATGTTTAAGTCGGTAAAGCTGGACAATTGTCGAACCAGTTTATAAAAGATTTAAGAGAAATTTTGGGCCTTTACTATAGTGAGTTCTTTTGCAAGGAACAAAACTTTTGACGACTATTTGTATTCTGCAGTTGGTTAATGAGCAACCCCAAGGCAGTGAAGGCACTTTCATGGCGCCAAAAATCGTTGGATTTATGACTTTTTTTCTATTTAATAAAACATTAACTACACCTGTAGTTGATTAATTACAATTATAGTTTTATATTTGTTGTATGAAGAGATTAAGCGAAAAAGAAGAAGCCATCATGAAGATTGTCTGGCAAAAAGAAAAAGTCTTTGCCAAAGAGGTCAGGGAGGCACTACCAAAGCCAAAGCCACACATTAATACGGTAGCTACTATTATGAGGAGGCTTTCGGACAAGGGTTTTCTTATCTATGAAGATTTTGGAAGTAGTTATCGTTACTCGGCAGCAATTAGCCAGCGGGAGTATAATAATAAGGTAGTAAAACCCCTGCTCAAAGGCTTGTTTGGCAACTCTATTAAGAATGCTGTCGCCTTTTTTGCCCAGGAAGAAGAAATTACACCAAAGGAACTGAGGGAAATAATACAGATGATTGAGAAAAGAAAATAAAATTGTTTGACAATGTCTCACCTGCTCGTCTATACACTGGAAGCCAGCATTGTACTAATCATTCTTTTTGTCGTTTACCGACTTCTTTTTAGAAAAAACACTTTCCATACTTTCAATCGCTTCATGCTCATTTTGATTGTCTTTTTAACGTTGGTTCTTCCTGCTTTACGTATTTCAGTTGGAGCATCAGATTTATCTGCTTCTGTATTTCAGAACATCGGCGTAACGGCCAATAAGTATTTAGGCCACACATCTGGTTTACTCGGTGAAATAACAACCTCTTTCCCGGTCTTTAATAAAAATCATAACCACTTTAATTGGCGTTCAGCAGTAGCTGTTAGTTATTGCCTTGTATTGGTTTACTTTTTATGTCGGCTTTTCTTTCAATTGTACCTGTTATACAGGTTTATCAAAAGAGGAAAGAGAAAACAGTCAAAATATTATTCAATAGTTTACGTTGAAGATGATTTGCCGCCGTTTTCTTTTTTCAGATGGATCATCCTCAACCCGGCAAAATATACAGCAGGGCAGCTACGACATATCACAACCCACGAGAAAGTACACGTAAAGCATTTTCATTCGTTGGATATATTGTTTGCTGATCTGTTTACTGCTTTTTTCTGGTTTCATCCAATTGCGTGGAAGCTAAAAGAAAGCATTAAACTCAATCTTGAATACATTGCGGATGCCGAATTGCTGCAATCCGGCGTTGACCGCAAAGAGTATCAGTATAGCTTGCTGAATATCGGATTCAACAAATCTGCGACGGCAGCCGTTAATTATTTCAACCATTCGCACATAAAAAAAAGAATTGCCATGATGAACAATGAAACCTCTCCGTCTGTTGCATTGATCAAATATTTGATTTTTATCCCCATTATTCTTTTTATCACAATTATTTTAAGTTCGTTCAACGCCAGTAATAACGGTAACGCTGTAAAAGCGCAGACGTCTGCAGACAGCGGCATTAATATATATCTCGCTATCCGGGAAGATATGACGAAGGACAGGCTTGAAGAGCTTCGGAATTATTTATCTGCTGAAGGGGTTGACATTAAGTTTTCAGGCCTAAATTTTAACCAGCAGCATCTGCTCACCCAAATCAGGCTTGTTGCAAATGAGCATGGCCGTTTGATTGGCGATATAACAGCATCGAACGATAGCAAAGCTCTTTCAGATCCCATCATTTTATACGTCATAAGAAAAGGTGAGCAAAAAGAAGGTGTTACCTTAGGATATCCCAAAGAAATGTCGGAAAAGGACATAAAAATTCTAAAAACTTTAAACGGACTACTCAAATACAATCCTGCATCTAAAGATTTCGAAGTGCATGGAAGTGTTGTACTCGATAATTAATCCATAAACATCGCTGTATGTATATTTTGCGTTCTACAGCCGCGTTGTTTTTCTTGTCAATTTCATTTGCTGGAAAAACAATCGGCCAGGCTTTGCCGGATTCGATCGTTACAAAGATCAACACATTTTTTACTACCTGGAATAATGCCAATAGTCCGGGTTGTGCTGTCGGAATAGTAAGAAATGATTCACTGATCTTTTCAAAAGGATACGGAATGGCTAATCTTGAGTATGGAATACCGAATTCTGACGAAACGATATTTCATATTGCTTCGGTTTCAAAACAGTTTACAGCATACGGCATCATTTTGCTGGCAAGGCAAAGTAAACTTGGGTTGGATGATGACATTCATAAATATCTCCACTGGTTTCCTGATATGAAACAAAAGATTACGATTCGCAATCTTTTAAATCATACCAGCGGTATAAGGGATCAATGGCAGCTATTAGCAATACAAGGGACCAGGTTAGATGACGTGATTGCCCAGGATCATATCCTTAAAATATTGAGTAAACAAAATGCGCTCAATTTTCCGCCCGGCGAAGAGAGCATTTATTCAAACAGCAACTACACACTACTGGCGGAGATTATAAAATCCGTTTCCGGTCAATCATTACGAAAGTTTGCAGACTCTGCTATTTTTAAGACTCTCGGTATGGTACATACGCATTTTCATGATGATTATACAGAGATTGTGAAGAACCGATCTTTCTCGTATTCGCGGATAGACAGTACACACTTTGCCAATAGCGTTTTGAGTTATTCCAATGTGGGAGCTACGAATCTTTTCACCAATATACAGGACATGCAGAAATGGGTAAGCAATTTCTATTCTCATAAAGCCGGGGATCAGCGCGACATTGACGTTTTAACAACAAGGACAAGATTGAAAAATGGTAAAGAATTGAATTATGCCGCGGGCATCATTTCAGATACGCATAAGGGCTGGAAACAATTTTCCCACAGCGGAGGAGACGCAGGCTTCCGGACATTTATTTCCGTATTGCCTGATTTAAAAATGGGTTTTATAGTGTTCAGCAATATCGGCGATTTTAATCCAACGGAAAAAGCTTTTCAACTTGCCGATCTTTTTGTAAAAGATACGAGCCAGTCAATAGCTGCAGTTGCTAAGACAAATGACAAAAAGGACAGTGCCACAGCAAATCTGAAACGCGATTCAATTGTTTTGAAAAATTATCTCGGCAATTACATCAGTAATGAAGGAATAGTACTTGGCACTGAAATCAATGACCACAAATTATATTATCGCTTCAATAACCAGTTATTTTTGATGATTAAAGATTCAGCCAACGTTTATTCAATGTTCTATGCGCCGGATATAAAATTTAAATTGTTGCCGATTTCAAAAGATACTACCATTATTATCACAACACCGGATCAACAGTATACGCTGAAAAAATATACCAACAATGGATTATCAGACGAAAGGGCATTAAAGCAATATACTGGAGTATATTATAGCCCTGAGCTTGACTGCAGGTATAACATCATATTGAAAGATCATCATCTTGCACTAACAAACAATAAATATAGCGATGCAGTATTGACCCTGGCCGGCCCTGATCATCTATTAAATGATTTCTGGTGGATGAACCATTTGATGATCACGCGGAATAAACAAGGACGAATAACCGGATTTGAGGTAAACAGTGACAGGGTAATGCATTTAAAATTCACAAAAGTTGAACTTTAATTAGGTTGGATTCGAACTGAAAAGGCTTCAAGTGCAATGACTTAAAGCCTTTTTTATTTCAAGTCGGGAAGACAGGATTCGAACCTGCGACCCCCTGGTCCCAAACCAGGTGCGCTACCGGCCTGCGCTACTTCCCGTACCTATTAAAAGGGACGCAAATATAGGGTAAAATAGGCAGGATACCCAAATATCCCACAAAACTTTATATAGCAGCCCTTCCCGAATACAGCACCATAGCCGGGTCGGTGATATTTACCAGCAATGCTCAGGACCAATGATCAAAACTGCTCGATCACGATCTTCTCTAAAGGGACGCCCAGGCGCAATAATGCAGCACGAATGGTCTCTACCATCGGATCAGGACCACAGATATAAAAGTACTGATCGAATACTTTGACCTTCTCTTTCAGGTACTGCTCATCGATGATATGGTGATCGTATGGAGAAGTTTTCTCCTGGGTGATCGTATTGATGAACCGATTGCCCAACATTTCGAGGAACTCGTCATAGAGAATGATGTCCTTGCCCGTTCTGTTGGAGAAGATCAGGGTGTTCTTTCCGATCAGATGATCGTGATGGAGCCGGCGGAGGATGGCGATGAATGGTGTCACTCCTGCCCCACCTGCAATGAAAGTGCCTTCGCCTTTGTAATGGATCGTGCCAAATACATCATGCAGTAAAAGCTCATCGCCGGGCTTCAATTTACCCAGAGCAGCCGTTACGCCGTCATGGTCATCATATATTTTGATCGTGAACTCGAGATGGTCCCATTCATTCAGACCGGTAAACGTGAATGGCCTGCGCTCCTCTTTCCAACCCGGCTTATTGATACTTATCTCCGTAGCCTGGCCCGGAATGAAAGTATAGGCAGCCGGCCTTTCCAAAGTAAACCTTCGAACATTATGCGTAACGAAGGCAGCATCGATGATCCTGACGATATGTTCCTCTTGTAGTGCGGGTTCCATATACAGTTGTTTTAGTGATGAGTGACATTCCTGTTAGATACAAATTTTCTTCTACTCCTGCTTTTGCAATGGTGAAAAGATCAACTTGTTGGCCTGTTCGATCTCATCCTGGGTGATAGTATGGGCCATCCCGTTGTATATTTTCACTGTAACAGCCGCGTTCATATCTTTCAATATCTTCTCTGTATCTATTACCCGATGAACGGGCACATGGGGGTCGGGGTTGCCTGTACCGATAAATATGGGGGTTCCACCAAAATCACCCTTATAATTTTCAGTATTGATCCTGTCCCCGATCAGCCCTCCTGTAAGTGCCACTACTCCACCGTATCTCGTTGCATGACGGGTCACAAATTCAAGTGTTAAACAAGCCCCCTGCGAAAATCCGAGGAAATAAATATTTTCCGCCCCTATTCCCTTTTGTTGGATGTCGCCCACCAATTCCTGTAAGTTCGATATCGCAGAAGACAACCAGGGCTCATTCTCCTTCTGCGGAGCCAGGAATGAATAGGGGTACCAGGTGTTGTTGGTTGCCTGCGGGGCCAGAAGGGCATATTCTTTCACCTGCAAATGAGGGGCCAGAGAGAGTATATCCTCCGCACTACCGCCGCGCCCATGCACCATCACCAATACCTTTCCGGCCTCCCCGATCTTTTTTCCTGCCGCATATATTTTTTTATTGTGCATACTATCTGTTTATTGTTGCAGTGAGGGTAATTGCTGTTCGATCTTTGCCCGGAGATGTTCATGTTGTACAGGCAGTTTCAGAGCAGAGCCCAATTGGTTCAAAGGTTCATCCACCGTGAAACCGGGGTTATCGGTGGCGAGCTCAAACAATACACCTCCCGGCTCACGAAAGTACAGGGAGAAGAAATAATCCCGGTTGATCTTTGGCGTTATGTTCAACCCTCTGCCCAGGATTTTTTCCCGGTATTCCATCAGGATGTTATCGTCCTGCACCCTGAATGCCACGTGGTGATTAGTGCCCCCGGCCACATGCCCGATCATCATTTCCGGGGCCTCGACGAGATCGACTATGGAAGCCCCTTCCACCGCATCGGTAACAAACCTGTACCGGTTGCCTTCCTGTTCAGTTTGTTTATACCCGAATACATCTGTGAGTATCCCTGCCGTGGGCCTGATATTTTTCAATGTCAGCGTGATGCCATGGAATCCTTTGGCAGCAGCTTGTTCACCCACATCGGCGGTTGTCCAGGGCCTGCGGTTATCACTATTTTTTGAAACGACCAGGTTCAGCTTCAATCCGTCGGGATCTTCAAAAGGCAAATACAACTCACCCAATCTTTCACCTTCCTGTCCATGAACGATATTGGATCGTTTGAAACGATCGGCCCAGAACGGGAGACTGCCCGCCGGTACGGAATAATCTATTTCAGTGGCCATACCGGTGCCTGTGCGCCCTTTCACGATACCTTCCCAGGGAAAGAAAGTGAGAATAGTGCCGGGTGTACCGGTTTCGTTCCCAAAGTAAAAATGGTAGGTGCCCGGATCGTCGAAGTTGACGGTCTTCTTGACCATCCTCAATCCCAGCACTTTTGTATAGAAATCGTAATTGCGTTGAGCATTGGCGGCAATGGCCGTTATATGATGAATGCCATTGATACGGTTGTTCATGATCGATAAGTTTTAAAAGTTTTTGTTACTGACGACACAAATTTCCAACAATAACCGCCCCTGGCCATTAAACTGGATTAAGAAAGATCGTTAAGATATGTTAATGCCGGAATTGCATTATCTCCTGTTTAATTCTTTTATATTGCTGCCGGATTACCCGGTCAGACCGCTATTTTTATCATTCAATCTACAACCTGTTTCAATATGGATACCCGCAGAGAGTTCCTGAAAAATATGTCCCTCCTTTCCGGTGGAGCCGGCTTGTTACATATCCTCCCGGACTCGATCGCCAAAGCGCTTGCCATCGACCCTGTTGCAGGCAGTACCTATCTCGATGCAGAGCATGTTGTTTTCCTGATGCAGGAAAACCGGTCTTTCGATCATGCTTACGGTACACTGCAAGGGGTGCGCGGGTTCAATGACCCCAGGGCCATCAACCTGCCCGACAAGAATCCCGTATGGCTTCAGACCAACAAAGAGGGTGAGACCTTTGCCCCCTTCCACCTCGATATCAAAGATACCAAAGCAACCTGGATGAGCTCCCTGCCCCATTCCTGGTCGAACCAGGTCGATGCCCGGAATGAAGGACGCTATGATAAGTGGCTCGATGCAAAACCCTCCTGGAAGAAAGAGTACAAGGGCATGCCACTCACACTCGGTTTTCATACCCGGAAAGATATTCCTTTCTATTATGCACTGGCAGATGCTTTCACCGTGTGCGACCATAATTTCTGCTCTTCTCTTACCGGCACCACGCCCAACCGCCTGTATTTCTGGACCGGCACTATTCGCGCCACACAGGAGGAACATGCACAGGCCAGTGTCTGGAATGAAGATGCGGATTACAACACCATGGTGGGTTGGACAACTTTCCCCGAAAGGCTGGAAGAACAGGGCATTCCCTGGAAAGTATACCAGAATGAGCTTAGCGTTGGGGTTGGATTTCAGGGAGAGGAAGACGCATGGCTTGCCAATTTCGGCGATAATCCACTCGAATATTTCACACAATACCAGGTGAAATTCCATCAGGCATATATCGACAATCTTCCCAAAGGCATCGCCTGGTTGAAGGAAGAAATAAAAAAACAGGAACAACTATTGCCATCCCTTGCCCCTGATTCGGCCGATAAAAACAAAACAGAAAAGAGGATCATAGAACTGAAAAAATACCTCACCAATGCTGAGGCCGATCAGGTAAACTATACCAAAGAGAAATATGAACAGCTTTCTCAAAAGCAGAAAAACCTGCACGAAAAAGCCTTCAGCACCAACAGCAAGGACCCCGATTATCACCGGTTGTCCGAGCTGAAATATACGGACGTCGCTACCGAACGCACCATGCTGGCGCCGAAAGGAGATGTGCTTCACCAGTTCAGGGAAGATGTAAAGAACGGCAGCCTGCCCACGGTCTCCTGGATAGTAGCGCCGGAAAATTTTTCAGACCATCCTTCTGCGGCCTGGTTCGGCGTTTGGTATATCAGTGAAGTTCTGGATATCCTCACACAAAACCCTGAAGTGTGGAAGAAGACCATTTTCATTCTTACTTATGATGAGAATGATGGCTATTTCGATCATCTCCCTCCATTTGTGGCGCCTCATCCTCACAAGACAGGTACCGGTCTATGTTCCGAAGGGATCGATACCGGTGTCGAGTATGTGATCGGCAAAGAGCAACAATCATCAGGGCCGGAAGACCTTCGTGATGGCCCTATCGGCCTGGGTTATCGCGTACCCATGGTGATCGCATCACCCTGGAGCCGCGGTGGCTGGGTGAACTCGGAAGTTTTCGATCATACCTCATCGATACAGTTCCTGGAACATTTTCTATCGCACAAGACCGGCAAAAAAATCGAAGAGCATAATATCAGCAAATGGCGAAGAACGGTATGTGGTGACCTCACTTCTGCCTTCAGACCTTATTCCGGAGAAAAAATAACGTTGCCGGTTTTCCTGGAGCGCGATGAATTCATTGAAGGCATTCACAAAGCACAGTTCAAAGGTCTTCCTTCCAATTATAAAAAACTTACAGCAGAGGAGATAGAGGCTATCAATAAAGATCCCTATCATGCTCCTTATATGCCACAGCAGGAAAAGGGCATCCGTTCTTCCTGCCCATTGCCGTATGAATTATATGCCGATGGCAAGCTCGATAAGGACAGGCAGACATTTTCGATCAGCCTAAAGGCCGGAGATAAGGTGTTCGATAAAAGGGCTGCCGGATCTCCATTCCATGTATATGCCCCCGGTATCTATAAACAGCAGATGGTGCAAGCCTGGGCCTATGCAGTTGAACAGGGACATGAGGTAGTCGACACCTGGAACCTGCAGGATTTCGATAAAGGCAGGTTTCATCTGAGAGTGTATGGACCGAATGGTTTCTATCGTGAATTCATGGGCAATGAGCAGTACCCTGCAGTAGAAATAAGTTGTTTGTATGAAACGCTCCCCGGCAATTCCGGCAGGCTCACGGGAAACCTTCTGCTGAAAGTCGAGAATAAAGGCAAATCAACACTTAATATTAACAGCACAGATAATTCATACAAGACCCTTGCAAAGACGGTCCAGGTTAAAGCTGCGGCTCTTTCGAAGATCGTGTTGGATCTTTCCAAAAGTTTCGGCTGGTATGATCTGACCATCAAAGTAAAAGGGCATCCCAACTTCGAAAGCAGGTATGCGGGGAGGGTGGAAACGGGGAAGCCGGGCAAGACCGATCCTTTCATGGGACGAGTAGTATAGTAGATCAGCGGCCCTGTGCAGGAATGAAATCCTCCAGCCTGCCTTTTGCAATGGTTAAACTATGCGGATCAGGATAGGCGGGCCTTTCGAGCATTTTCCATTTTTCTTTTCCTTTGATGACAGCAGCAGGCAGGGTCTTTCTGCCGTAGTTGTACAATTCAAAAAGGATCACTTCATTTTTCATACCGCGTCCTTCAACGATCTCGAAGTGGTCACTGGGGAATTTATCATCGGGATAAAAATGATCTTGTCCACCGAAAGAAAAAACAGTATCGTTGTCGAGCTGATACAGATAATAGACACCTTCATCATCCTCTTCCTCCAGTTCAATATACTTTCCAGAACGCACTTCCGCAACCGTCACCAGGTTTTTGTTGATCAAATAAGCGATACTTTCCTTTTTACGCCTGTCTTTATACCGCATTTCAGCCACTACCCAGGCCCCAATACCTATGTACACAGCTATCGTAGTAAACAGCAGGATCCTATCGCCTTCAGATCTCATTTTAGAGTAGGCATAAACACCTGCTATCAAAGCCAGTACGGTCCAGACAAACAGGAAGCGGACCTGTCTGCCGACACCTTTGTCGATAGCACGAAGTTGCTCATGGAGAACAGATATCTCTTTCTCCTGTAAAGGTCTTTCGAATTTCACGGCAATGAAAGGTGGTTGTTCAAGGTTTTTACCGGTACCGGAGATCCCGGTACCGGCAATTCTACAGGAATATACAAATTTTCCTTCAATCCTTCAAGATGTAGAGGATAATGGCGACCGTTCATTCAACGGATCAGACGCTTCGAAGAACTTATATTAACTTTAATTGAATTCAAGCCGTAGATATGATCTGGCAATTGCTGTTTGCAGTTTGTATTGCACAAGGTCTCTTTCTGATCTCGCTCATTGCGTTGAAGGGCTCCGGCAATTCCCTGGCAGCTTGCCTTATCAGCGCACTCATTATTCCCATGCTGATTATCAACTTCGGGTATTTCACCATTCATACAGAACTGGTAAATCGAATCCCTCATGCCTTTGCCCTGCAATTCGGGATCACGTTACTCATTGGCCCTTTGTTTTATTTTTATGCCCGATCGGTTATCGATGATGCCTTTCGCTGGAAGAGGAAATACTGGCTGCATTTCATTCCTTATTTACTGCAGGTATTTATTTTCCTGCCCTGGTGGGTCCAGGACAGGAACTATTGGGGCAGGTTCATCGAAATATTTCTTGCAGGCAACCTGCCCGTCATTCCGCTGGCGAAAGTGACATTCATTGTGCAGGACCTGCATCTTTTATTTTATCTGGTGATCACATACCGGTTGATCCATCTCACTGAAACCAATCATGGAAGCACCCGGTATATTGTTCCGGTACCATCCCGGACCAGGTGGCTAAGATCACTGACCTTCTGCTTCTTCGCGTTGCTGGTTACACTGCTCTCCCTGCAATGCTTCCTGTTCCTGGAAGGGAAATATAATCCTGTCACCAATTATATCGTTTCATTCATTACTACCGTCATTATCTACTTTATAGCTTACAAACAGGTTTTAAACCCAGACCTGATCAGCCCGGGGTTTATCAAAAAATACCAGGCATACATGCATTTTGCCGGGGAAAATGGAGAGAGGTATCTCAGTAAACTCCTCTCATTGATGACGGAGGAGAAGATCTTTACTGACCCTGAATTGAAGCTGGCATCGCTGGCGCGGCAGGTCGAACTACCTCCACACCAGCTTTCCAAACTGATCAATGACAAGTTCGGCAAATCATTCACCGACTATGTGAATGAATACAGGGTACAGGAATTCATACGGCGTGTGAACCTGGTGCAAAATAAAACGTATACCCTGTACAGTATTGCCATGGATGTAGGGTTCAACAGTAAATCCTCTTTCAACGCGGCTTTCAGGAAGCTGACGGGAAAAACACCTTCCAACTACAAGGAACCTTCCTGATCTGTTCCTGGGCAGCCCAGGCATTCATTATTCATTGATCCTTCCAGAAAATGAAGTACGGTTTTATAAAGCAGGCCGGTTAAACGGTCTGACCCGGATAGTTTTGCGCTGGTCTCCCTGTTTAACCTGATAAAACCCGATCACTTATGACAACTTCACTGCCAGCGCTGTACTTGCTACTATTATGCAGTATTATTGGTCATGCCCAATTGCCCGGCAAGGCGCCCGGCACTGCTATCAATAATCTGGTACATATCCCCGGCTACAAAACCGGTGAATATGGGGCTATTCCACAGTATACCAGGTCAGGTAAAGGCAAACGTACTTTGATCCTCATTCCAGGTTGGGGCTTTGATGCCTCAGTATTCAGGGATTTTATGGAAGCCAACAAGAACAATTACACGATGTATGCCATTACCATTCCGGGTTATGGTGAAACGATGGCGCCGCCAATGCCCGATACCAGTATCAGTTATGGCGAGCAAAGCTGGAATAAAGGGGTGATGGAAGGACTGATCAGGCTCATTGAAAAAGAGAAGATACAAAAGCCTGTAATAGTAGGTCATTTTACGCAGGGCACACAGTTGGCATTAAGAATGGCTATCGATCACCCTGATAAAGTCAGCGGTGTGATTATTTTAGGCGGGGTAGCAAAATTTATTTCGGTGTTGCAGGGGCAGGTACAGGACTTTCCGTTGAAGACCATGATTCAGTATGTCGATAAATATACAGCGCCCGTCTGGTTCAGGCCAATGAACAAAAAAGATTTTGATGCCGGCAATTACCTGTCCACCATCTATTCAATGGATAGTGTTAAAGGCGCTGATCTCTGGAAACAATCGGCCGCTGTGCCTCTCCCGGTGATGGTGCGTTATATCTGTGAGTTCTTCGCTTCCGACATTAAACCGGAAGTGGAAAAGATCAAATGCCCTGTACTGGTATTAAGAGCGATGTTCAATGAACAACTTTTAAAAGCCCCGGTGAACAATTATGTGCGTCCACAGTTTATCGATACCTGGACAGACCTGCCGGCTAAAAATCCATTGATCAAAATAAGAGATATACAGGAAGCAGCAAGTTTTGTATGGAAAGACAAACCTGCAGAGACATATAGAGAAATAAAGATCTTTTTGAGTGAGCTACAGAAGTAGATCACGAAGAAACGCAACAGGCATTATGGACCTCCGGTTCATCCCCGTTTTTTCTTGCGTTTTTCCATTGCTTCTATGGTTTGTTTCGGCATTGCCTGTTTGCTGGGTAAATTTTGTTGTACTGCGGTTACGGGTGGTTTCTTATTTTGCTTTTCCGCCAGTTTCTCCTTTACCAATCTGGAATAGGATGAAGACAGGGGCTTCTCACTGGCCAGTTGTGCATCGGCTTTCTTGCAAAAAACAGCAATAGCAACGGTAACTGTAAGTATCTTTAGCCGGGTATGGAATTTCATACAGATATTTCTTTAGGGTTGAGGTATTTTATTTGATGCTGACGAGCACATTTATTTTACCAATGCCGGTCCCATTGTAATCCTGTAATGCTTTGCCAAGGGACTGGCCTGGTTTCAATTTGTCCGGATCAGCTTTCATGGCCACACCGGGTATGGAAGAAGTAACAAGCATATCGCCTCTCTCGATATTACCTCCTTCCAGGCAAACTTTGGTTGGGATAACACCGATCACGCCCATAGGCACCATGTGCTGCAGTTGGTCCTGTTCTGCATTTTCTTCCGTGAGCATCACACCGGGCTTTGTAGCATAAACGCCTGCCACCAGTGCGGAATAGGGTCTGGATGATTTTTCCATTTTCCTGTCGGAGCTCTTGGAAATAATGAGCACATCACCAGGTTCATAGCTGGTACGCATACCTGCTACTTCAAATAACTCCGCCACATCGGCGCCGCCCATTTGTGTACCACCGTTGAAAAATCCTTTTCCCGTTTGGTCTATGCGGGCTACATTGGCGTTATTGGCTTTAAATACTGCGGTGTTACCGATTGCGGCGCCCTCCAATTCCGCTACGAGAGCATTCCCGTTGGAAGTCCCGCCAATATTGGCCTGTGCAAGGATGCCGGTCCCACCATTGGCAGTATTGAATCCACGAACACCGGCATAACTACCGTCATTCAGTCCAACCACGCCAGCAGCATTGCTACTATTGGTCCTGCCTAATATGGCTTCACCCCCGGCAATATTCACCCCATAAACACCTGCCCCGCCAACATCAATGGCGATCCCTAAAATACCATTCCCAAAGGTGCCCATAGAGGTAATACCATTTCCATAGCCACTATTGCTGACCACTATACCATCATTATAACTATTGCCGTTGGGGATATCAAAATAACCGGCGGTGCCATCTTTACTGGTTCCCAGTACACCCACACCAGATGTACTGCTGCCATAAATGCCATAGCCACTTGTGGCTTCACCATTTACACCTGCACCGCCGGAAGTAGAGCCGAATACACCATATCCATTACCGGCATGAAAGCCCCAGACGCCCATGCCGTCCGAACCTAAACCGTTATTGATGCCTTTGATCCCGGCTGACAATGCACCCGGTGTAGTAGAGGCGATGCTGCCCATAATGCCGATTACATTGGCAGCATTGGAGGTATTGCTACCTGCAAAAGCCTGACCGGCTCCGGAATTTGTAAGAGAAAGCAGCCCGGTGGAGGAGGTAGCCGAAGAATTATAAGGGACAGAAAAACTGCCGCTATTGTCAGCGGCAGGGGCCCACTGCGTACCATCGAATTTCAACACCTGTCCGGCAGCAGGGGCCGTACCGCTAATACTAATACCTCTTAACTTATTCACTAACGGATTAGGGTATGCGCCGTTTAAATCTCCGGAGGCAGGGCCTGTAGGCGGCAATGCCGCGGGGATAACACCGGCTGCCAGTTTGGAAGCGGTGACCGAACCATCCGCGAGCTTCGCAGTGGTAACGGCTCCATCAGCCAGTTTGATGGAAGTAACTGCTCCATCCATGAGCTTATTGGAGGTAACGGCGCCATCGGTGATCTTGACAGTGTTTACTGATCCGTCTGCCAGCTTCGCTGTGGAAACCGCTCCATTGGCGAGTTTAAGATTGTTAATTGAACCGGATGCAATAGCCGGATTGGGATAACTGCCATTCAGATCGCCACCGGCCTGCCCTACCGGACTGGCACTACCGGCATAGATGGCAAATGGAACACTTTGCAATCTGCCGGTCCCCATGTCGTGAAGATTGTTACCTCCGACCGGATCTAATTCAACCTGCAGATATTTGGCATTTCCATTCGCCCAGTTGATCGCTGCCATAGAGCCCATCACACTGGTTGCTCCGCTGCTGCCTATCGCAACATTGATCATACCAAAACGATTGGTGGACTGCTTCCGGGTTTCCTGGTATACAATGGACCCATTGGGTGATCCATCCCGAATGGACAGCCGAAGGCTCACAACCTGATTAGCGATCGGGTCGCCGTTGGCATTACGTGCTACACCCTGGTAGTTGATCTGGTCGCCTACCTGGGCCGATACAGAGATCGATAACAAAACACCGGCCATTAGAAATAAAAACGTTTTCATAAATATGGATATTAAAAGTGTTTAGGGGTTCATAAGCCTATTTGCTTACTTTGACTATTTTATAAGTGGTTTTTCTGGGGTCAGCTCCTTCGGGATAGAACTCGATCCGAAGTGAATACACACCTTCGATAAAGCCGCTCATATAAATAATTTCCATGATCGTTGCCCCGGTAGCGGCAAGGTCCTTATAATACAAAAGGTTTCCCTGCCAGTTGTATAGTGAGATCTTTATCCGCCCCTTTTGCGTTGGTCTGAGCGTAACCCTTACGTTATCGGTTGTTGGGTTGGGCACCAGGCTCACCTCATCGCCTCCCAGTAAATTGAAATTGTTCGACGACTGTCGGCCGATATTAAAAGGTTGCAGTACCCCATTGGTCATGATGACCGAGCTATCGGTATTCTGCATTTTACTGATCAGCGCCATCTCTCCCAAACTCCAGTCGAAGAAGAACCTTCCTTTCTTATTTGAATCTCCGGAAACATTGACTACCTGCGAAGACATGGATTGCGCACGTGTGCAATATGCCGTAATGAGGATGACCAAAATAACCAGCAGGAAGAGTGATATGGTTTTCATAGTATACAGATTTTTTATTCTCCTGAATGAAAGATCAATCGTCTTTTATTTTGTCAATACTATCTTCTCTACAAACGTTTCATCATCCAGGAGCACCTTCACGGCATAGATACCTTTTTGCCATTTATCGAATCCGGTAATACTGATCGTCGAGATCCCTTTTTGTACAAGGGATTGCCGGGTGAGCATCAACTGACCGGTAATATCATAAATGAATACCTGCACACGCTTACCGGCATTGGCAGCAATATAGAGCTGCATCACATCTTTTACCGGGTTGGGTGCAATGGTGACCACCGTCTCCCCTCCTTTGTTCAATACGATCCTGAGTGTCCGGCTATATGTAATATAACCCTGGTTGTTGATGATCTTCAACCGGTAGTACACAGCAGGGGCCATCGTACCATGCACATCATCGGTAGTGGTATAGGAAGCTGTTTCCAGACCTGTTTGCGGTGATACACGGCTCACCGGGCCAAAATGCAATCCATCCGTGCTTCGCTCGATCTCAAAAGCGCTGGTCTCTTTGTTTTGACTAACGGTCCAGTTCAACTGTACATTGCCACTTCTGAAGTTACCGCTGAAATCCGTGATCCTGCTGGCTAGTACGTTGCACAGGGGGTCCCACGCAAGCGTCACAGTGTCCGTTGCATAGGTGGAGCAACCGGATTGTAAAGTTTGCTGTACGATGTACGTTCCTGGCGCGCTGACAGTAATGGTAGGGCCGGTGTTGCTGCCTACAATGACGCCATCGGGCGTTGACCAGGTATAAATGGAAGTTGAAACTGCATTGGTCACTTTCACGTCCGTCATACTCGCCGTACCACAAAGGATCGGCACATCGGCCTTTGCATCAGCTCTTGGAGCCAGGAAGAAATCGAAGGGGCCTACAAAATCTTTCAATGAAGCGGTGAACGAAGTGGAGGAGCGGGTTTTCACGAGGATACGCCTGAAAGGCATACCACAGGCATTGCCTCCCAGGAGGGTAACCGGGTCAAGGCCCAGCTTGGTGAGGTTCACGGAGAATTCCATGAATTGCCCCGCTATATAATCGGTTGCAACACTGTTATCTCCCAGCACCACTTTAAAGGGACCTGCCCAGGTTGTCGGCGCACAGGTCAATCCTGTATAAAAAGCGCCTGCCGTCTTCGGCGCTATGCCGGCATACCCATATTGCGATCCTGTATTGGCTCCGTCAAATGAGCCTGTCCAATTGAATGAAACAGGCGTTACAGATAAAGCCGCGCGATCTACCCAAATACGCGCTTCAATAGAAGTAAGGCTGTTACTGCTGTAGTCGGCAGTGAAAATAATATCACCTGGCACAGTAATATTGCCACCGGCATCGAACTTCCATGAAGTGTGGCCTGCATCGGGGCCGTAGCCGTAAAACCGCAGCGAAGGACGATCATAATAAATATCGGTCTGGTACATTTCAAAATCAAAATAGCGGTTGCCCGTAACGCTCTCGATGGAGATACCTCCGAACATCCACAGTGAATCTGTGGTAGATGGCCCTTCACGCCGTACATGCACCATCATGTCGAGGATCTCATTCTTATCCGGAACGGATTGCGCCACCGGGCACGACCAAACAGCGGGGCTCATCCCATTTTTATTGGAACCACTGGCAAACATAGTAGAATCATTACCATGATAATCCCGGATGAATACGGCATCTATCCAACGCTTGTTATTGACGAGTGAGTAGGGCGCTACACGCATCATGCGGTAGAATGGGAGCTGGCGGAAGTTAGGATCGATGGCATAGCGGGCAACCAGTGCGGCCGCTCCAGTAGTATCAATAACCCATTGACCACCGGTTTGTGTGAACCAGTCGTCATTCCCCGACAGAGGCATCCCGTTGATGTAATTGGCTTTTAAATCCCCATCCACACCAAACATAGCTCTGATAACCGGTGTGGTTATTTGGGCCTCCGCAAATGAGGTGCATAACATCAGGACCATGAGGCGTACAATTGTTTTCATGAGGTCGGATTTTTGATAAAAGGTATAGTACCATCATGACCATGAAAACGACTGAAAGGAACCCGGAAACCTGCAATAGCCAGCCAACCAGGTGCCTCCGGGAAAGGAAAAGTAGCGGTAAAAGCGATAGATGTAGACACATCTTTTGTACGTGAAATCGATAAGTGCGTTTTCATGGTGATAATGGATTGTGGTAAAATTAAATGTATCCTTACTTACTATACCAATGTTTTCAACCTAATTTTCAATTATTTGTGCTATATCAAAATTTTATATATTTTCTTCGAAACCTGGTTACGAACAGCCCGCCGGCTTTTACTAAGGGGAAGGAATGCACATTGATGGGCATTTGACGAAAATCAATATATAACAGTACTGATTAACCGAAAAAAAAGACACTCTCCTATCCGGTCCGCAAGTCACTCAGACAAAGTCGTTTAAACCCGCTTCAGATGCAATGCTGACGCGGGTTTTCGGTTTTCGGGCATGTCCAATCGCAATCAATCATGTCTATGTATTCGGTCGCAATTCGGTTATCAGTTTAGTCGCCAGAATTTTGATAACCGAATGGTCCTGGAACCCGCTGTTGGCCGCGGTTTCAGCGGTTTGGCCGAGCCTGATTTCTTCCTGGGAAAAGAGCTTCAAAACAACCCATTCGGTTAACAAAAAATTGAATCGTATGAGCACGAAGCACACCTTCTCGATCCTCATCTGGCAAGTCAAGTATCGCCAGAAAGACGGCAAGGCCCCTCTATCAGTCCGCATCTCCGTCAACGGCGAAAGAGCCGAGATCCGCACCAACCGGGAAATCCCTCCTGCCCTCTGGGACGCCAAAGCCCAACGAGTGAAAGGGAATTCAGAGCAGGCCAAATCCCTCAATGCCCACCTCGAAACCATCAAAGGCACCCTACGGATGCACGAAAGCCGCCTGATCGCCCTGGGGAAAACGGTATCCGCCGAGATATTGAAAAACGAATACCTGGGTCTGCGACCCGAACGGCATTCCTTATGCACAGCGTTTGAAACACATATCAAAAGGATCACCGAGAAGATGAAAGCCGGTCACAAAGCGCCCGCAACCCGTGACAAATACGCCTACACGTTTGACAAGGTAAAGGCATTTTTGAAGTATCATTATAAAGTATCCGACCTGTACCTGGAAGATGTGAAACGTTCTTTCATCCACGATTTCGAACATTACCTTTTCACGGTTGAGCATTTGCAGAACAATACCGTCATGAAGTACCTGCTCCAGACCAAGACCATATTAAAATTGGCCGTGGAGATGGGTTGGTTGGCCATCGACCCGACGTCGGGTTACCGGCTTTCTTTTGACAATAAAGAACCCGTCCGCCTGGAGATGGTTGAATTGAACGCCCTGGTCGCAAAAGAGATTCCGGTCGGCCGGCTGGCCGAAGCCAGGGATTGCTATGCCTTCATGTGCTATACCGGCTATGCGTATGAAGATGCTTTCGGGTTAGGGCCGGAGAATATTTTCATCGGCATCGATGGCCAGAAATGGATTACCAAAGACCGGCAGAAGACGGATCAAACGGAATGTGTACCGCTTCTGCCGATACCCTTGGAGATTATAAACAAGTATCGAGACCACCCCTTTTGTTCGGCTCACGGAAAACTCTTGCCGGTCCGCAGCAACCAGCGGTTCAATGGCTACCTGAAAGAGATTGCCGCCATCTGTGGGATCAATAAGGAACTGACTACCCACACGGCCCGGCATACGTTCGCTACCACGGTCACCTTGGAAAACGATGTCCCTATCGAAACGGTTAGCAAAATGCTCGGTCACCGGTCGATAAAAACGACGCAGCACTATGCCAAAGTGACGCGGAAAAAGATCAGCCAGAACATGGCAACGCTGAAAGAGAAGCTGGCAGCAGGCACGCAAAAAACTTCCAATTTTTCAAAATCTGAAGGGGATATTTCGGCTGATTCCAGCAGCAGCGGAGTAAATTTAAGGTGATAAAGAACCCATCGGTTTGGGTTTTCCATTAGGAATATGAGTGAAGGAGAAGGAGGTAATATGGAACGAACGAGGCAACAACAGGAGCCGCCGGTATCCCCGACGTGGATCCATCCGCATCAGTTGATCACCGGCCAGGATTTGGAAAGGTTCCGCCAACGGATGGTCATCGACCTCGAAGAGGTCATTAAGAAGCATCTGCACATAACCCCGAAAAAATGATTGAAGGCTCATGAGGTTAGGAAGCTACTGAAAATCTCGCCAGGAACATTGCAGCGATTGAAGGCAAAGGGTGCGATCCCCTATACCAAAATGGGCGGCGTCCATTACTTCGACTACGATAAGATCCAGGATATCTTGCATTCCGGCGCAACGAATCAGTAACTTTTCATGGGCATTACGTAGCACGGCGAGGCACTTCCAACGAGGTGCCTTTTTTCTTTTTGGCCAGCGCCATTTTCTATCTTTGGAAAATCTATCTTCTCCCCTTTCCCGCCGACTTCGGAGGCCAGGGAATCAGATTCCAACTGGCCGTGCCATTTTGGTACATCTGGCCGGTCGCAGCAAAGCAGGCGACTTAACAGATTCTTTAACACTTGCGAGGGGCCATATATTTTTCCCTGAAACAATCTTCTTATTCTCCGGTCTCCCTTGCCAACGTTCGCCGATGTCGATGAGGTGGACTTTAGAATGTGCCACGAAAGGAAATTCCTCTCCCCCAGAAACCAAGAATTCTTCATATAATCGTCTTCGTATCGGCCTCCTGTTCACCGGCCGGAATATTGGGCTGCCGCAGCTCCATAATTCCGGGAAACGCGGTTTCAATCCGGCCTTCCGGGTGACTGATCAAGGTCACGAAGGACGTGTTTCTCCCCGCCCGGTCGTACCCAATAATCTTCCCAATATCAGCAACTCGGTACACCCCATCCCTGCCAGGAATGGGTATTGTCGGGATATGGCGCGTCTGTTTCAGGAGGTCGATCAGGTGGGGAACCGGAACGGTAAATTTCCCAGCCTCCGGGTGCCGGGCAACCTTATGGTAATGCCGCTCGATGATATGGGCAAAGGACTTGGCCGTGAGATAAAAGTCCTTCCGGAATAATTTCTTTTTACCGCCAACCGGGACGGCTAGGAACATCCGTTTTTCTATGTCATCGATCCATTCCTGAAGGTCGCTTACGAGGAACAAAAGCCTGATCCACTCCTCCTCGTCGAACCCCTTCCGGCTGTCAGATTGGCCGGCACCATTTTCGATTTCACTCATAAAAATCAGGTATTAGTTGTCCCGGAAGCAAGGTGCGTATTCAGCAAATAAAGAGCCTTTAAAAGCATCTCGATCTGTTCACAAAACCAAACCATATCCCTGCGGGTCAGGTTGACCGTTCCCAAGTTGTCGGAGCATACGGCCTGGATGACAATTTCGTGCATGATAGCCCGAATGTCCTCCAAAGAATAGGCATCGAATAGGCCTGCGACCACCGTCTCGGGGTGGTCAATCTGATCGTCATTAAGCCTTTTCGGGAGGTTACCTATGTCCACCACGCCACGCTTTCGATGCTTCTTGGATTCTTCATATCTCCCAGACAATACAAACGCAGCCTCCAAGACAAAATCAACCTTGTAATGAAATGCCAGCATTTCGCGGGGCGTGAACTCATCCCAATAGTCGTAATCTACGGAAGCGGCAACAGAGACCACCTCCCAAAAGATAGTTTTCATCCTGTCCAAGTAGTTATCTTCGCAGAACTTGACGAGGACTGTTTCAGGTTGTCCTACCTCATCGGAGCTTAGCAATTTGGGGATGTAGCGGGCCAACCCCTCCCCCTTGCCGGGTTGGCTGGAAACCGGGATCGACATGGCATAATAGTTTAAATGTTCACGAAAGTGAATTACCATACAGAGCCTTGACGAATGGGGAGTCTATGTGAGGTGGGAGAGCGCAATAAAATAGGCGCAGGTCTCAACTTACCGTTAACGAGGCCGTAGGAAGCCCGAGCACGAATAAGTGAGCCTACGCCCGTAGACGTATGGCTCTTCACTTATCGCCTTGTGCTCTGAAATTTCCTACGTTTCGTTAACAAGACTCCAAGCGAATCCCTTCAATGCCTTCACAACAGAAGGATCGCAAAATATCTTTCTTCCTCTAAAGTAAGAAAATATAATTAAAACAGTCCCTTTTAAAGGATGTTTATTTTAAGATTCTATATAAGGGGTTTTAAGTATGGGATGGATTGGGTTACTTTATGTATGCGAACGAAGAAAAGAACTGAAAAGCATCCCGTTGCAAAAGAGTTGTCGGCCGCCGACGTAGAAAAAATCCTTAAGAAGGTCGGGAAGCTCATAAAAGAAGTACGCCAGGAAAGAAGCAGTTTGGAAGATTTTGCCTATGAAATCAACATTTCAAGAAGTGCTTTGGCCAGGTATGAAAGCGGCGGTGATATGTTATTAAGTAGCTTTCTTAAAGTTGCTTACGGTCTAAACATTGAACCTGGTATTTTCTTTAAATGATTCGAGGGATCGATTAATTATCACGAGTCAACATTCATAGTCGAACAATATATAATGCATGATAGAGAACCTTAAGCGTTTTTTTGGAACAGACTTTACAAAGGAACAACGAGAGTATTATTATGATTTAATCGAGAGCCATATTGAAGCAAGTGTAAAAGATTGGTCAAATCCCCCAGACACTGACAAGGTTGCTTCCGACTTCGCAAACATTATCAGTAAGTTTACGACTAATGATTTTGCATTCCTGCTTTGCCATTCCGGCTATATTCCCGAATTCTATGAGCACGATTCGTCCCAGGAAACGTTATATTCAAAATTAATAGAAATAGTAGTCTGCGAATGGGCCAGAAGAATCGGGTTTAAGGACTCTTACGTGCAAAAACAGAAGGCAAGTAAGGAAGATGTAACAATACAAATCGAAAATACAGTCATTGTATGTGATGCCAAAAGCTATCGCCTAGGAAGAAGTCAAGCGGCCCCCAATGTAAAAGATACTATTAAAAAAGCCGACTATGAAAAGTGGCAAGACTGGTGGCATGTCAACGAGCCCCATGTACAATATGGCAAATATACCGCCATCGGCGGGCTGATAACCTTCCCTTCAATGCATCGCTGGAAGGGATCTAGTGATGCTTATTTATATGCCACCGATAAACACAAGCCAATTGTAATAATATTTTACGAATATTTGGCTTACTTCTTACTGCGCGCTTATAATCACAATAACCTCATCGACTTACTCGAAAATTATCCCAAGTTATTTCCAACTCCTTCAAAAGACCAACACACATATTTTGACACAATAATAAAGTTTCTATTTGAAAAAAATCGAGATGACTTTTTTGAGTACATAAAATTATATGCAGAAATCGCCAAAGAAAAAGTAACGCATACAATTAACAGGATCACTTCACATCTTGAACATTCAAAAAAAAGAATTAAGATTGAAATAGAAGCAATCGAAGTGGACAAACTAAGAGGCGTTCTCGTAGATTCAAAATTTGAAAATGAATGTGGTCAAATAATTAAACAGCTTGAAAATATAAAGAAATTTAGACGCCATTAATTCGCTTTAGACAGGACGAGGCGAGCCACTTTCGTTTCGTTACTGCTACTCCTGTTTGAAACAGTATTTAACTGAAATCCGCTAAGAATTGAGTAAAACGCTATAAGACTTTCCTTTTCCGCCGGTTTAAATGAAATCTTTGTTTTGCTGTTATACTTAAAATCATTATAAATTAATACTGCACTTTCCAAAATCGTATTCTGCGTTTTGACTCCTAAACTAATTTCATCCATTGATTTTAAGCGAGTATCAAGGATTAAATCATTCTCTTTGAGTATTTCAAAATAGGTATTTTCGAGACCATTTAGAGATCCCTTTAACTTAGCCTCAAGATAAGACTTGGTAATCAAATCCATACGACCATTGATCCAATGTTCGAGTCTTCTTTTTTCATACAAAGTTATAATCTCATCATAAGCCAATTCATATGGCTTACCCGTCAAGGAAACTTGCTTAACAGCGAGCGCAGCCAAGTATATAACGATTTGGCTATCTAGGATTTCACCAATTGACAACAAATCCTTTAATCTTGAAATATCTTTTTCCACTGACTCGATATCCCTTTCAACTTTTGTCAGTCGAAATGTAATGACTCCATTTAAAGCATCATATGCCATAGCTCTGGGGCGGGCTATTCTTTCCATTTCTATCGGAATGCAACTGTGCACATATAGCTTGGAGCTTAAAAAGGAATCAGCAATAACTTTCCAACCTTCAAACGTCTTATGAGAGTAAAGCATCAGTGCGCAACCCTCCATTTTCAGAACACGATTCACCTCTTTCAAAACACCTGTCATGATTGACTGGTAGTGATCATGTCCCTTTAAAGACTTCTTTGATAACTCAACAATCGCTTCAAACTCATCTTTATTTTTCAGGTCTATTTCCTTGCAATAGGTGTTTTTGATTAATACTTCAAACCAAGGTCTGAAAAATTCACTCAGACCTGTATAATCAATCGAATCATAATATGGAGGATCAGTCAAAATTATGTCAATTGAATCGTCTTTAATTGGAAGGTGTGTAGAGGACCCCTTGATAATATTTATTGAATTGCCCAATTTGACAACCCCAAATGTTTCACAAACCCGATCAATTTTGGCTTTTAAATTCGATCCATTTTTTGAAAATGGGTTTATTTCAATAAAATCCCACTTCATTCCAACACCGGGACCCGCCAGGCTTCTACCAGTTTGCTCGTTCTGGGAAATCCACATAGTAGAAACACTATTCCAGTCAATTAGAAACTCCATCAAACTAGTAAGCCCTAAGATAATTTGTTTGGCCTCAAATTCTCCTAAAGATTCTTTTAAATTGGAATATTCCTTTATTATTTCATCAATTACAGTAAGCAAAACCAGCAGTTGTCGATCTGAAAAAAAATCATGGGGCTTTTTCAAATCATATAATGTTGGATTAATTACACCACTTTTTGATTTTACTTCTCCAACAGGATACAGAGAAGAAAGAGATGCTAACTCCTTTGAAATTTCACTAGAATAACCGTTTAATATCTCCCTTTCCTTTTCATCAATTAACTTATATTTCTTCCCGCTAGAAGAGTAACAAAAAGCGAAAGGAGAATATTGAAATTTCTCTTTTTTGCAAAATTCCTTGATATCCTTAAAAGAATTCTCAGCGCCGCAATTCCTGCAAACGAACTCCTTCCTTAATCGCTCGTCACCTTCCAAATCAGATTTCAATGTTAATTTATTTTCTTCTTCAACGATTCGAACCGGTTTACTTTTTCTTTTACTCAAATATTGAAGTCGTCTTAAATCCAAATCGTGGTTGCAGGCCTTGCATTTTGCTACCTTAGACCAGAAAATTACGTATGGTCTTATTCCCCCTATCAAAAAATATTTCCCGATCCGCTTTTCGACCTTATCGACTATTGAGTGCCCTACTCTTTTTAATTTGCCGCTGTAATTCTCTATAGCGAAAGAATTAAAGATAGTCTCCTGCAATAAAGAAGCCACAGGGTTTAATTCCGCAGAATAAGTATTTAACCCTAGCCTCGCAGCTTCAAAAGGAATAGCACCGCCTCCTGAAAAAACGTCCAAAAGGGTTATCCTTTCAGTATTATATTTCTTCTTAAACAAATTAATCGAGTGGCTATGTGGGTTAATTTCAGAAAATAAACTAATATCAACTAGCTCCTGACTATGACCATTCTTACCTAATAGCTCTTTTATCAAAAGGGAACGAACGGTGGTAAGGGGCCGTCTAGCCCACCAAACCTTTAAGGTATTGTAATGATTCTTGCGGATGTACTTCTCTTTAACACCGATTTCGCTGATTAATTTGTATGTCAACTTCCCTTCCATTATATAAATTTACTGAGTAAAAGTAAGAAAAAATAATTTTTTTAAAGCTTAAATTAAGCTTTTATATTCGGGTATGGAAATAAAGATTGAAATCAAAAAACGCAATCGTGACTTTGGCATCATTACGTGGCCATATTCCATGGACTTTGAAGTAAAAACGTTCCTTGAGCTTAAAGATAAAATAAACATAGAATTAAATGACGTTCTATTGCCAGGAAGAAAGGTCTCCTATAAATATAGGAGATTTTCTATAGGGAAGAAGAGAATCGAAGCATTTGCAAAGAAGAAGTTTTTTGTATTGACAAAAGCCGAGGGGAACTTTAAGTTAACATTCAAGTAGAACTACGATTAAAAAATCTCAAATCGCTCAAGACCAAATCGGCATATTTACTTCCCTCTTTAAGGCAAGAGAAGATATTTATGCCGTCAGAAAAGAATATAACGACAAAGCAGGATATTTTCCAGCTTACAATCTGGACTGGGAAGAATTTAAACAACATAAGGCCGCCGGTGGAACGCTTGACAATTTTACCAATAAGAAGCCACGGGCTTTAACCGAGGACGCACTAATACGTCATTTACTAGGTCAAAACGTAATCGGCATATATCCCTTGTTGCCGGATAATACATCCTGGTTTATTGCAGCGGATTTCGATCAATCCGGTTCGGGTAAAAAGAATTGGATAGAAGATTGCCAAGCCTTTATTTCACAGTGCCAAAAACATCAACTACCCATCTATTTAGAACGTTCCAGATCCGGTCTGGGTGGTCATGTGTGGATCTTCTTTGACGCTCCATATCCAGCAGCCAAGAGCCGACAACTCTTTTTCACCTTACTAACTGAATCAGGAGTTATATCGCCTTTCGATAAGAACTCAAATTTTGACAGATTTTTCGCTAACCAGGATTCCCATTCGGGAAAAGGGTTTGGCAATTTGATTGCTCTGCCCATGCAAAAAGCCGCATTGGAAAAAGGGAATACCTGCTTTATAGACCCAGGTACTCTTAAGCCATTCCCCGATCAGTGGGATTTCATGCGGGCTATTCAAAAGGTATCCACTGTAAATCTTGATCAACTACATTCGGAAATTACTTCGACGGAAAAACGGTCAGGAGTTCCTTTTGTACATCATCAGCCGTCATCTTCTCAAAAGATCCAAATTACTCTTGAAAACCAGATCATCGTTCCCCGACACCAAATACCACCGCAGCTAATAACCTTCCTCCGGGAAAACCTCAATTTCTTAAATCTCGATTACCTTATCAAACAAAAATCAGGCAAAAGCACCTACAATATAGAACCCTATTTCCGAACTCTGGTCGAAAGGGATGGCTTGATCCTTCTTCCCAGGGGCTTTGCCGGCAAATTGATCGAATACTGTGAAAAGGAGAAAATTCCCTATCATCTTGAAGACAAGAGAATAAAACTAGAACCAATCCAATTCAAGTTTACCGCATCTCTGCACGAATACCAGCAAAAAGCTGTGCAATCAACGAGCAAGAAAGAATTCGGTGTACTTGTCGCACCACCCGGATCCGGAAAAACCGTCATGGGCCTATATATCATAGCTCAAAAGCAGCAACCGGCTCTGATAATCGTACATCGTAAACAATTGTTCGATCAATGGGTAGAAAGGATTCAATCATTTTTGGGAATTCCCAAATTCAGAATTGGAAAAATAGAAGGCGGCAGATGCGATATCGGCAATGAAATAACCGTTGCCATGATACAAAGCCTGCAGTCCGACAGTTTACCGGAAAAAATCTATCATTCATTTGGAACAATCTTGGTTGATGAATGCCATCATATTCCCGCCAAGACCTTCCGGGACGTAATCACGAAATTTCACTCGTATTTGCCGCCGGGACCTGGACACAATTTTTTACCGGTAAATACGTTGTATCATATTAATTGCTGAATTCATATATCTATGAAAACCAGGTTCATTTTCGGGCTATCACTCATAGCGGCAGCCATCCTGATACAGGTTGTGGCATGCCATAAAACTTCAGTTCAGGAAGAACCATCTGATATGGTTCCCGATACCGATATCCCCAAAACCATTGCGAATATCAATTGTAACGCCGGACCGGACTACGGGAATAAATTAATATGCCCGGTCTGGAAAGGGCCGAACAATGATCATATCATCACTCCACAGAATAATCCAGGCCCCGGTAAGTATTTTGCCTTACCACAGGGTTTGGTGATCGATGAGGCAACAGGCGCCATCAATGTATCCAAAAGTGAATGCGGGGCCCGTTATATGGTAGGATTTGTAAAGAGTGGAAGTTCAGATACCTGTTTCAAGGAATTGATCATAGGGGGTGTCAATTATGTCGACAGCATTTACGTCTTGAGCAATAATGATACGCTCGCCATTCCCTATTTCAATGCAGATCCATCCGGTACTCCGTTCTGCGATGCCAGTGATGATAACGATTATCCACCCAAAGGGAGTGGCAGCAGCAATGCCAATAACAAATGTGAGTTCGATAATGAGCTGCCACCCGGCCAGCGGGCCAATGATCAGCATGTAAAGGTGCGTACCATCAGTGGGATCATCAACTTAAAGCGCTCACTGGATGAAGGCATGTTTGGGGCCACTCCTAAAAATGGCGACAGCAAGGATGTAACGATTTATTACCGGCTGAGTGATTGCAGCAATAAAGCATTACAAAAGATCAAGGTCCGGCTCATCTATTATGATAAAAAATCTTCTATCCCGCAAAATCTCATCAACGATGTGAAGTCCAAAAGAAACGATTTCTTTCAATCGCGTTTTATAGCCTCGTTGGTGCCACGCCCGCCACAGATCATTATTACGCGACTGGCAGACTAACTACCATGATCGATGAACGTGAAAGGAACCCCGATAACAACAACCATAACCTGAGAAAAACCGTTCTATATGCCCGGGAAAGCTGCACTATTGCTGGGTTTGCTGCTTTATGGGTGGTATCATAGCGCCGCCACGGGTACACCGGGAAAAGAGGTCCTGGCATTGTACAAGAGAGCAAACCGGCTCTTTAATGCTCCCGATCCTACTCCCAGGACCGACAGCATGGCCCTTGCAGGTTTTCAGCAGGTCATTGCTCACCTGGAAAAAGATCATATTGTTGACACGACCCTCTTTCAATCATACCTCAAAAAAGGCGTACTGCTGGATGTACAGGGCAATTATCCGGCTGCCAGGGATGCTTACCTGGAGGCGCTGTCCATCCATCAACTCAATCCTGCCTGGAGTGATTCATTGGCCTATACCGCTTCCATCTATGTCGGCTCGGTGTATTATCATCTGAATCATTTCGATTCAGCCAATTATTTTTTATCGGCAGCAGCTACATTGAGCAAGCGCTTCCCGGGCTCTCCGGAACAGGAACGCCTCTATAATGTATGGGGAGCACTGTATTACGAGAATGGCAATTACCTGCAAAGCAGTAACTATTTTACCCGTGCATTGGAGATCGTACAGAACAGGAAACCTTTTGATAAGATCTCCGCTATCAATTTTGAAAACAATATCGCTGCTTCCTATTATCGTTTGGAATGGTACGACCGGTCAATTGCCATTTACAACAGACTACTCAAATACGGGAAGTTCACCAGTCAATTGCATGTAAATATGGGAAAGGCTTTTGCCGCGATGGGAAATGCTGTTGCAGCCTTGGCCTGTTTCAAAAAAGTTGATCCGAACAAGGTTCCGGGTGTATATAATGAGATTGCCCAGGTGCAGTTGCAACTGGATCAATCGGCTGCTACAGGCAATGCGCTGGATCGTTTTTCACTACTATCCCTGAAAGACAAAAAAAGCGTAAATAGCATCGACGACGGCATCAATCATTTATACAGGGCTAAACTGCTGAGCAAACAACTCCGGTTCTACGAAGCGCTTGTTTACCTTCAAAAAGCCATCATTATATTTTCAGGCAGTTTCAGCAACAATGATATCTACACCAATCCGACAGGGTTCACAGGCAATTTTGCCTCCTACAAATTATTTGAAGCATTGAGGACCAAGGCCGAGATCTTTGAAAACTGGTACCGATCGGACCACCGCGATGCTTACCTACAGGCAACTTTGGCTACTTACCTGAGCACCATTTCCCTCTTGCGTTATATCGAGAAAAGCTATGATACGGATGATGCCAGGATATTACTGAAAAAGAACAGTCAGGCTGTTTACCAGGGTGCTTTCCTGGTTTGCCTGCAATTACACCAATTGCACCCCGATGGTCATTTCCTCGAGCAGGCTTTCTTAATAGCAGAAAAAAACAAAGCGTCGGTGATCGCTTCGCAGTTGACGGAGCATCAGTTCAAGAAAATGCGTGGTATAGATCCGTCACTGTTTCAAAAAGAGCGGCAACTAAAATACCATATCGCCCGCCTCAATATCAAAAGTGATCAAATACAGGACCAATCTGCATTGGGAGCGATAGCAAAGGAAAAAATGGATGTCGAGATTGAACTATCCAAATTACAGCAGGAATTTGAGCGCAATAATGCGTATTACAAGTTGAAGTATGATGAATCATATCCTGGCCTGCAACAAATTCAGCGGTCCATTCATCCTGACCAGGCTTTGATCAGTCTATATGCTACTTCCAACATGCTGCATACATTTGTCATTACGCAGTCTCTGTTCCGGTATGTTTGCATCGATTCATTAAACAATTTAAAACAACGTGTTGAATCCTGGACCGCAGCACTGCAATCAACCACGGCTGGACGGAGGTTCAACAACCAGGCCACAGGTGATCAATTATACCGGCAACTGGTGCAGCCAATACAGGCTGTTACAAAAAATAAAAATGAATGGATCATCATACCGGATGACTTCCTTCATTTCCTTCCTTTCGAATCGTTGCCGGGCGGCGATGGGCTTCCTTTACTGACCACAACCACGATCAGCTATCATTTTTCTTCGAGGCTCATCGTTGCGTCTGCAATGGCTGAAAGGAAGGATGAGCCCTATAGTGTTCTCTCCTTTGCGCCTTTCAATAGTAAAGGGATGCCGGCCGATGCAGGGATGTACCGCCTGCCCGCATCAGCGGCCGAGATCGCAGGGCTGCCGGGAAGGCAATACTTTGATAGTGTTGCAACCAAAGCACAATTTTTGCAACAAGTGAATCAATTTCCCATTGTTCACCTGGTAACACATGCAGTGAGTGATAACAATAATAGCAGGGGTTCCTTCATTGCTTTTTATCCGGCCCGGCAAATGACGGAAGAAGACCGGTTGTATGTCGATGAATTGTACGGTTTGAATATGGATGCTACAAGACTGGTCATTCTCAGTGCCTGCGAAACGGGTCATGGCAAACTGATCAGCAGTGAAGGAGTAATGAGCCTGTCGCGCGGATTTGCTTATACTGGTTGTGCCAGTATCATCAATAGCCTCTGGAAATCCGATGATGCGGCTTCCTCTGCCATCCTCAAACAATTCCATCATTATTTGCAGCAGGGATTTACTGCCTCCAAAGCGCTGCAACAGTCCAAACTGGATTATATCCACAGTAATACGTTATATAAAACTCCTGATTACTGGGCGAACCTTGTTTTGATCGGCAATACGGATGCAGTGGTCAGTGTGAAACATTGGCCTGTATGGCCATTTGTGATCGGTTGCCTGGGTATGGCAATTGCCGGGTATATGGTATATAGGTTATTTCGCGCTACTTTTAAATTCAAGGACCTTCAGGTCCAAAGCTGACATGGCCATTACTTTTTCATGATACAGATGTTGCGGATCGGCCTTGATCTTTTTCAGTATGGTCAACGCTTCAGCAGGTTCATTATTGGCCAGCAGGCCCAGGGCAAGATAATATTCTGCCTCATCATGGAAATAATGATCGCCGGTCTGCCGGTCATTGGCAATCACCTGCTCAAATTTTTTGATTGCCTCATTGTATTGGTCCAATTGCAGGTGCGCCATGCCCGCAAGAAATAACTGTTGATTATTCTGAATGGGACTTTTTTCGAGCCCAGCTATAACGCCCTTCCAGTCTTTATTCCAATAGGCACGTTCTTCATCGTCGGCAATGGCTTCTCCACGGCTGACAGGCAATTCATACACTGCATATTGATCACGATACAATCCGATGGCGGTTGTAGCGAAATATTTGTAAATGGCCACAGACCCAATCAATAAAAGGATAGCGGCCGCTATGCGCAAGGGGGTCCTGAACAGGCGGAATACACGTGGCTGTTTCTTTGCTGCAAGATATTGTTCTTTAACGGCAGCCACCTGTTGGTATAAGCCTTCATGCTTCATTGCCTCTACGGCCAATTGCAGGTATTCCCATTCCTCCTTTGCTTCGGCATCCTGCCGGATCAGTTGTGCCGCTTCCGGCAGGGATTCACCCTGCAGGGTCTTATCGAGATGGTCTACCAATAAATTCTTCTTATTTTCTTCCATAGCGATTACCCGTTACGTGAAGTGATCAGCCTTGTCAGCGCCGGGTTATCTCTCAGCAGACCGGTGAGCTGTTGAAGGCATTTGTATTTTTTATTGCGCACCACCTGTTCATTTTCATAAGGCACGTGCGCCACGATCTCTTTCATGGAAAGATTTTCATAATAAAATAACATCAGTATCTTTTTGCAATGCTCTCCCAATCTACCCAGCACCTCACGGAATTGTTGCTGGATCTCTCTGTCTGCTATCAATGAACTGATATCACTTTCTTTATCATCCCGGACATTTTCAAAGACCTGTTCCCGGTAACCGGTACGCTCCCGCTTATTCAATTCATTCATCCATCTGTTTCTGGCAATGCTCACGAGAAATGTTTTGATGGTCGATTCACCGCGAAACTTATCACTCCTGACTACCTCTATAAAAGCCACCACCGTTTCCTGGAAAATATCCTCTGCATCCTGGTACGTACCATTGTTCTTCATAATGAAAGCGCTGATCATATCGGCATACTGCTCATAAATAAAACGAATGGCCTGGTCAAGCCCTTCTTGCTGTTTGATAACGGCCAGCAAGGCTGAATCAGTATACATAGGTTGATGACTCATATACTTCTATCTGTTAGTAAAACCAAAAATCGGGTTTGTAACCTGCAAGAAAGGATTTTCTGGCAAGAGATCAGCGTTAAAAAATAAAAGCACTGATTTTATGAAATTTGCACAGTTAGTGAGATAGTTCCGAAAATATAAAGCTCGCCTAAGCTAAAGCTTCGGCGCGCGATGGCGGAGAGAGGTACCGTGACCTATGACACAACCGCATTCAACTTCAATATTTTATAAAGGTCGAATTTTATCATTCACCCAATCACTCATCTAGTTCAATGTCCAGCAAATTCTATCATGAAAATAGGAAATTTGGCCTTCATCCCACAATACTCCATTGAATTAAAAAATTTGCAAATATCTTTCTATACACGTATATTTGAAATCAAAATAACACGTGTTATGACAACAAAATTAACACTCACACTCGATGATGCGGTGATCCGCAAAGCCAAGCGTTATGCAAGGGCAAAAGGTCGCAGTGTGTCCGAATTGGTTGAAAGCTATTTTAAATCTATTACAGGGAAAGAAGACAATGAACCGGATGAATTATCCTCCTCAGTAAAAGCGTTAATGGGTTCTTTCAAAGCGCCGAAGGATTTCGATTACAAAAAAATCTTACAGAAAGAAAAGCTGCGCAAGCATGGATAAAGCATTCATTGATACCGATGTAATACTGGACTTTCTAACTGGGCGTGAACCGTTTGCATTAGATGCAGCCAGAATTTTTTCCCTGTCAGAGAGAAAAAAGGTGTCATTGTGTACAACAGGGCTTGTTTTCTCAAATGCTTATTACGTACTTAGAAAGATAGGCTCGCATAAAAAAGTAATTGAAAACCTGACTCAATTAGCGAAACTGATTGATATATGCGGATTGCCAAAAGCGGTAGTCATGGAAGCATTGGAGTCCAATTTCTCTGATTTTGAAGATGCCTTACAGCACTTTGCGGCTTTGGCAGATAAAGCCCGCATTATTATCACCAGGAATACCAAAGACTTTAAACATAGTGAACTTGCCGTATTAACTCCGGACCAATTTCTGAAAAGTAGGGAATGAAAGTACTAACTTGTCTCTCTTATTTTCCATGAATGAATTCAGAAATATCGATTATTGGAATGCAATTATTTTATACGGGCTAAATAATGCTACGTATAAGTTAGCGCTGGGGGACGTACTGCTTAAATTTGCGTCCAAAGATGCTTCTTCAATTGCCTGGGAAGTATTATCCGAGTTCTTCCTGAAAGCTTATATTACCCGTCTTCAAAAAGATAATCCACTGCCGCAACAGGCTAATCCAACAAGATTGACGGTTGTAGAGAGAATAGTGGCAGGAATCAAAGCAGGCAGGTTGTCTCTTGATGAAGCAGTGAGAGAAATTAGTAGGAAGGCTTTTAATGATGTCATTCCCCGGTTTCATTGTATTGGTCGAGACAAATACTTTATTAAAGATAGGTTCTACGATGTCGAATTTGGCAAAAGGCTCATTCTTAAAAATGAGCTTTTTGCCTTACGTGGAGAAGATATTGATCCATTACACGATGAGATCAATATGCGATGGAACTTATTGGAGGGCGCTTTTTCTATTAGAAGGACTGAGGTACAGCTATCTAATGATGAAAGGTTCATCTATCTGAGCAATGGATATTCGAGGACAAATTTGTCAAAGATGGTTCCTTTTCTTTCGGCCTATCAAGGGTGCCGATGTTTTTATTGTGGAGAGGAAATGTCAATTGGGTCAATACACGTGGATCATGTATTACCACGGCAAGTGATTTGTCATGACGAGGTCTGGAATCTTGTCTTAGCACATAGTTTCTGTAACGAAAGCAAACTGGATAAGCTAATAGCTCCTTACTATCTGGATAAGTTAGTTGCCAGGAATGAAAATATTATAGGAAGTAACCATCCCTGGAAGCAACAGATAGAAAATTCAGTTGGGTCGACTCCTGCGGAAAGAGCCTCCTTCTTGAAACGTCAATATTAAAATGTTAAATCAGTTCTTGGCAATTATAATTGGGGCGGCTCCGATGCTTATATTCCAGAAAAAGACTTATTTTATAAAATACTGATAACCCGTTTGAACAATGGAAAATGACTCTGTCTTTCTTATTATTCCACGAGAGAATTACGTCTTAGAAACACCTTCCTTCTTTGTGCTAAGAGATCGATATCCTGTCAGTCCGGGCCATAGCTTGATCATTACTAAAAAATTGAGGAGGGACTATTTTGAACTGACAGAAGAAGAACAGATTGAATTAGTGAAAGTCATCAATCAGGTAAAAGAAAATATTTTAAAGGAATATGCACCGGACGGATACAATATTGGGATGAATTGTGGAGCAGCAGCAGGGCAAACTGTTTTTCATTTTCATTGCCATGTCATTCCCAGGTATAAAGGAGACATGGAGGATCCTAGAGGCGGTGTTAGACATTGCATTAGAGGCAAAGGATATTATTAAAGGAAGTCCAATATCTGCGCATCCGCATCGATGCGAATTACTTTTCTGGTTTGTTTGACAAGTGCAATGAAATGATCAAAAGATTAGAGCCTTTATTGCTTGGAAATTAGTCTATTAGTAGAAGATGTTAAAGATAGTTGGAAAAGCTCGAACAAGAAAAAGCCCTCAGATATAATGCATTGAGGGCTGTCAAAGAATTTCAGCGGAGAGGGAGGGATTCGAACCCTCGGTACAAGTTTAAGCTCGTACAACGGTTTAGCAAACCGGCCCTTTCGGCCACTCAGGCACCTCTCCTTTTGAATAAGGGATGGCAAAAATAAGCGGAAAATTACAAATAGCCAATACAAATTACAATTTGGAACCGCTTCATCTGGCGGGCATCAACCACCGAAACAAAAGGCCCGTTCATTGCTGAACGGGCCCCTTAAGAATATAAGCAATTAATCGTGTTTACATCGCGGCGAGCTGTACTTTCTGTTGCAATTCCATGACGCTCTCGCGGAAGGTACTATCTGTATCCATCAGGTCTTTGACCGTTTGACAGGAATGGATCACCGTTGTATGATCGCGGCCTCCGAAATGCTCTCCGATCGTTTTCAATGAATTCTTGGTAAATGCTTTGGCGAGGTACATCGTGATCTGGCGGGCCTGCACTATCTCCCGCTTCCGGGTCTTCTGCAGTAATTTGTCGTAGGGGACATCAAAATACTCACAAACCATTTTTTGGATGGTTTCGATGGTAATTTCTTTACTACTGGTTTTCACGAAATTACGGAGTACTCTTTTTGCCAAATCGAGGTCAATTTCCCGCTTATTAAGCGAAGATTGTGCCAATAATGAGATGAGCGCTCCCTCCAGTTCCCGCACGTTATTATTGATATTATAAGCCAGGTATTTTACCACTTCACGGGGCATTTCAAGCCCGTCGTTCTTCATTTTGCGCTCCAGGATCTCGATCCGGGTCTCATAATCGGGCACTTGCAGATCGGCGCTCAGCCCCCAACGGAAACGGCTCAGCAACCTTTCCTGAACGCCTTCCAGGTCTTTGGGAGGCTTGTCGGAAGTAAGTATCAGTTGCTTTCCGCTTTGATGCAGGTGGTTGAAAATAGCGAAAAAAGCGTCCTGTGATTTTTCGGCCCTATTGAAGAATTGTACATCATCTATGATCAGTACGTCGATCAACTGGTAGAAATGGATGAAATCGTTGATCGCGTTATTGCGGCTATGGTCCTGGAACTGGTTGATGAATTTCTCGGAGCTTACATATAATACCACTTTATTAGGCTGGAGGCGCTTGGTCTCATTGCCGATGGCCTGCGCCAGGTGAGTTTTGCCCAGGCCGACCCCTCCATAAATAACAAGCGGGTTGAATGAACTCGCCCCGGGTTTTTCGGCTACGGTTTTACCGGCACGACGGGCCACACGGTTACAATCACCTTCAATAAAGTTCTCGAACGTGTAAATGGGGTTTAGCTGCGGATCGATCTGCATCTTTTTCAACCCAGGTATCACGAAGGGATTCTTGACAGGATTATGTATGATGAGTGGGAAGTCCATTTCGTTGCTGGAAAAAGTTTTATAACCATGCGTAGGAACATCCATCGTCAGGGGTTTATTGGTGTGGTTACCGCTATCCACCATTATCCGGTACTCCAGCCTGGCTTCTTTTCCCAATACTCTACGCAAAGTCTTTGCCAATAAATTCACATAATGCTCTTCCAGGTATTCATAAAAGAACTGACTGGGTACCTGGATCACGAGTATGTTCGATTTTAGCTCAACCGGCCGTATAGGTTCAAACCAGGTTTTGAAATGTTGCCACTCAACTATATCCTTTATTATTTCTAAACAATTACTCCAAACTTTATCAAAAGATTTTGCCATTATTCAACAAGCAGTTTTTATGTTGAGTTAAGAATATTCTAATCATGCCAACCGCAAATTGGATTTTCATCAGGATCAGGATTTTCGGACTTGTTATGCTACTATTTTTTTGTGCAGGGGGGCGAATATCAAAATTTTTCGTTGAAAAAAAAATTTTTTATTCACTTGATTTTTCGACAATAAACACGGCTGCCTACTTCCACAAATTTTTCTTTACATTCTTTTTAAAATACAGGCGTAGCGTGCTGATCCATTAAAGATTGACCAGCATTTCTCATGCACTATCGTTTCGATTTAAACACAATGCCAACCGGGTGAACTGTGGAAAAAAAATCCGTACACTTTATAAAATACCTACTTACCCGAAAGCTTGCTATGGAGATTCTTTCACTGATTGTCTTAAGGTAACAGAGATCGTGGCGTAATAGTTGCAAAATAAGCAACCACATTCGTTGTTCCGGACGGACCACATTTTGTACACACTGAACGGATGCCCTTTCGCAATTGGTTTTGCAGGAAATCTGGATGAAGAAAGAAACAGGTATCATATGTACTGGAAATCCTCTCTTCATAAATGGTACTGGTGATGTCATTGAAGATACAAATAATTTGATACGATCAGCCGATTAACCGGTTTTTTTTTGGCGCTCCGCAGAAAATATTTTTTTCCCGATCGGGATCAATAAAATGAAAAATTGTATTACCTTAAAAAGCCTTTTTTATTCCTCCATCCATTGCGTAGATTTACTTTCCACTATATCATGAATTCCGCGTCATTCCTCATTTCTGTAACAAATGATCGTCCTATATAAAAACTGTTCAATTAAATTGTAGTATCTTCTCTACAAGGTAATGTTGTCCTCCTGCCGTCCCTGCCGATCCACTGCCATTCCTTCTTAAATTGTACTTTTGCGGCAATAGTTCACCAACACGGATTTTAGGTTAACTGCCTAACACCATGCAACAGACATTCACTATCAAACTGCTGCCCGCAGAAGCAGCATCGTCCGACATCGTGCAGCATTTTGCTGCCAGCCATCTTGGCGTATCGCCATCAGTTATTACCGGTTTCCAGATCAGGAAGCGTTCCATCGATGCACGAGGCAAACAAGCCTGGGTATTGCTCACGATCACCGTTTTCGTGAATGAACCATTCCAATCGATCACCCTCCCCTCCTTTCAATGGAAGGATGTATCGAAGACAAACCACCAGGTGATCATCGTGGGGGCCGGACCAGCAGGTCTGTTCGCTGCCCTGAAACTGATCGAAAAGGGAATAAGGCCCGTCATTCTCGAAAGAGGCAAGGATGTTCGCGCACGCCGCAGAGACCTTGCCCTCCTTAACAAAGAAGGAATTGTTGATCCCAACAGCAATTATTGTTTCGGCGAAGGCGGCGCCGGTACTTACAGCGATGGTAAATTATATACCCGCAGTACCAAACGCGGTGATGTGAACCGGATCCTGCAGGTCCTCGTTCATTTCGGTTGTGCCGGTAACATATTATATGAAGCCCATCCGCATGTTGGCACCAATAAATTACCGCAGATCATTACTGCTATGCGGGAAACGATACTGGAACATGGTGGACAATTCCTCTTTAACCAGCAGGTCACCGATCTTATCATACAGGATAATATCGTCAAAGGTGTTCGCACGGCCGATGGACATTCATTCCACGGCAACGCAGTCATTCTCGCCACCGGTCACTCTGCCCGTGATATTTTTGAATTGCTTCATCGTAAAAAGGTCCTTATCGAAAGCAAGCCATTTGCTATGGGTGTACGGATCGAACACCCACAGGAGCTGATCGATAGTATCCAGTACCATTGCCCATCGAGGGGTGAATACCTTCCTCCGGCTTCTTATAGCCTCGTTCAACAGGTTAATGGCAAAGGTGTTTTTTCATTCTGCATGTGTCCGGGGGGCATCATCGCGCCGGCAGCAACAGCACCCGGTGAACTGGTGGTGAACGGCTGGTCCCCTTCGAAAAGGAATAATCCCTTTGCCAATTCAGGGATCGTGGTCTCCGTGGAACCCAAAGATTTTGCTCTCCTCCGGAATAAATACGGGCCGCTCGCCGGCATGTATTTCCAGCAGGCAGTCGAGAAGAATGCTTTCGATCATGGCGGCGGAAAATTCGTAGCACCCGCTCAGCGGATGGTCGATTTTACGGAACAGCGGGCGTCCACCACATTGCCGGATTGTTCCTATCTCCCCGGCATTCAGTCTGCCCCACTCCAACAGGTATTACCCCATTTTATTTACCATTCCCTCCAGGGAGCCTTCCGGGAGTTCGGAAAAAAAATGCGCGGCTATTTCACCAATGAGGCCGTGGTGGTGGCTACGGAATCCAGGACTTCCTCACCGGTGCGCATTCCCAGGGACCCCGTTTCCCTTCAGCATCCGCAGATCAGCGGGCTCTATCCCTGCGCAGAAGGCGCCGGGTATGCCGGAGGGATCGTCAGCGCTGCGATGGACGGGGAACGTGTTGCCGGGGAGATAGGCCGGTTGCTCACCTGACCTGCCGGCCAGCCTTTCCCCATTTTAAATACCTCCTTGTAACAAATCTTGTTATCTTGCTACTAAGGAATGGCTTCATCTCTTTTCTCAAAGCCGCCCTGTCATTTATTCAAACTATCATCATTCAAAGCATTTGCCCATGAACATCCTGGAAGTCAGGCGCCTCAAAAAGTATTATGCTACCCAGAAAGCCGTAGATGACCTCAGCTTTTCATTAGCCTCCGGCAGCATCTTCGGACTGCTGGGCCCCAACGGAGCCGGTAAAACGACCCTGATACGAATGATCACCGGCATTTTTTTCCCCGACGAAGGCGAGATCATCTTCGATGGCCGCCCCTTCAACCCGGTAAGCGATATCCTGCAGATCGGCTATATGCCCGAAGAAAGAGGTTTGTATAAGAAAATGAAGATCGGCGAGCAGGCAGTATACCTGGCGCAATTGAAAGGATTGAGCAAATCCGAAGCTACCAGGAAAGTAAAAGAATGGTTCGTCCGTTTTGAAATGCAGAGCTGGTGGAATAAAAAAGTGGAAGACCTGAGTAAAGGGATGAGCCAGAAACTCCAGTTCGTGACCACTGTATTGCATGAACCCAAACTCATCATACTCGATGAGCCTTTCAGCGGGCTCGATCCGGTGAACGCCAACCTCATCAAGGACGAGATCTATCGCCTGGCCCAGAATGGCGCCACCATCATCTTCAGTACGCACCGCATGGAACAGGTGGAAGAGATCTGCGATCATATCATTCTCGTGAATAAAGGGACAAAGATCCTCGATGGCACCGTAAAAGCCGTGCGCCAGCAATTCAAGGAACACCTGTTCAGGATCAGTCTCGAGGAAATCCCCGCTGGTATTGAATCTCCGGCCTTCGATATTTTGCGGCAGGAAGACCATAGCCTCGTCGTCAGGATCAGGGAAACACATAAACCCAATGACGTGTTGCAATATTTTCTTTCCCGCCAGCAAAACGTTACCGGCTTCCAGGAGATCCTTCCATCCCTCAATGAAATTTTCATCAGGCTGGTGGAAGGCACACCTCTATCCAGAAAATTCGAAAAAATAACCGCCTAAAAATATTTCCATGAACAAAATATGGATCGTTGCGCAAAGAGAGTTTACCAGCAGGGTTCGCAAGAAAACTTTTTTACTCAGCACCATCCTGCTGCCCCTTTTCATCTTTGTCTTCTATGCACTCATGATCTATTTCTCGGTGAATGGAAGCGATGATGTCAGGATCGCCGTTGTCGACAAAGCCAACCTGTTCGGAGATAGTATTAAGAGCGATAAGGAACTTCAGTTCAAATTCCTGAATGATGAAACGGAAGGATCGATCAGGACAAAAGTAAAGAATAAGGAATACAGCGGTTATATCTATGTTCCAGGTAGCACCAGCCTTGAAACGGATTCACTGCAGGTAAGAGCGGAGAAAACACTTGGACTGATGACGAGAGAAAAGATCGAAAAACGTGTCAGCAGCCGGTTGAAAGAAAAGAGATTGTTATCGCTCCCCGCCATTACCCAAAAGCAGATCGACAGCGCCCAGCGCGATGTTGGCATAAAAGTGACCCCGCTGGAAGGTAATGAGAAGAAAGATAAATCGGCCGTAAGCTATGCAGTTGGTTTCGCCTCCGGCTTCCTTATCTATATCATCCTCTTTATTTATGGCACCATGGTTATGCGCGGTGTGATGGAAGAAAAAGTAAGCCGCATAGCAGAAGTGATCGTGAGCAGTGTGAAGCCTTTCCAGTTGATGATGGGTAAGATCCTGGGTATCGGGGCTGTGGGGCTGGTCCAGTTCCTGATCTGGATCGTGCTGGTGTCGGTACTGATGGCTTTACTACCAGTGCTGATGCCGGGCGTAGACCCGCAACAAGCTATGCAGCAGGTACCGGGTAACGGCATGGCACAGGCACAGCAAAGCGGTGTTGCCGTTTTCATGACCCATCTCAGCGAGATCAATTTTCCATTATTGATCAGTTGTTTTATTTTTTATTTCCTCGGCGGTTATTTATTGTATTCCTCCCTTTTCGCTGCTGTTGGCAGTTCCGTCAATGAAGACCCGCAGGATGCACAGAGCCTCCTGTTGCCGGTGACCATGCCGATCGTGTTCTCATTCGTGATCATGATGAAGGCGGTCAATGATCCTACAAGCGGACTGGCAGTTTTCGGGAGCCTTTTCCCGTTGAGCTCTCCTATTGTAATGATGGCCCGACTGGCGCATGGCATTCCTTCCGGTGTTACCATCACTGAGCTTCTGCTAAGCATGCTGTTCCTCATCCTGGGCTTCATGCTCACCACCTGGGTTGCCGCCAAGATCTATCGTACCGGTATTTTATTGTATGGCAAAAAAGTGACCTGGAAAGAGATGTGGAAGTGGGCCTTCCGGAAAAACTAAGCATCGATCGTATTTGCCACACAGGGGTAGAGGAATTTTGGTTGACAGGTTAACAGGTTGAAAAGTTGATAGGGGGTAGTATGTGAAACGGCGATCCCCTTGTAAACCTGTAAACTTTTCAACCTGTCAACCAAAATTCTTTCCCCCCCATGCAACAAATTACGAAAAGTGTCGTATTTTTATACGAAAGACATCGTATTTAGACAACCCAAAATGAATCTCGCATGAAAACGGTCAATACATCCTTACGCTGGTTCATACCTGCCGGCCTGTTCGCCATGCTCTTCGTAGGCCTGGTAGCCTGGACAGGCAGGCCCGTTCTGCAAGCCAACGGTAACCATTCAGACACGATCCCTTCCAAAAAGAACAAAACCCTGCGTGATCCCAACGCCAAAGACCTTGATTACGAGCTCCGCAAACTGGACGAAGCACAGGAAAGATTGGAAAACCTCCAGGGAAAAGACTGGGGACAGATCCAGTCCAAGATCGAAGAGGCCATGCAAAAAGTGAACACTGATAAGTTCCGCCTGCAGAAAGAAGAAGCCCTCCGGCAGGTAGACATCGAGAAGATACAACGTGCCGTGAAAGAGGCGATGGAGAAAGTAGATTTCAAAAAGGTCCTGAAAGACGCAGAAAAAGCAATGGAACATGCCAGCAGGGACGACCGGGAAAAAATAGCCGAAGAACTTCAGAGAGCCCGAAAGCAAATGCAGGAAGACCTCAACAAGGCCAATTTCGAGAAGCTACAGCAAGAGTTGGAACAAACTAAAAAGCTCAGGAACGAAGAGGTAGAAGAGGCCATGAAACGGACAGAGAAAGAACTGAGCAAGTTGAAAGATGAGCTGGCCACGAATAAGCTCAACCTGGGCGAGACGATGCAAAAAGCACGCACCGGCATCGACAAGGCCAGGGAAGCACTGAAAGGTTACCAGGATATGATCTACGAGATGGAATCAGCAGGCCTGCTCAGCACCAAAAATGATTACACCATCGAATGGAAAGACGGGGACCTGTTCATCGATAATAAAAAACAAACTGCCGAAACTGCCGCCAGATATGGCAAGTATTTTGAACGTAATACAAGGATCGAGAAAAAGAACGGAAAGTTCACGATCCGCAACTATTAGCATTTTTCTCATAGAGTACGCGGGGCCGCTCCCGGCCCTGCTTTTTTCTGAACTGGGATAAGATCAAAAATTTCGCACTATCTCATAAATCCCATACATCCCAACTATCCCGGTTCAGACAAAAAAAGCCGCCCCGAAAGCATCCGGGGCGGCTTCTCTTTTTTGGGTTACCCCATTTTATTAATCACCGTCCATCATCCTCATCAGGGGATGAAATACGTCACTTTCATCATCGTCTGCGGTGCTGATGTCGAAATTCAGTTTAAGTGAAACGCCTTCCTTGATCACAACATTTTCCTTGCGGCAGGTCTTGTACCCTTTCTTCTCCAACACGATCAACACTTCACCCGGAGGCATCTGCGGCACTTTGAAATTACCGAGCGCGTCCGTTACAAATTCTTTTTTCTCTTTGTCCTGCCCCTTGGCAATAGAAGATATGGAAACAGTTACACCCTGTACAGGTTTTTTGGTGCTGGCATCTGCAACGATCCCCAACAGCACCGGATCGGTTTTTCCACGCTCCTTCCCGTTATCCTCATTCGCCCTGGACAACAGGGAAAGGGGTAGCAGCGCTGTTAACAGCAGTAGTTTTTTACTACTTCTCATAAATAGAGCTTTAAAAGATTGGCTAAGTTTAGTTACCTGCCGCTCATCACTGTTTTCACGCCAGGCAACACCCTAAAAGACACCCGGTCATCCAGGATTGTTGCATTCTGTAGAGGAAAGTTACCTATAATCCCCAAAATCCCGAAACCGGCCATCAAAATTCCATGAATTCTTATCATGATTCTCCCAGGTCGATTTCTGTATTGTCGCCGATGTTGAGGCTCCGGCTTTCCCCCTTCACTTCCGTGTCGCTGCCAATGAGGGAATGGGTCAAAACGATATCGTAGAGGTCGGCGAACGAGCCGATAATGGAGTCTTTGATGATCGAATAGTTCACTATGGTCTTTTCGCCAATGGTCACATTCGGGCCGATGATCGAGTTCCGGACCTCACAGCCTTTGGCAATGCTCACCGGCGGCACAATGATCGTATTCTCGAAATTATGCTCAGGTGCGATCACACTCCCGAATTTCTTCAGTAAGGTGGCATTCGATTCCAGCAAGGTCTCCTTCTTGCCGCAATCGAACCAGTTCTGCACCTTGAACGCCTGGAACCTGGCCCCATGCTGGATCATACATTCCAGCGCATCGGTGATACTGAATTCCCCACGGCTCATCACCTGGTTACGGATATTGCTTTCCAGGCAATCGAACAGGAAGGCCGTTTCCTTGATACGGTACACGCCTACCAGGGCCATGTTCGATTTAGGGATCTGTGGTTTCTCCACCACACGGGTGATGAACCCATCTTCCCCGATCTCCGCCACCCCGAAATCGCGCGGATCATCTACCCGCTTTACGCCCAATCCGGAGTTCGGCATTTCGAGTACCTGCTTCACATCGTATTCGCAAATGGTATCGCCCAGCACCACGAAGATCTCATCGTCGCCCACGATATTTTTGGTGAGCTGGATAGCATGGCCGATCCCATGCCTTTCATTCTGTTGTACAAAATGAACATGCAGGTCGGGATATTTTTCCTTTACATAATCCTGGATCTTTTGTCCGAGGTAACCAATGATGAAGATGAATTCCTGGATCCCCGCTTCGCGTAACTGGTCGACGATGATACTGAGGATCGTTTTTCCCGCCAGCGGTATCAGTGCCTTGGGTTGAGTATAGGTATGTGGTCGTAGCTTGGTGCCTGCACCTGCTACAGGAATGATCGCTTTCATGTTGATAATATTTGTTTTTCACCCGGTACATCGACCCCTGCATCACTTTTCATCTTACTGGTCTCTGTACTGCCCGTTCATCTGAAAAACAACCCATCGGTTTTCCGAAGTTGTGAAAGTAGTGAAAAAATCTCAAGTGTTTGTGGTTTCTGGTTGGTCCACAAACCACAAACAATCCTGAACTTCAGATTTTTTATCCTCATTTAAAAATTGTTGGCCTATTTTTGCGCCATGCAAAAAGATACGCTCGTTTTTGACCTCCTCCGCAAGGAACTCGACCGGCAACGCCACGGTATTGAACTGATCGCTTCCGAGAACTTTACTTCACTGCAGGTGATGCAGGCCATGGGCTCCGTACCCACCAATAAGTATGCAGAAGGATACCCCGGCAAACGTTATTATGGCGGTTGTGAGGTCATCGATGAAATTGAAACACTGGCCATCGAAAGACTGAAACAGATCTTCAAAGCAACCTGGGCCAATGTTCAACCCCATAGCGGAGCGCAGGCCAATACGGCCGTTTTCCTCGCCTGCCTCAAACCGGGCGACAAGATCCTGGGCCTCGACCTCAGCATGGGAGGCCACCTCACCCACGGCAGTCCCGCCAATTTCAGCGGCAAGAATTACCAGGCCCTGTTCTATGGCGTGAAGAAAGAGACCGGCACCGTGGACTACGATCAGCTCGAAGCCACTGCCCTTGCCGAAAAACCTAAAATGATCATCTGCGGCGCATCCGCTTACAGCCGGGATTGGGATTATGCCAGGATACGTGCCGTGGCCGACAAGATCGGCGCACTGGTACTGGCCGATATCGCGCATCCTGCCGGCCTGATCGCGAAAGGACTGCTCAACGATCCCTTTGAACATTGCCATATCGTTACTTCCACTACACATAAAACATTGCGCGGTCCCCGTGGCGGTATCATCATGCTGCGCCATGATTTCGAGAACCCCTTCGGCATCAAGGACCCGAAAGGCAACACACGCACCATGAGCGCCCTCCTCGATCTCGCCGTTTTCCCCGGTACGCAGGGTGGCCCTCTCGAACACGTGATCGCTGCCAAAGCTGTGGCTTTCGGTGAGACCCTCTCCGATGAATTCACCACGTATGGCCAACAGATCCTGCGCAATGCACAGGCCATGTCCGCTGCACTCGTGAAACGCGGTTACAACCTGATCAGCAATGGCACCGACAATCATTTAATGCTGATCGACCTGCGCAATAAAAATCTTACCGGTAAAAAAGCACAGGAAACCCTCGATAAAGCCCATATCACGCTCAACAAGAATGCCGTTCCATTCGATGACAAGAGCCCGTTCGTGACCAGCGGTATTCGTGTAGGCGTGCCTGCTATCACTACCCGCGGCATGAATGAAGGCCAGATGGAAACCGTGGTCTCCCTCATCGATAAAGTGTTGATGAACCATGATGATGAACATACCATCAAAGCAGTGAAGGAAGACGTGAAAGCATTCATGAAGCAATTCCCCCTGTATCCCGAACTGGGCTGATCAACAGTCTTTACGGATGCAGCAGGTCTGCATTGGCAATGAATTTCAGAAAACTTTGTTTGTAACTTCTTCCCAGTGGAAGGGAATACTGGTCTATCTGCACCATATCATTATTGTAGCTCGTGATCTTATCGGAGGCGATGATATAGGATTTGTGGATGCGAAGGAATTTATTCTCCGGTAACTTTTCTTCCATATAGCTCAGTCGCTGGTACGTGATCAGTGCCCTGCCGGTTGTGACGATCTTCACATAGTCTTTCACACTTTCGATATAGATGATGTCTTTCAGAAAGACTTTCTTCACGTCTTTATTCACTTTGAAGTACATGTATGCTTTCTCGAAGGCGTCGGGTGTTTTTTCCGCCACTTCCACCTGGCGTAATATATTCTGCTGATTATATTTTGCAATGGCCTTGAGGAACCGATCGAAGGATACAGGTTTTACGAGATAATCCAGCACGTCGAGATCGAAACCATCGGCGGCAAATTCCCGGTAGGCCGTGGTGATCACGATCCTTGGCCTTTCCTGCAGGGACCTGATCAGGTCGAGGCCGGTCATTTTCGGCATCTGGATATCGAGGAAAAGTATGTCCACCTTCGTTTTCTGTAAATAGTTGAAGGCTTCGATGGCATTATTGCATTTGCCCACAATTTCCAGGTCGTCCATCCTGTCGATATAGGAAGCGATCAGGTCATTGGCAGGCGGCTCATCGTCCACCAGCAGGCATTTTATTTTCATGAACGATATCTTTGATTTTTAAGGTGACGAGAAAATTCTGTTCTTCATTGATGGTCTTGAATTCATATCTCTTCGGATAGATATATTCCAGTCTTTTTTTCACATTCTCGATGCCGATACCATTACGTCCATTCGATTGCACCCCGTTCTGGGGCTTGCTGTTCTCCACTTTGATGATCAGCCATCCGTCATTGGCAAGCACATCGATGCGGATCCAGCACTGGTCGATGGCATTGTTGGCGCCGTGCTTGAAACTGTTCTCCACCAGCGGCAGCATCAGGAAGGGAGCGATGTTGATATTGTTCGTATCGGTGAGCACATTCATGGAAATATCCAGCCTGTCTCCATACCTGATCTTTTCCAGCTCGATATAATTGCTGATATAATCTATTTCCTTGGCGAGCGGAATGGTGGTTTGTTTGCTGTCGTACAACATGTAGCTCAGGAGGGCCGACAGGCGATAGATGAGATCGGGCGTTTGGGCGCTGTTCTGTTTGGAAAGGGAATAGATATTGTTGAGCGTATTGAAAATAAAATGCGGTTGCACCTGCGATTTCAACAATTCAAGCTGCGCCTCCACTTTGTCTTTTTGAAGGCTTTGTGCCAGCCTTTGCTGTTCGTCCCAGGCCCGGGTAAAATAGAACATGGCATACAACGCAACGATGAGGTAGGTGCCCACGATCTCGAAAATGATCTTGGGGGCAAAGAGGAAGGGCTGCATCGCCATCCATTCGGGTGAATACAACTGATAAATGACATAATAATTCACGGCTCGCCTGAGTATCCCGAACACCAACATGCTCAACACCAGTCCTATCCAAAATTCAATTTTCCGCGATCTAAAGAAATATTTTTTGATCAGCACATAGATGGTGAATTGAGTAGCGGAGAACAGGATCGGTGTATAAAGGGCTGCTGCCAGCAGGTGCATCTTGTACAGGTTATCATACGCTGCATTGGCCAGCCATTCATACAGGAAATAGCAGGTCCAGAAAATGAGATTCGTCTTGATGATCTTGTTCTTCACACCGAATATTTTCACAATAAAAATACCGATTCTCCGGCTCCTGCCCTGTCATAATTCGACAAACGCCATATATCGTGAAGAAGTGCCGTTGCGGCATTTTGGGTGCCTACCACCTTATAATACTGTTGTACAGCGAATAGTGTGCTGCCTGCAAGCAAAATGATCTTTCCTTTGAAGTAACATAAATGTATAGCCATGAAAAAGTTTCTCCAATTACATCCCATTGCCATGATCGCAGCCCTGCTGCTCACCGGCGCCGGTGCGCATGCCCAGGGCGGGAAGGTGGCGGGCGACGACCAGGGTTTATCGCCAAAGGCCCCTATCATTTCTAAAATGGAAAAGGACCTTTCAGCCGATATTCCATACCGGAACAATATCAATATCAAGGCCATCCGGCATTTCAGCAATTCGTTTGCCAATGCCAGTGAGGAAAGATGGTTCACGATCAAAAATGGATATATGGTAAAATGTGTGGTAGACAGTGTGAAGACCAGGGTAGATTATGACAACAGGGGACAGTGGGTAGCCACCATTCGTTATTATGAGGAGGAAAAGCTGCCAAAGGAAATAAGGGCGTTAGTGAAGAGCACCTGGTTCGATTACAAGATCGTGCTGGTGGAGGAGGTCCGCTTCCCGACCGGTTCCCCGGTATACGTTGTGCATATCAATTGGATGGACGACTGGAAAAATATCCGCGTTCAGGATGGCACGGTAGAAGAAATGGACCTGCCGGGAAAGAATTGAGGTAGCGCCATTGCGCGAAATGATCTACATTTGGGTCAGCCAAATTAACCATTATGATCCAACGCATCCAATCTGTATGGCTTCTCTTAGCAGGCGTAGCTGCTTTCCTGACCTTGAAATTCTCTTTTTACAGTGGTAATATAGAACCGGCAGGCCAGCCTAAAAAATTCGATGCATTGACAGCGCAAAGCAATATCCTGCTATTGATCCTGACGGTGATATTGGGGTTGGTTTGTCTGGCGGCTATCTTCCTCTACAAAGACCGTAAACTTCAGTTGAGATTATTATTCCTCTCTCTGGGTATTTCTATTATCGATCTTATCCTTTACTGGAATGGTACCAAGAAGTTTGTACCAGGCGAAGGCAAGTTCGATCTCACTGCAGTGATCGCCATCATTATCCCGGTATTGTTGATCATGGCCATTCGTGGTATTTACCGCGATCAGAAACTGGTGAAGAGCCTGGAGCGCCTGCGTTGACAGGCTATTGGTCCTTATTTCCCCAATTCAAGTTCATAGGCCGTGAAAATGCGGCCATCCTTCATTTTATTGGAGATCACTTTCATCGTGATCGTTTGTGTGCCGTTGCTGTAGAGTGTATGTTTGGCCGTGCCGAAGTCGAATTTATTGGTGGCATGGTATTGATTGGTCAGGAGGTATGCAGACAGGTCACCATACTCTTCCTTGCTATAGGTGCGATACGTGATCAGGCGGCTTTGAAGCTCTTTGGTAGTAACATCCATGTACATGAATGAGCGAACATTGGCAGGCATATCGGCCTGTCGTTCGAGATTGGAATATTGATATAAGGCGCTTGCCGAATCGACTTCTTTCTGCATGAGCAGATAGCCCTTCTTTTTCAGGGTCGTATCGATATGCAAATGGTCCCATTCGAGCATAGTGATCAGATCAGGCACTTTTATCTGTTGAGCCATGCCCGGTTTACCGATCGCAAAAAGGGAAAGTAGTAACAGCCATTTATACATCGGCACAAAATAAAGACAGGAAAACTTTTGTATTTGTTAAATTCTTCTGAAGTGGGATATGATCCAAATGCCCGCACCATCCCGGAAATCCCATACCTCCCACTAATCCCGGTTCAGATAAATTCTGCCGTAAAGCTTTCTTTCACTTTTTTGATCCCTTCCGGCACTCCGGCATACACGAGGGTCCCGCCACCGTCCCCGGCTTCGGGACCAAGGTCGATCAGCCAGTCGGCACTTTTGAGCACATCCGTATTGTGCTCGATCACGAGAATGGAATGTCCCTGCTCGATGAGCGCATTGAAAGAAGCCAATAGTTTTTTGATATCGTGAAAATGGAGGCCAGTGGTAGGCTCATCGAAGATGAACAGGATATGCCCCTGGGCCTTGCCTTTTCCCAGGAAAGACGCGAGCTTCACCCGTTGAGCTTCCCCACCGGAGAGCGTGTCGGATGATTGTCCGAGTTTCACGTAACCCAATCCCACATCACTGAGCGGTTTGATCCGGTGAAGGATATCTTTCTCCTCTTTAAAGAACTCCAGCGCATCGTCTACGCTCATTTCGAGGACATCATAAATGCTTTTGCCTTTGTACTGCACTTCCAGTACTTCCTCCTTGAACCTTTTCCCGCCACATACTTCACAGGTTAGGTGAACATCGGCAAGGAATTGCATCTCCACGATCTGTTCCCCTTCTCCCTTACAGGTATCGCACCGGCCGCCATCGACATTGAAAGAAAAATGTTTGGGCTGAAAGCCGCGGGTTTTGCTGAGCGGTTGTTTGGCGTAGAGATCACGTATCTCATCATACGCTTTGATATAAGTAACGGGGTTGCTGCGTGATGATTTCCCGATGGGGTTCTGGTCTACCATTTCGATCTGGGAGATATAATCCACATCACCGGTAACAGCTTTGTGCAATCCCACTTTATCGGAGAATTCGCCTTTTATTTTCTGTAGTGCAGGATACAGTATCTGTTTTACGAGGGTGGTCTTACCACTGCCGCTCACACCGCTCACTACGGTGAGGGTGTTCAGCGGGAATTCGACCGTAAGGTCTTTCAGGTTATTCTGGCGTGCGCCTTCCACTGTAATGGAGCGGGTCCATTTGCGCACGGATTTGGGAGGTTCGATCCTGAATTCACCGCTCAGGTATTTACCGGTAAGACTATTCCTGTTCCTGACCAGTGCATCATAATCGCCGGCAGCCACTACTTCACCACCCAGGTGTGAAGCGAGCGGTCCCATATCGATCACATGGTCGGCCTCACGCATCATCATTTCATCATGTTCCACCACGACCACCGTGTTGCCCAGGTCGCGCAATTCTTTCAGCACCCGGATCAGGCGTTGGGTATCTCTTGAATGAAGACCGATGGAAGGCTCATCGAGGATATATAATGAGTTGGTGAGATTGCTCCCCAGGGAACGGGTAAGCTGTATGCGCTGGCTTTCACCGCCGCTCAGTGAATTGGCGAGGCGGTTCATGGTGAGGTAGCCGAGCCCTACGTCCATCAGGGTTTTCAGGCGGTGATTGATCTCTATGAGCACACGTTTGGCCACCTGCTTATCGTAGTTGCTCAGTTGCAATGCTTCGAACCATTGCGCCAGGTCTTTCACGGGCATTTCACAAAGCTCACCGATATGTTTGCCGCCCACTTTCACATACAGGGCTTCTTTCCGGAGGCGGTAGCCTTTACAATCGGGGCAAAGTGTTCTACCGCGGTAGCGGGAGAGCAGTACGCGGTACTGTACTTTGTAGAGGTTCTGCTCCACTTCCTTGAAAAAATCATTGATGCCCTGAACATGCGCATTCCCTTCCCACAATGTCTGGTACTGTTCTTTGGTAAGATCGATAATGGCCTTGTGAATGGGGAAATCGAACTTTTTGGCGCCCTTGATGAATTGCTCTCTCCACCAGCCCAGTTTCTCTCCTTTCCAGGGGGCCACACCGCTCTCATAGACACTCAGACGTTTATCGGGGATCACCAGGTCGGCATCGATGCCGAGCACCTGGCTGAACCCTTCGCAGGTGGGGCAGGCGCCGAAGGGATTGTTGAATGAAAAGAGGTTGGGCACCGGTTCTTCGAACTGCATCCCATCGAGCTCGAACCGGTTGGAGAAAGGTATTTTTTTCGAACCGTTCACTTCGAGCAGCAGCTCTCCTTCTCCTTCATAGAAGGCCGTGCCGATGGAATCGCCCATGCGATGGATATCATCTTCATCGAAATCTTTCACTACCAGCCTGTCGACCAGCACATACATTTCTTTGGCCGGTTTCCATTTGGCATTTTCCAGGAGTTCTTCGATATGGTATATCTCCCCGGCATACAGGCGGGTAAACCCTTTCTGCAGGAGGATATTCAGTTCTTCCTGCGGGTTGCGGTTCTTATGTTGCCGGAAAGGGATCAGGATAAGGACTTTATCTCCTTCTTTCTGTTGCCGGATGGCGGCGATCACATCGCCGGTATCATCTTTCTTCACTTCCCGGCCTGAGATGGGTGAGATCGTTTTGCCGGTACGGGCGAAGAGGAGACGGAGGTAATCGTAGATCTCCGTCATGCTGCCCACCGTAGACCGGGGGGTACGGGTGATCACTTTTTGTTCGATGGCGATGGCCGGACAGAGACCCTTGATATAATCCACATCGGGCTTTACCATGCGGGCCATGAACTGACGTGCGTATGCGCTGAGGCTTTCGGCATAGCGGCGTTGCCCTTCGGCGAATAAAGTGTCGATAGTAAGGGAAGATTTGCCCGATCCGGATACGCCTGTCACCACAACCAGTTTATTGCGGGGAATGGCCACTGAAATATTTTTCAGGTTGTGGACGCGGGCGCCCTTAATATATATACTGTCTGAGGCAGTTAGGCCGGCAGACTCCTGGTGATTTTTATTTTTCTTCGTGGTAGTAGACATATAAATAAGGAGCACAAAATTATTGCAATAAGGGGGAATAAGTATAATACAGCCGGCAGGTGCAAAAGTTTAATGAAAGATGGCATGTATCTTGAATAACTGAGGCCATATTTCGGGTATAGCAAAATCACGATATACGTGTGATATAAATCAAATTCAGGCTATTTAACTCGTTAGCAATATGAAGGGAAGTTTAAAAATTATCCCAAAGTTTGGTTTTATGAAAAAAGTCTCTATCTTTAGTTAGTAATTTGTACAATAAAGTGGAAAACTAAAATTTACTGCCTATCGACTTTGTCACTTCTACACTGAAAAGCCATTTCATTATAAAATCCATCAATAAATATCCTATAACCTTCAAAACCGTAGAAGTTTATGAATCTACTACGCAAAAAGACCGATCATGAACTCATCCAGGACTTCCAGGATGGGGATCTTTATGCCCTTGAGACCCTGATACTCCGACACAAAGACAAAATGTACACTTCCATCCTGTTTCTCGTAAAAGACAAATATCTCGCAGAAGATATTTTTCAGGATGTGCTCATCAAGATCATCGACACAGTTCGCGGCGGACGCTATACCGAGGAAGGAAAATTCCTGCCCTGGGCCATGCGTATTGCCCATAATCTCTGTGTAGATCATTTCCGCAAAGTAAAACGGACACCTGCTATCAAGACCAGCGATGACCGTGACATTTTCGAAGTGATCAATTTCACGGAAGATGGTGCCGACCAGAAAATGATGAAGCGCCAGAGTTACGACAGGGTACGCCAGATGCTGGACCTCCTCCCGGACGACCAGCGGGAAGTGATCATCCTCCGTCACTATGCAGACCTTAGCTTCAAGGAAATCGCTTCGCTGACCAATTGCAGTATCAACACCGCTTTGGGCAGGATGCGCTATGGTTTGATCAATCTGCGCAAAATGATGATGCAGAAAAAGATCGCCTTATGATCCTTACCAATTTCTTTTGAAATTCATTGAATCATTAAAATGCCTGGTGAAAAAGGCAACCAGTATGGGATAGTAGTACGAATACTATCTGAATACGATGAAACAATTTGACTCGACCAGTGTTATTTTCTTTACAAAAGTTTAACTGCCTCCGCATTCAGGGAACGGACGCACTGCTTACATTTGATGAGAAATTAACTGGAAAGAAATTGTCATTCTGGCCCTCCATCCGACCTTGAACGTCGAATTGCTTGCTGGTCAGAAGGCTGGAACAGAATGACGCCTAATTAGGAGCCTCGCTTGAATAAAGCGGGGCTTTTGTTTTTTGTGTGATCGATACATGCGGTAATTCATGACCAGGATCAATTTTCAGGAATTATTTGAACATTTTCGTGTATTGATCTATGATAGTTTCGTATATTGGTGCATGATAGTACGTAAGCCTTTGTCGATATCCGGTAAAAACCGGTTCACCGTTGAAGAATATTTGTTGTTTGAGGAAAGTTCCCTTGAAAAGCATGAATATCATGAAGGGAATATCTATGCGATGGCCGGTGCACGGGGGCCACACAACGAAATTTCAATGAATATATCAACCCTTTTAAACAATCGACTGAAAAACAAAGGATGCAAGCCTTATTCGAGCGATCAACGAATTTATATACCTGATATTTCAGTATTTACCTACCCGGACGTCTCCATTTTCTGCGATGAAATGAGCTCATGGAATAATGATCAGATGAACTCGATCAACCCATCCGTGATTATTGAAGTGATGTCGCCTTCAACCAGAAAATACGATGAAAATGAGAAGTTTGAGCTTTACAGGCGCATCCTTACCCTGAAAGAATATATTCTTATAGATTCGATCTCAGTGTACATCGAAGTATGGAAATGCAATGGGAAGGATCGCTGGGAGTTGAAGAAATATAAACGGCTTGAAGACTACCTGGCGATCCGCTCTCTGAATGTAAGGATACAGGTCAAGGATATTTACAGAGGAACTGCGCTAGAAAGATCAGGAATGACCGTAGCAGAACCGGAAGTAGAATACGGAAAAAATAAGGTATCGATAGAAGAATACCTGGAAATGGAGAATAAGGCCGATCAGAAACATGAGTATTATGAGGGGGAGGTCAGTCCTATGCCGGTTAATGGAATAACCCATAACAATATCCTCATGAATCTGATTGGCACACTGAAAACGCTTTCAAAAGGCAAGTCCTATTGCCCATTTCTTCATGCCTTTCGGATATATATTCCTGAACATACATTATTTACTTACCCCGATATCACCATTTTTGGCAGCAATCTTATTGCTTATGATAAGGATGAAGACACCATTATCCACCCTACCGGCTTGATCGAGGTATCGCCCCCCACAACCGGAGGAGGTCTCAATGGTGAAATATTCCACATGTACAGAGACATCCCTACCCTGAAAGAATATTTGGTTATAGATTCTGAATGTGTACACGTAGAATCATATCGCGTCAATAAAAAGGGGAACTGGGAGCTACAGGAATATAAAAAAACCAGCGATTCTATTACCATGGAATCGCTGGGCGTATCTATATCTTTACAGGAAATTTATGATGATACCGGATTAACTGATGCAGGTTGATCCGGCATTTTCCTGCTATTTCTTCGCTAAACCGGTTTTCTTGAACGCTTCCAGTCCGCACTGCAGCCATTGCATGTATTCCTTCTCATTAGGCGTATACCCCACCGGCCGGGTCAACAATTTTTCATCCGGACTGATCAAGGCATACAGCGGTTGCGAAACACTGGTGAAATTGATATTCTGCAAAGTGGCATATTTATCGCCCACCGTTACGATCGGCTTTTGAGATCCGTCGGCAAATGAATAAATGAACTGCTGGTCGACCGGTAATTTCGCCCTGTCGTCCACATACAGGGAAACGAGGATATAATTCTTCTCGATCATTTCCCTGATCTCCGGTACCGGCCACACATTCTCTTCCATCTTTCGGCAGTTCACACAGGCCCAACCGGTAAAATCGATGAGGATGGGTTTGTTGGATTGCTTTGCCAGTTGTAACGCCTTCTCGTAATCATTGATCACATTGGCCTCTACGCCTTTGAAGGCGTCCTTGCCATATATACTGTATGTAAGGGGAGGCGGGAAACCACTGATCAGGGACCGGTTGGCATATTTGGTTTTTGTGAGACCGGGTACGAGATAAACAGTGAAGGCAAGAAATATGACCCCGATCACCAACCGCGTTTTTGTGAGCCTCGGCTTCCCTTCGTGTTTGAACCGAAGGATCCCGAACAGGTACAGGCTCAGCAATATGCCGATAATGATCCAGATGCCGAAAAAGACTTCTCTTTTCAGTATCCCCCAATGCTGTACCAGGTCTGCATTGGAGAGAAACTTGACGGCCAATGCCAGTTCGAGGAATCCCAGTACGATCTTTACGGAAGTAAGCCAGCCTCCTGAACGGGGCAGTGAATTCAACCAGCTAGGGAATAAAGCGAACAGGGCAAATGGTAATGCCAGCGCCAATCCAAAACCGGCCATTCCCATACTCAGTTGCAGGGCGCCTCCATCGGACGAAAGCGAGCCTGCCAGCAATGATCCCAGGATCGGGCCGGTACAGGAGAAAGAAACGAGCGCCAGCGTGAGCGCCATAAAGAAGATCCCGATCAACCCACCTTTTCCGGCTTTTGCGTCGGTTTTATTCGCCAGGGCCCCCGGCATCGATATCTCAAATAAGCCAAAAAATGAAAGGGCGAACACCACGAAGATCACGAAGAAGAAAATATTCAGCCAAACGTTCGTGGAGATCGTGTTCAATATCTCCGGGTTGCTGGAATCCAGGAAATGAAAGGGTATGCTCAGCACTACATAGATCAGCAGAATAAAGAACCCATACATCACAGCATTGAAAACACCTTTTTTCCTGCTCTGCGATTGTTTGGTGAAGAAGGATACTGTGAGCGGGATCATAGGGAACACACAGGGCGTCAACAGCCCGATCAATCCACCCAGGAAACCAAGGATGAATATTCCCAGCAAACTCTTCGACTTGTTGTCTTCAATGCCAGTTCCGCCACAACTGTTGACAGGATTATTCAGCTCGATCGTATTTCTCTTCAATGCCTGCGCAGCCTCTGCAGAGGTCTGCAGACCGCCTGCCTTTGCAACCAGGTTACCGGCAGCATCGACAGTAAAGCGGAACGGGACCTCGATCGGGCCAGGCACTTCCTCCCCTTTCATCGACATATAATTCACCACACCACGAATATCCTTCAGGTTACCTTTCATAGAGATCTTTGCCAGAATGGTTACCTCCTTTTCAAAGAATTTGATCTCCATGTTGTCCAGGAACGCCTCTTTCTTTTGCTGAAGGCTACCCTTCTCGCTAATAGAAAGTATGGCGATATTGGCCGAAGTAGCACTGTCGAATACCACACGGGTATTGAGCTCATCATCTTTCGCCGTAGTGGAAAATACACGCCATCCCTCATCGATGACACCCTTCATCACCAATTCATATTCATTCCCGGCTGATTTGGAAGCCGCGAACTCCCATTTAACATGGCTGGACGAAGAATCCTGCGAGAATGTTATGAATGGAAGGCAAATAACAATTATAAGAAGACTATAGATCTTTTTCATTAGGCTTTTATTCAATTCAGACACTTACATAAAAACAAACGGATTCTCTTTACAAAGAACCCGTTATTATAGTATTCGGTTAGTCGCATAGCGGACTATCCACCAATATTAACAGAGAATGGTACTTCAGCCGGAGGAAGGCATTGTTCTTCATTACATACCATGAATTCCACTTTACCGGACAGATTGGTCTTGGCTGTTCCTTTTACTTTTACTACCTGAACAAAATCGACTGTCTTTTCATAGTAATTCACGCTACCGCTCCAGGCGCTTTCGAATTTCTTCACCAGTTTACCTTTTTCTGCAGGTTTGCCATTCAGTGAAAGCAACGGATTCTTGGTGAAGGTAAAACTGGTCGGCAACGGGCCTTCCACACCTGCATCCTGGGCATACATGTGATAGTCACCATCGATATTGGCCGTTAGATGCACTTCATACGTGTTGTTGGCGATCTTCTTGGAAGAGAAAGACCATTTTACAGCTTTGGAAGATTGCGCCCACACGGCAGATGCTACCAAACTTACCAATGCCAATAGGAATAATTTTTTCATCAGAAAATATTTGAGTTTATTAAGATTCCAGCTCACATACCATGGGTCCCACGGATGTTTGATCAACTCACTTCCTCAAAATTCAATGAAATTATCCTAATAAATCATTAAAAGTTGACCAATTCGGCTGCTGGCTTTACGAATCCCGATTTGGACTGTATTAATAAGGTGTTCAGGATGATACGGCCATCGGTATTCCCTAATGCATCGCTGGAAGCGCGCTCAGGATGTGGCATCATACCAAATACATTACCGGCGGTATTGCGGATACCGGCTATATTGCGGAGCGCTCCATTGGGATTGGAGGCAGGTGTAATATTTCCATTTTTATCGCAGTAGCGATAGATCACCTGGTTATTGGCTTCCAGTTCGTCGAGAAGTTTTTCATCAGCGTAATAGCGGCCTTCACCATGTGCAATAGGCACTTTCAGGGCGCGGTCGGAGCCCAGTCCTTTCAGATAAATATTCTTACAGATAAATTGCTGGTTTGCATTGCGAAGCAATACCCCCGGCAACAGGTGTGATTCACAGAGGATCTGAAACCCGTTGCATACGCCCAGCACTTTGCCTCCCTTATTGGCAAACTCGATCACGCTTTGCATCATCGGGCTGAAGCGGGCAATGGCCCCGCAGCGGAGGTAATCGCCATAGGAAAACCCGCCCGGCAACACGATACAGTCTTCCGTGGAGAACATGCTAAGGTCCTTGTCTTTATGCCAGAGCATGATCACTTCCTGGTCAAGATCATTTTGCAGTGAATCCTGCATATCGCGGTCACAATTCGAACCCGGAAATACTACAACACCGAATTTCATCTGTTATTTATTGATTGAAGTAGACAAAGTTACGAACAAAGTTCGAGCCACACCCCATAAACATTTATAACCAATAATTCACATACATAGCATATAAGAAAATGATCCAATGCATAACTAAAGGAAACACCTTGTTGGATGGATAAAAATAAGCTGCCCCGTGAAAGGCGGCCAAAGGAACAGCACAAAGCAGCCAGTTCACATAATTGGTACCCCCGTTCACCATGATGATGAGGGTGGAGATCACCAGTGATGCCAATAGCAGGCTCCAGCTTTTCCGTACCTGGATGAACATTTTATTGAGATTGTTCTGCACGAAATACCCCCCGATGATGAAAGGCAGTACCAGCAGTATGATACTGATGGTAATAAAGATCGACGATGGCATGGGCGGCAGGCTGAACGAAATATCGGGCTGCAGCTTTTTCCAGTCCCACTGATTGGAGAGGTACAGCACAATACCCAGGAAATAATACGGCGTGGTGACACCCAGCATACTGATCAGCCATTCGCGGACGCGGAATGGCCGCATCACGAACAATGCCATCAGCACGAACAGTACCAAAACTATGGCGGGTTGATAAAGAAGCGTAACGATGCCCATGATCAATCCCACGTTGAAGATGACCGTTCCGGGTTTGGAAGAATTGTACAAAGTATTGATGCGATAGAATATCCAGATCAGCAGTGAATTGATGAGGAGGGGAGCCGAGAAATAATTCCATTCCACGATCAGCGAAGTGAGCAGCATATACGACATGGCCACCAGGTAATTCGGGCGGGCCATCATCTTTTGTGCATTGCAGATCCTGTTGAGCAGCAGGGCCTGGCTGTAAAGCAGCAGGAAAGCGAAAAATGAATAAACAGATGGCCATAGATGCAGTGGCTCCAGGAAACCGATCAGCCAGCGATAGAGAAAATGATCGTCTGGTTGCTGCATGGCGCCGGATGGATAAGGATGCAGGAAGATGCTGAATTTCAATACCAATCCGTAGATCAGTAATACTAGGGTATTGCCGGAATTTTTTTGTTTAAAAAGTCCTGTCACGCAGTAGTGGGTTTAGAAATCGATTTTGGCGAAAGTAAGATAGTTCCTGTACTGGCAGGGCATCACGATGGAACGGGCGCTCACCTGTTTCCCAAGACGGGGCATGAACTCAATTCCCCTGTCGAGGTTCTTGAGAGTAGGATGCCGGGTAATTTTTCCATCAGGGCTGATGCTTTGATCATTCAGCAGCAAGGTGCGGCGCTCATACAGATTGAACAGGAAGTGTAGTTCGCCACCGGTATTCATGACCTGGTTGGAGATGAGGTTGTCGCCATCATCATCGAACTGGCTTTTGGGGATCACATTGGTCCATTCCACTCCGCCCTCCTTGTCGAAAGCAAGGATCATGATATTTTCGGCGTGGTAGCGGGTAGCCATATTATTGCCCCACCGGCTCCAGGGCGAGCCCCAGGGATTGTAGTAGGGCGACCAGTAATAATAATCCAGCGGGGAGGCCCAGGGGTTATTCCAGTAGGAATAGTCCCACCGGTTGAAAGCACCACCTCTCGAAGTGGTGTACATCGATTCACCGACCAGGATATATCCCCCATCTTTCCTGATGATGATATTCTTGATGAAATAGTCGTTGAAGGCCAGCCTGAGATTGGCATCCGTGCCCTTGGCCTGTTTGCGCAGCTCATCGCTGAACACCAGGGTCGATTCACGCATCACGGTATCGCTGGCCTTGTCCCACACCAGCGAATACAAGCCTTCCACATTGCCTCTTTTCTGCTTGTAATAGAGCGCGCTGAACAGGTATCGCTTATTGGTATTGTCGATCTTGATCTTCACTTCATCCAGCACCTTGTCCTTCGTACTCAGGTCGCGGGTCGTGAACTGCTCCTGGGATGCCTTTTTGATGATCATTTTCAGCTCGGAGATATAATCGCTCCCGTTCTTCCGCACGAATTTTCCAAAGACCATATCACCCTCGTTGTCCAGGAGGAAGTCCGTGAAATAATCATTACGTTCTTCCATGGGAAGGTTCATGCGGTGCTTATACTGCAATTGCATCTCGGGATTGAACAGCATGGTGGTAAAAACGAAATTCCGGGTATTCTTGCTGTTGATCTTGAAGATCATGATCTGCTGCTTGTCATCGCTGAACACGGTAGTATAGATCTTGTTGCTGGCCGACCATCCGATGCGGGTGGTATCCAGCTCCACAGGGTCTGTAAGTCGTTTGGCATTGGAGTTGAGCTTGACGCCCATACAGTAAACAACGCTTTTCCGCTGGTACTGGTAGATCATCCATATATGGTCGGAATAGGGGACGAAATCCACATTGATCCAGCGGTCGTCCATATAATCCACCTTTACCCGTTCGATCAGCTTCATATCATTGTCGTACACGCTGATCGCATTATCCGTTCTGTTATTTTTGAAAACAAGAATATTATTGCCCACTTTCCCGATGATCTCGAAATTGGTACGGCGGGTATCATCCCTTTCTGGCTCCGCATAGGAGATCTTTTGCGCATGCAACATTACAGGATACCCGGCTATCAGCAACACCATGGCAAGCAGGCTGTACCAGTAATTGATTCGACTTTTCATATCTGCCAAATTACGTATTGTAAAACGCTCACCCAAACTTTCCATACAATTTTAAGTATTTATCACACAGCAGGGAAATGCCCGTTGCAGGGTACTGTCTTTGTGTGTCGCCACCGGTCTCCGGTACAACATTTGACCTACAGCAAACACTCATCCCCGTTAATAATTCGATACAATAAAACATCATTTAATTAGTTTTTTTACGTATACCTTTGTACCGGCACCCGGCATTCCCGGTGCCATTTATTTATTAAACCCTTTGATAAACGGGTATAAGCTAACTCATTGTGGGCAAAAATATTAATAAAGTCACCGCAGCCACTCTACTTATTGCGTTAGGAATTATCTATGGCGATATCGGAACTTCCCCGCTTTACGTACTGAATGCTATCATCAGTGACAGGATCATCGATGAAAAGCTCATTCTCGGCTCGCTTTCCTGTATCATCTGGACATTGACCTTGCAGACCACCATCAAATACGTGGTGCTGACCCTCAGGGCGGATAACCGGGGTGAAGGAGGTATCTTTTCCCTGTACGCCCTGGTACGCCGGCAAAGGAAATGGTTGGTACTACCAGCCATGTTGGGCGGGGCCGCGCTGCTCGCCGACGGAATGATCACCCCTCCCATCTCCGTCACATCATCCATCGAAGGTCTGCGCAACGTCAAGGAACTGGGCGTTATTCCCGATTCCACCATCGTGTACATCGTATTGGGTATTCTTGTCGTGCTTTTTTTCCTTCAGCAGTTCGGCACAGCGTCGATCGGGAAAATGTTCGGTCCGATCATGTTCTGCTGGTTCCTGATGCTGGCCATCCTGGGCTCCTCACACCTGTTCGATGACCTGGGTATCTTCAAAGCCTTCAGCCCGCACTATGCCATCGACCTGCTCATGAACTATCCCAAAGGGTTCTGGATCCTGGGCGCCGTTTTCCTTTGTACTACCGGGGCCGAAGCGCTCTACTCCGACCTGGGCCATTGCGGGCGCGCCAATATCCGTTACTCCTGGATCTTCGTAAAGAGCTGCCTCATCCTGAACTATCTCGGTCAGGGCGCTTTCCTGCTCTCCAAATACAGCGGCACACGTATCACCCCTGAAATGATCAGCTCCGGCTTCAACCCGTTCTATGCCGTGATGCCCACCTGGTTCGTACTCCCTGGCATCATCATTGCTACTGCTGCGGCCATCATCGCCAGCCAGGCATTGATCAGTGGTTCCTTCACCCTCATCAGTGAAGCCATGCGCCTCAACCTCTGGCCTAAAATGCGCATCAACTATCCAACGGAAGAAAGAGGCCAGTTGTATATCCCGGGCATCAATACCATGTTGCTCCTGGGTTGCTGCGGCATCGTATTGTATTTCCAGAAATCTTCCCGGATGGAAGCTGCCTACGGACTGGCCATCACCATGTGCATGATCGCCACTACCATCCTGTTCGCCAACTTCCTGGTATCGAGAAGGGCCAAACCTGCATTCATTTATCTCTTCCTCATCGTATATCTCAGTATCGAATTATCGTTCCTGGCCGCCAATCTCGATAAATTCCCGCATGGTGGTTTCGTGACCCTGATCGTTGGCGGCGCTCTCTTTGCCGTGATGTATATCTGGTTCCGCAGCCGCAAGATCAAGAACAGGTACGTGGAATTTGTACGGCTTGAACATTATATCCCGCAAATCCAGGAGCTGAGCAACGACAAGACCGTGCCCAAACATGCCACCCACCTGGTCTATCTTACCAGTGCCAATAATCCCAAAGAGATCGAGCATAAGATCATCTATTCCATCCTCAACAAGAAACCCAAACGTGCGGACATCTATTGGTTCGTGCATGTGGACACGCTCGATGATCCTTATACCTGCGAATACTCGGTAGACCATATCATCCCCAATGATATCATCCGCGTTGAATTCAGGCTGGGGTTCAGGATGGAGCCGAAGATCAACCTCATGTTCCGTAAAGTGGTGGCCGACCTGGTAGCCAATAAGGAAGTGAATATCACGAGCCGCTATGAAAGCCTGGAAAGGAATAATGTAGTGGGCGATTTCCAGTTCATCGTGATGGAAAAATACCTGAGCCAGGATATCGAACTGCCGATCACCGAAAGGATGATCATGAAACTGTATTTCTGGATCAAGGAATACAGCCTGTCGGAAGAACGTGGGTTCGGACTGGAAGTGAGCAATGTGACCGTTGAAAAATTCCCGCTCATTGTAGCTCCCGTTACCAATCTGAGCTTGAAAAGGGTGTACGATACGGAAGAAGGAGTTTAATAGCTGTTTGTGGTTTGTTGGTGGTGGTTTGTAGTTCTTTGGCCTCAGGAAACCTGCCAGGGATTCGGCCAATTAAATATAACGAAAAGGAAACTTGTAATTACTCAAAGTTTTCGACTTTCACCAACAACAAACGACCAACAACAAACCACCAACAACAAACTACAAACAACTAACGAAAACCGGTTGCCTAACTTTATCTGGTATATTATCGGCAGCATCATCGGCCTCACCGCCATCGCCTGGTTCATACAGGAAAAACTCATTTTCAAACCGGAAAGACTCCCTGCCGATTTTCAATTCCGTTACGATGTTCCCTTCAAAGAACTGTTCTTCGATATTGCGCCGGGCGTTAAGATCAACGGCCTGCATTTTTTCCGCGAACGACCCAAGGGACTGATCCTCTATTTCCACGGCAATACCCGCAGCATCAAAGGCTGGGCAAAATATGCACGCGATTTCTACCGCTACGATTACGACCTGGTAATGGTCGATTACCGCGGATTCGGCAAGAGCACCGGGAAACGCAGTGAGAAGGAAATGCTGGCCGATATGCAGTTCGTGTACGACAGCCTGATCGTTCAATACGAAGAACAACATATCATCGTTTATGGCCGGAGCATCGGTAGCGGGTTCGCTACCAGGATCGCATCCGATAATCACCCCCGATTCCTGATCCTCGATTCGCCATATTACAATTTCCTGAAAGTGGTAGAACGCTTTCTCCCCATCCTGCCGGTACGATATGTGCTCCGTTATCATCTCCGTACCGATCGTTGGATCCGGAAAGTGAATTGCCATACCTATATCATCCACGGCACCAAAGACAGGCTGATACCCATTAGGCACAGTGAAAAGCTGCAATCGCTCAACCCGGCCAGGATCACTCTTATCCGCATCCATGGAGGCCGGCATAATAACTTACCTTCGTTCCCGGAATACCACAATTTCATCAGGGATATTCTGAAATACTGAGTAAGGAATGAAGAAGAAAATTTTCCGCTGGACCAAGATCGTCGTATTGCTGTATTGCGTGATCGGGATTGCCCTGTATTCATTGCAGGATAAGCTACTTTTCCGTCCTGTTCCCATCAACCGTGACCATCATTATGATTTCCCCACCGCCTACCGGGAGGTAAATCTTCCCTATAATGCCGGCACCAATATCAACCTGGTCCAGTTCTACCCAACACCCGATTCGGTACCCGCCAAAGGTGTGGTGCTGTATTTCCATGGCAACCGGGAAAACATTTCCTGGTACGCCAGGAATGCCCCGCGATTTACAAGCCGCGGTTATGAAGTGTGGATGATCGATTACCCGGGCTATGGCAAGAGCACCGGCGAGTTCACGGAACAACGTTTATATGACTGGGCCCTGCTGGAATATAAACTGGCCCGTAAAAAGTATGAGCCTGGGCAGATCATTCTCTATGGGAAATCCATGGGCACGGGTATTGCAGCACAACTGGCCTCCGTGCGCGATTGCAGGCGCCTGTTACTTGAAGCTCCTTACTATAGCTTTCCTTCCATCATCGGGGCGTACATGCCCATTTTCCCGGTAGACAAAATGATCCGTTTCAAGATCCCCACCTGGCAATACCTGCAGAAGGTAACAGCCCCTATCACTATTTTTCACGGCACTTCGGATGGTGTTATCCGTTATAGATGTTCAGAACGACTGAAGCCCTTCCTTAAACCGGCTGATGAATTCATTACCATCGATGGCGGGAGCCATAATGACCTGACCAGCTTTCCTGTCTATGAACAAAAGCTGGATTCTTTGTTAAGGTCAGTGGGCAGTTGGTCAGCACCGCGCTAAAATAGTAGCTTATCGAAATACTGGGTGTATTGGACTGCCAATTGCCAACTGCGAATTGCCAACTCAAACAGGCACTACCCTGAGGCTCCTGTTCTTCCTGATCTTATCCGGCACCGCCGCAATGATCTCCTCCTTCAACACTTCTATCAGTCTTTTCTTCACGAAGTCACGATGCACCACGATGCTTACTTCGCGCATCGGAGCAGGTTTCCTGAAATGACGGATCAGTTGCAACCGCCGTGCATCCATATCGAGCGTAGTGAGTTCGGGCAGGATGGTGACCCCATCATTCAGTTCCACCATACGGCGCAGGGTCTCGATGCTGCCTGCCTCATATTCGAAATGAGTGCCCATTTCACTGGCTTTGCGCAGCTCACAAAGATTCACGATCTGTGAGCGGAAGCAATGGCCTTCTTCCATGAGCCATAATTTTTCAGGATCGATGTCCTGCGGCAACACATAGGATTTCTTATAGGCTGCATTCTTCGGCGATACATAAGCCAGGAATTCTTCATAGAACAATACATGCTCCTTGATCCCTTTTTCCTGCAGGGGGGTGACCAGTATCCCCGTATCGATGCGGCCTTCCCGCAAACGCCGGATGATATATTCCGTGAGCATCTCCTGCACGATCAGCTTTACATGCGGGTATTTTTTGTTGAAGACCGGTACGAATAAAGGTAACAGGTAAGGCGCCAGTGTGGGGATGATGCCGATCCGCAGCTCACCGGTGAGAATGCCGCGCTTATCCTGCACGATCTCCCGGATCACATTACGCTCGGATAATACTTTGCGTGCCTGCTCGATGATCTCCTTCCCCGCTTCTGTCGGCACCACCGGTTGCTTGCTCCTGTCGAAGATCTTGATACCAAGCTCTTCCTCCAGTTTCTGCACCTGCATGCTCAGCGTAGGTTGTGTTACGAAACAATGATCGGCGGCCATAGCGAAATGCCTGAAGGTATCCACCGCTACCACGTATTCCAGTTGCACAAAAGTCATTTGATAGATATTATCTATGCGTGAATAATATTGATCAATTTGATTTATTAGCTAAATTATGAAACTTTCATCACCCGGACCCGTTTACCTGTCAACTCATTCCTCCAACACCACTTTCAATTTCCCCACTTTCAACTTGTACCCTACTCCTACTTTCAGGGCATAATTTTCTTTTGCATGGCTTACAGGGAAATTGAAGCAGATAGGATAGTCATATTCTTTGACAAGGTCATAGATGATCTCTTCTGTGCTTTCTCCAAAGGGACGCTCCGTGTCTTTCATATCGGAGAACCCGCCGATGATCAGTCCGGCCAGCTTTTCCAACTTGCCGCTCCGCTTCAACTGGTGGAACATCCTGTCGATATTATACCGGTATTCACCTACATCTTCCAGGAACAGGATGCGGCCCCTCGTCTTGATATCCGAATCGGAGCCTATGAGATGCGCGATCAGCGAAAGATTTCCTCCCACCAGGTCGCCCACGGCTTCTCCCCGGTTATTGAATTCGTGGGTATCGCAGGTATAGCGTGCTTTCCGGCCTTCCAACGCCTGTTTGAGAGACAGTACATATTCATTCGTTGCACCACCGTCATTGAAAGCGCCGGCCATGGGAGCATGAAGGCTGGCCGTTTTATAACGTGAATAGATATGCGAATGCAGCACAGTGATATCACTGAAACCAATGATCCACTTGGGCGCTTTTTTGAATGAACGAAAATCGATCCGGTCGATGATCCTGCTTACGCCATAACCGCCCCTTGCGCAGAGGATGGCTTTCACGCTGTCATCATCGATTATTTGTTGAAGATCGCGCAGCCTTTCGTCATCCGTTCCGGAGAAATAGTTCGTAGAATCACTGCCGAGGGTACTGCCGGTCTTCACCTGGTATCCCCAGGACTGAAGGGTATCGATGCAGGTCTGCGCCCTTTCCCGGGCCATATAGCCGGCCGGACAAACAATACCGATCGTATCACCGGGCTGCAGGTAAGGAGGTATTTTGATCAAGTTGAAATTTTTTAATGATTAATGCCGAACTTCCGTCAGTTGCACACCATCACTGCCAACTGAAAGCTGGTGTCTTATGCCGCATTTCAGGGCGAAATTATTTCGCTGATGGCCTACCGGGAAATCGAAACAGACAGGATAGCTATATCCTTTTATTTTTTCGAGCACGATGTCCTGCACGGTACGCCCGAATTCCTCACCGGGATCATCGGGCTTTATTTTAAACCCACCCACGATGAGACCGCTGAGGCCGGATAACTTGCCGGAACGTTGCAGGTTCCAGAACATGCGGTCGATGCTATAGAGGTATTCACCGGTATCTTCCACGAAGAGGATCTTATTTTCCGTACGAATATCCGAAGCGCTTCCCGACAGGCTTTCGATGGTCTTGAGATTGCCGCCTGCCAGTCTGCCCGTGGCTTTACCGGAACGATTGAATGCCGATGGCATGGCAGTGTATTGCATGGTCTCCCCGAACAGTGCTTTTTTAATGGAGAGGATGGTCTCTACCTGGACCGGTTCGGCCTTATTCCAATCATCCGGAAAGCTGTTACACATTTTTGAATGGATGGAAGCGATGCCATAATTCCTGCTGAGATGGCTATGCAGCACCGTGATATCGCTGAACCCGATGACCCATTTCGGATGCGTAGCAAAACGTGAAAAATTCAGCTTGTCTACCAGCCTCACCGCTCCATATCCACCTCTGGCGCACATGATGGCCTTGATACCGGGATCGTCGAGCATTTGCTGGAGGTCTCTCGTTCTGTCGTCATCACCACCGCCGAAACTGAAATCACGTTTCCCTACCGTATCGCCTACTCTCACTTTCAGTCCCCAGCTTTCCATCTGCTGGATGGCAGGTTGAATGTCGGCCAGCATGATATAACCGGCCGGACAGGTAATGCCGATGGTATCACCAGCTTTCAGGTAAGGAGGAATGATGGGGTCCTGTGGTTCATCGATCAGTTTTTTGCCAGCGGCCGCCATTCCGGGCAAAACGGGCAGGGATAGGCCGGCAGTGATCACCGACGAGAGGAAATTTTTACGATTCATCCGCTAAAGTTATCGGAAATCAGGCATTTTGACGTTGGGGGCAATTGAGGTATTTTTGCACTCTTGTGAAAAAGCGAAAACAATGACAGACTTCAAAAGATACCTGGTAACGGCAGCATTACCCTACGCAAACGGCCCTGTGCATATTGGTCACCTCGCAGGCTGTTACCTGCCTGCAGATATTTACGTTCGCTACCAGCGTGCCCGTAAAAGGGATATCAAATTCATCGGTGGCAGCGATGAACATGGCGTTCCTATCACCATCCGTGCCCTCAAAGAAGGGATCACCCCGCAACAGGTAGTTGATAAATACCATGCCCTCATCAAAGAAAGCTTTGAACAGATGGGCATTTCATTCGATATCTATTCCCGCACCTCCAACCAGGTACACCATGAAACGGCAGCGGCTTTCTTCAAGAAGCTGTACGACGACGGACTGTTCGAAGAAAAAGAAACAGAACAATATTATGATGAGAAGGCCAACCTCTTCCTGGCCGATCGCTATATCATCGGCACCTGCCCTGTTTGCGGAAATGAAAATGCGTATGGTGATCAGTGTGAGCGCTGCGGCTCATCCCTCAGCCCTGAACAACTCATCAACCCCAGAAGCGCCCTGAGCGATGCAGTGCCTGTAAAGAGAAAGACCAGGCACTGGTATTTCCCCCTGCAGGATTATGAGCCCTGGCTGAACGAATGGCTGATCGAAGGACATAAGGAATGGAAGAATAACGTATACGGGCAGTGCAAAAGCTGGCTGGATAGCGGCCTTCAGAGCAGGGCCATGACCCGCGACAGCAACTGGGGCGTGAAAGTGCCCCTCCCGAATACAGAAGGCAAAGTGCTCTACGTGTGGTTCGATGCGCCCATCGGGTACATCTCCGCCACTAAAGAACTTACCCCGCAATGGGCCGACTACTGGTGCAAGGAAGATACCAAGCTGGTGCATTTTATCGGGAAGGACAATATCGTATTCCACTGCATCATCTTCCCTTCTATGCTCAAAGCCCATGGCGGTTATGTATTCCCCGACAATGTGCCTGCGAATGAATTCCTGAACATCGAAGGAGAGAAAGTGTCTACTTCCCGCAACTGGGCCGTTTGGGTACATGAGTATGTGAAAGACTTTCCCGAACAGCAGGATGTACTGCGTTATGTGCTCTGTGCCAACGCACCGGAAACCAAAGACAATGATTTTACCTGGAAAGATTTCCAGGACCGCAATAACAGCGAGCTGGTATCCATCTTCGGCAACTTCGTGAACCGCGCCATGGTGCTGATGCACAAACTATGTGGCGGTAAAGTTCCGCCCCTGCACCTGGATGTGATGGACAAAGCCGATGAAGACCTGATCGCAGAATTCGAAGCCACCAAAACAAGGGTGGAAAACCTGCTGGAACAATTCAAATTCCGCGAAGCCCTGTTCGAAGTGATCGACCTCGCGCGTAAAGGCAACAAATACATGCAGGATAAAGAGCCGTGGATCGTTGCCAAACAACTGGCCACTGATCCGGGCAAACAAAAAGTGATCGACAACTGCCTGCATATCTGTTTGCAACTAACGGCCAACCTGGCCATCCTTGTGAATCCCTTCCTGCCTTTCACGGCAAAGAAGCTCCTGCACCAGTTGAAAGTGGTCGATAAGATCCTCGACTGGGAAAATGCCGGCAAGGCCAAACTGCTAAGTGTAGGGTATACCCTGCGCGCACCGGAACTGCTGTTCCGCAAGATCGAGGACGAAGAGATCAAAGCGCAGGTGGAAAAACTGAGGGCAGGAAGCAAAAAGCCTGAAAGCGCCGGCCAGCCAGTGGAAAATAAAATACAGGCCGCCACGCTCAAGCCTGTTATCCAATACGATGACTTCGCAAAGCTTGACCTGAAAGTAGGCACTATCCTGTCTGCCGAGAAAGTGGCCAAAGCAGATAAGCTGTTGAAACTGGAGATCGACCTGGGCACGGAAAAGCGTACGATCGTTTCCGGTATTGCCCTGCATTTTGCTCCTGAGGCCATTGTCGGCAAACAGGTAGTGGTAGTCGCTAACCTGGCCCCCCGCAAAATGAAAGGCATCGAAAGCAATGGTATGATCCTGATGGCAGAGGACGGTGAAGGAAAACTGCATTTCGTAAAACCGGAGGATTCAGTTGATCCAGGTTCAGGGGTGAGTTGATTGGTTGATAGGTTAACAAGTTGACAGGTTGACAAGGGGCTTGATTATCGGAGATTTCCTTGTTAACCTATCAACTTGTTAACCTATCAACATTTCAAACTTTCATCAACCAAAAAATCACTTTCCATTTCCCCGATTTTGTCATATCTTCGATAAAAATAGTTGTTTAACTAACTAATTTCAAGCTATGGCAAATCGCATCATCAGGAAGGTTGCGGTACTAGGCAGTGGGGTGATGGGTTCGAGGATCGCCTGCCATTTTGCAGGCGCGGGTTTGCAGGTATTATTGCTGGACATGTTGGCCAAAGGATCAGAAGAAAGTACCAAACCCGGTGAAAGGAATAAGCTCGTGAATGATGCATTGCAGGCAGCCATGAAAAGTAATCCTTCACCGGTCTATACAAAGGACGTCGTGAAGCGGATCACCACCGGCAATTTCACGGACAATATGAACGATATCGGCGGGTACGATTGGGTGATAGAAGTGGTGGTGGAAAGGCTCGATATCAAACAACAGATCTTTACGGAAGTGGAAAAGTACCGCAAACCAGGTACACTGATCACTTCCAATACCTCCGGCATCCCCATTCACCTCATGACAGAAGGCCGGAGCGAAGATTTCAAAAAACATTTCTGCGGCACTCACTTTTTCAATCCTCCGCGCTATCTGCGCCTCCTCGAGATCATCCCGACCCCACATACTGAACCTGCCGTGATCGATTTCCTCATGCAATACGGAGATCTGCATCTCGGCAAGACCACCGTGCTTTGTAAAGACACACCCGCCTTTATCGCCAACCGTATCGGTGTATATGGCATCATGGCCATCTTCGGACTGGTAGAGAAACTGGGATTGAATATCGATGAAGTAGATGCCTTGACAGGCCCCATTATCGGCAGGCCCAAATCAGCCACTTTCAGGACAGCAGACGTTGTGGGTATCGATACATTGGTAAAAGTGGCGAAAGGAGTGGCGGACAATTGCCCCAACGATGAGCAACGCGCTGTTTTCACCATTCCTGCCTGGTTGGAGAAGATGGTAGCCAATAACTGGCTCGGAGATAAAACCGGACAGGGATTCTTTTCCAAGAAAAAAGGAGAGAAAGGAGAAAAAGAGATCTCTACACTCAACCTGCAGACATTCGAATACGAACCGCGGAAGAAACCGAAGTTCGCAACAGTAGAGGCAGCAAAGCCCATCGATGATCTGAAGACAAGATTGAAAGCTTTGTGCACGGGAATGGACAAGGCCGGTGATTTTTATCGCCATTTCCACTATGGCCTCTTCTCCTATATATCCCATCGCATACCTGAGATCAGCGATGAGATATATCGCGTGGACGATGCCATGATGGCCGGCTTCGGTTGGGAGATCGGCGCCTTCGAATCATGGGATGTGCTGGGCGTAGAGAACACCGTGAAAAGAATGCGCGATGCCGGTTATGCAGTTGCTGCCTGGGTAGACGAGATGATCGCATCAGGCGCCAAAACATTTTACAAGGTAGAGAATGGTAAACGCCTTTACTACGATACCCCTTCCAAACAATACAAGGCACTGCCCGGCGGTGAAGCCTTTATCGTGATGCGGAATTTCGAGAACCAGACCGTGTGGAAGAACAGCGCCTGCCGCACTTACCATCTTGGCAATGATGTACTGGGCCTGGAATGGTATACCAAGATGGGCAGCATCGGTGGAGAAGTACTGGAAGGAATTCAAAAGTCGATAGGATTGGCCGAAGAGAAATACAAAGGTCTCGTGATCGCCAATGATACACCCAACTTCAGCGCAGGCGCCAATGTTGGCATGATCTTCATGCTTGCGATAGAGCAGGAATATGATGAACTGGATATGGCAGTGCGCCTTTTCCAGAAAACCATGACAAGGGCCAGGTACTCGGCTGTTCCCGTAGTGATAGCGCCACATGCGCTCACACTCGGTGGAGCCTGTGAGCTGAGCCTGCATGCAGATAAGGTTTGTGCAGCGGCGGAAACGTATATCGGCCTCGTTGAACTGGGGGTTGGATTGATCCCCGGCGGTGGCGGCACCAAGGAGTTCGTGCTGAGAGCTGCTGACGAAATGCATGAAGACGAACCGGAGACCATCACCCTGAAAAACCGCTTCCTCACCATCGCCACAGCCAAAGTGGCCACCTCTGCCCAGGAATCATTCGAACTGGGCATTTTACGGAAAGGGCTGGATGAGGTAGTACTCAACCAGGGCCGCCGGACCGCAGAAGCTAAAAAAAGCGTGATCGAAATATTCGATAGCGGTTATACCACACCGGTAGCCCGTACGGATATCAAAGTGTTGGGCCGCTCTGCCCTGGGAGCCCTCTATGCAGGCATCAATGGTATGTGGCGCGCCAATTATGCTACCGACCATGATGTGGTGGTTGCCAAAAAGCTGGCCTATGTGATGTGCGGTGGCGACCTCAGTGAACCGTCGACGGTATCGGAACAATACCTGCTCGACCTGGAGCGGGAAGCTTTTCTCAGCCTCTGTGGCGAGAAAAAGACGCTGGAAAGGATCCAAAGCGTGTTGAAAACAGGTAAACCAGTACGTAATTAAGGTTTCCATACCATAATCAAGGCCAAGATGGCCTGGCCACATGAGAGAACATAGAGGCTGCTCTTCCGATAGGGCAGCCTCACTTTTTTGTAGTAAATTTCAGCAATATGTAATATATGTTCATGATCGGCGACTTATCCCACAATTCCCATAAATCTAAAAAATCCCGGTAAAGACAATGGGCGAAGCAGAATTAAACCAATCATCCCGCGAACTTATCCTGCATGCTACCATCTTCTTCTATGGAGATGCCGCCACCAATGCCCTGGCCAAACAGATCGCATCGGATATCAGCATGCACTGGAGCGAGCCACGCGGTACCGTGCAGATCAGGGACCGTTCATACACCATCCGTTTCGAGATCGAAGGGATCTGTGAACCTGGTCTCGACCCTGAGGAATTATGGTACAACGATAATCCCCGCTTCAATTTCTTCCGTATCGAAGAATTTGCGGCAGGCGATATTTCATTTGTGGATGGACTGGGCTCCAATACCGGTTATTTCAAACTGGCCAACCTGTTACAGACTTCCACTACGGCAGCCCATGAGTTCGGGCATACGCTGGGGCTCGACCATCCTGCTGTACTGGATATCCGGGGCAAAGGTATTCCGGGCATCATGTATCCCCGCGGCACACTTTGCGATCCGCAATTCCAGTATGATCCCAATGCCAAAGCCGGACAGGTAGGCGGTACGCTCGACCCCAAATACCGGAAAGTACTTGCATCGGACCTCGATGCCCTCCGCCTCCACAGGCTATCGTTCAACGAGAATGGTCTGGCAACGGTGGGCACATTTTCCAGTATCTATCATAAGAAACATATTGCATAGTGGTACAGATTTCCGACAGTAAAAAGAAATTATCATCTTTATAAGATAAACAGCCTCTCATGTCAATCCTTACCGTTGAAGGTCTTCATAAGAATTATGGTCCGATCCAGGCTTTGAAAGGCATTTCGTTTTCTGTGCCCAAAGGAGCGGTCTTCGGTATCCTGGGGCCTAATGGCAGTGGAAAGACCACCCTATTAGGCATCATCATGGATGTGCTGAAAGCCAGTGCGGGCACTTACAAATTGTTCGACGAAATACCTGCAGCCCATCACCGCCGGCAGATCGGCACTTTACTGGAAACGCCGAATTTCTATCATTACCTCAACGCCGTGGAAAATCTTTCCATCGCAGCCGCCATCAAGGGCCGTGGTGAAAATGATATCGACCAGGTATTGCATACCGTTAGTCTCGATCAGCGTAAGCTCTCCAGGTTCAGCACTTATTCACTGGGAATGAAACAACGCCTGGCCATTGCATCGAGCCTGCTGGGCGACCCGGATGTGCTGGTCTTCGATGAACCTACCAATGGCCTCGATCCGGTGGGCATCGTAGAGATCCGCGAGCTGATCAAAAAACTGAACAAGGCAGGCAAGACCATCATCATGGCCAGTCACCTGCTCGATGAAGTGGAAAAAGTTTGCACCCATGTGGCGATCCTTCAAAAAGGCACGCTGATCACCCACGGGCATGTGGACGAGATACTTGTCCATGAAGATATCGTTGAGGCCGGCGCTGAAGATCCTGCCCGGTTATTGGCAGTGTTACAGGAATATAACGGCCCTACCAAAGTATATTCCCATGAACAATATGTGGAACTGCTTTTTCCAAAGGGTGTGGCCAACCTGGCTTCCCTGAACCGTTTTTGTTTTGAAAAAGGCATAACGCTCAACCATCTCCGGGTACGCAAGAAAAGCCTGGAGGCAAAATTCTTCGAGCTCACCAATGCCAGTACCAATAACAGAACTCCCCAACCTATAAAATAATGATATGTTGAAGCTATTGAAAATAGAATGGATGAAGCTGAAACATTACCGCACGTTCTGGGTTTTGAGCCTGCTCTATGTGGTCAGTATTTTTGGCATCAACTATATCGTTCTGTATATACAGCACCGTATTTATGAAGCCAAACAGGCAAAGGGAATGGCCGAAATGATCCTGGGTAGCCCACCCTACTCCTTTCCCTATACCTGGCAGGCCACTTCTTATGTAAGCAGTTTTTTATTGCTCATTCCCGGACTGCTCATGATCATTTCCATGACCAATGAGTACAGTTACAAAACACATCGTCAGAATATCATCGACGGATGGAGCCGCCGGCAGTTCATTTCCGTGAAGATCATGATGGCATTGCTGATGGCGCTTGCTTCCACGATCCTCGTTTTTCTCACGGCCATTATCTTTGGGTTGATAGATGGTAGTTCTTCTTTCACCTTCGATCATGTTCATTATGTGTGGTATTACTTCCTCCAGGCATTCAGCTATATATGTGTTGGATTGCTGATAGCGGTACTGGTGAAAAGAGGAGGATTATCGATCGGGATATTCTTTCTCTATACTTTGATCATAGAAGAAATGCTGGTGAAGGTACTGAACAGGTATGCGAACTATGCCGGAAGGTACCTGCCGCTTGAAACGACCGACCTGCTGGTGCCTTTCCCGAATATTGAAAGGATGTCGCGCCAGATCACAGGAACACCTAATTATACTGCCCTCTTCATTCTTGCACTGGTTTATCTTTCCGCTTACCTGCTGATCATCAGCCGGAAATTCGAAACCAGCGATCTGTAGATCATCTTTTCTCCAGGTTATCCAATGCCGCTGCCAGGGAAGGATAGATGAACTGGAACCCGGTATTGCTGATCCTGGTATTGCTCACGGTAGCGCTTTTCAGCACCTCCACGCTCATGCCGCCCAACATCAGTTTCAGCAGGAAAGAAGGCACATAGAAAGGAATGCAAAACCTGCCTTTTACTTTGCTGGCGAGCGCCATCATGAAATGCTTGTTGGAAATGGCTTGTGGCGACACGGCATTGTATACTCCATCTACAGATCCATTTTCGATGGCATGAAGGAACAACCTGGCAAGGTCTTCGATATGTACCCAACTGATCATTTGTGTGCCATTACCCAATATAGCGGTAATGCCAAACCGAACAGGTTTCCGAAACTCGACATACGCACCTCCATCGCGGCTCAATACGATACCGATCCGGAAGATCACGAGCCGTTTACCCAACTCACGCACCGGCGCGATGCTCTCTTCCCATAGCCGGCAGGTTTCACCGAGGTAGGCAGAATCCACAGGAGCATCTTCGGTAAAGGTCTTTTTTCCTTTCTGACGACCGGCATCATCCCCGTACCATCCGATGCCGGATGCATTGATCACTGTCTTTACCTTATTGGAATGGTCACGAAGGGTCTGAACGATGAGCTCACCGCTTTTCACGCGGCTGTCGACGATCTCTTTTTTTCTTTTGGCCGACCATCGTTTGTCGGCAACGCCGGCCCCTGCGAGGTTGATGATGTGATCGGCCTGCTGAACAGCCTGCACATCGATGCGCCGGGTAGCAGGGTCCCATGCCGCATAAGATATATTCCCATGGCCTTCCCGGGAGCGACGGCTCAGAATAATGACCTGGTACCCTTTGGCAGTCAACAGGTTTGCGACTGCCGTTCCTACTAATCCTGTACCCCCTGTTATGAGCACTGTAGCCATAATTGTTACCTGAATTAAGCAAAAATATCTCAGTATATTTATTTTTCCAAGTCAACATAAGCGCTACGATCCATGAACAAATTATGCCTGTTACTACTGGCTGTCATCATACACGGCTGCAGCCATCGTCCTGGTCCCAATGCCGAACGGAATTTTCATCGATTGGAATTCTGGCTCAGTGAAAAAGATTTTTTCAGGGCCAGGGATAGTTTCGCTGTCTACAAGGAGGATTTTTCCGACCTGCAACGGTTGATGATAGAGGCAAACCTCGACAATACATTTAACAGGCTCGAACAATCGAACCGCCAGATCAGGTCCCTGCTGAAAGACCATAGCAAAGAGCTGACCGATACGGCCATCTGCAAACTCCTCCAGTTAAAGCAAGCCAACTCCGCCAAACTCTTCGAATACAAAGATGCGTATGAAACGATAGGGGAGATATTGGGCCGGTATCGCCCATTGCTCACCGCCGATGAGATCAAAGATCATGAGAACTCCAATATTATCTGGAAGGCATTGGCGGGCCAGCCAAAACAGGTAGTCCGCATTCATAATGATGCCCTGCTCACCATAAAGCGCGATAAGGTTGGATTGCCCAATCTGCTGGTGAAAGCCGATACCGTTCAAAGCCAGTTCATCTTCGATACCGGCGCCAATCTTTGTACTGCCACTGAGAGTACCGCCAAAAAATTTAACATGCAGCTTATGGATGGTGTGGTGGAGGTCGGTGCCATCACCGGGCTGAAGGTAAATGCCAGGATCGCCGTATGCCCTGTTCTGACGCTCCGGGAAGTAGAGGTACGGAATGCCGTTTTCCTTGTGTTCCCGGACAGCGCCCTGAGGATCCCCCAGATCGATTTCCAGATGCATGGCATTATCGGCTTTCCTGTGATAGAGGCTATGAAAGAGATCCAGATGAGTGAGAATATTTTAAAGATCCCTGCTGCGCGTACCGTGTTCTCATCGCAGAACCTGGCGCTCGATTTTCTCACACCTGTCATTTCCATTGATGGCCGGTATTTCACTTTCGATTCAGGCGCAGGCAGTACGATCCTGTACAGGAAATATTTCGAGTTGTATAAAGACAGCATCGGGAAAAAATACCCGGAAACCGATATCAACCTTGGTGGCGCCGGTGGCGCCGCCAGCCGGAAAGGTTATCATATCCCTTTCGAAGCGCATATCGGCAATAGTACTATCCGGATCGACAAAGTAGCCGTGCTCAAGGAGAATATGGACAAAGAGCACGATCATTATTATGGGAATATAGGGCAGGACCTGATCCGCAAATTCCACACCATGACGATCAATTTCGAATCGATGTTCATCAAGTTCCAGCACTAATTCATGCGCAGTTTCCCGGAGGCATCGCGGATAAATACTTCAAGGTTATCGAGGGACCGCAGGTATGCTGCCTCTACCTTCTTTTTCTTCGTGAGCCTGAAGAGGATGGGTGATAGCAGGTCTTTTCGCAAATAAAGCTCCAGGGTGAGGCGGGTTTTATTATCACTGATCTTTTCAAGAATAAACCAGGAAGCCGTCGTTTTCTTTTCATCCGTTTCACTGAACATGACGCGGTCGGGATGAAAGGAGTAATTGCTGGTATACATGGTATCGACACCATGATCGAGGATACAGCGATAGTGATTGCCGAGCCTTGGCAACTGGTAAGCCACCTCTCTCACCTCTTTGGTGCCTTCGTGTCTTCGTGGTAAACAAAACTTGTCATCTTTCTCAAAAAAATCCCTCCCGAAGAATCAGGAGGGAAACAACTAAAAACAACAATCGCTGTATTGACAATAGACTTAATACAGGACAACGTTCAAATTTAACTACAGAGATCAGTCGGGCTTTTCGCCATCTAAAAATGTATTGATAGTCGAGATCTGTGTATTATTATTCTCGTCTGTTTTTACTTCGTAATTGCTGTAGAAATTCTCGACGCTGGAGATGGTATTGTATAATTCCAAATTGCGGCGGATGTAAGCCGGCACAGTTTCAAACTCGTTGTTAGGGTCGGCTGCATTGATGTTGAATGACAGATTACGTAATTTCTGTATCCTATCGGCAGCGCGACGTTTTTGATCCTCTGCTTCGTCCCGCAACGCGGGATCCTCAACAGGGGCGTCCGTAACAGGTAATGAGATTTGGTGGGCCCGAGGCTCCTCCGCCGCTGGAATATCATCTTTGAATACCAATTGCATATCATTGGAAGGATCCTCTTCCTGGATCTGATTCACAACCGTATTCTTGATGGGTTCCTTCACAGGTGTGTGTTCAGGGTTGGATTCATCCGATTGTGGTTCTGCATAAATATTGGACGGTCTGGCCAGATATCCTCCAGACGCTGCAGACGTCGGAGAATTATTTTTACTTACTTGTTTTTGTTGTGGCTGTGAAGGCAATACAGGAGTTTCGACAGGGGTGGATGGCTGCGAAAGTACCCATTCGATCTTTTCCTCCTCTTTCTTTTTTTCCACTGGTTTGTCCACAGTATTTTTCCCAGTGTCTTCATTCGTAAAAAGCACAAGGGGAGTTGCGGAAGGCAGTGGTTCCATCTCCACCAGGGTCGGTTTCAGTTCCTCCTTTATAACAGGCTGCTCCGGCTGCTGAACAGGCGCGGGCTCTTCTTCTTTCTTCGGCATGATCACGGCAGCCTTTGTAGTATTGGGTTGGGCCTTTACATCCTTCGGCGTGGTTTCCGGTTGCAGGGAGAGCAGGATCTTTTCTTCTTTTTTCACTTCCTGCTTTTTCGGTTTCTGGCTGAAGGGGTCTTTGTACTCAAAACCTGTAGCGATCAGCGTAATACCAATATTCTCACCCAGTGTATTATCATAACCCATACCCAGGATCACATCTGTTCCGGCGCCAGCCTGGCTGAGCAGGTGGTTCTGGATGATCTCTACTTCATCCATCGTGAATTCGTGATCACCTTCGGCAGAATTGATGTTGATCAGTATCCATTTTGCGCCGCTGATCTCATTATCGTTCAGCAGCGGGGAGTTCAATGCTTCTTCGATAGCGCGTTGTGCACGGCCTTCACCGCTGGTAGTGGCATTGCCGAGGATAGCCACGCCGCCATTGCGCATAACGGTGCATACATCGGCAAAGTCGACGTTGATCTGGCCGGTACTGTTGATCACATCGGTGATACATTTGGCGGCCGTTGCCAATACGTTATCGGCCTTGGCAAATGCTTCTTTCATTTTGAGATTGCCGAACTGGTGGCGGAGTTTGTCATTGCTGATCACCAGCAGGGTATCTACATATTGTTTCAGTCCCCTGATCCCCTCCTCGGCCTGCAATTGTCTTTTCTTCCCTTCATAAGAGAACGGAGTGGTGACGATGCCTACCGTGAGAATGCCAAGGTCCTTGCAGATCTTGGAGATGATGGGAGCACCGCCTGTACCGGTCCCGCCGCCCATGCCCACTGTGATGAACGCCATTTTGGTGTTCACCTCCAGGATGCGCTTGATCTCTTCGAGGCTCTCTTCGGTAGCCTGGCGGCCGATATCGGGATTGGCCCCGGCCCCCAATCCCTGCGTGAGATGGGGCCCCAGTTGTATTTTATTTGGCACACGGCTTTGGGCAATGGCCTGCGCATCCGTATTACAGATGATGAAGTTCACTCCATCGATCTGCTGTTCAAACATGTGGTTCACTGCATTGCTGCCACCACCACCCACACCAATGACTTTGATGATGGATGATTTCTCTTTCGGTAGATCAAAATGAATCATAGCTTTCATTTTTTTGTCTCACCAGGCCTTGCTCACAAGAAAGCCCATTCGGAGACGAATTAAAAATAACAGGTTAGTATTAATGAGGGATGAGGTCGGAAGTTCGAAATTATCGAAAAGCTTGAATGAACAGGTGCTTTCAGACTTCTGACATCCTACCTCGTTTTACAACGCATGGTCTTCTTCCTCTTTGAACAGGTCGATAATTCCATCCTTGAATTTGCCCCAGAAATCCTTGATGCCTTTCCGGTTCTTCACTTTCTCTGCGTGTGCAGACCCTTCCATGTCTTCTTCCTTTTCTCCGGCTGTGGCCGCTATCGCCGATCTCTTCAGTGTTTCCGGGATCTCCAGCTTTTTGAATTTATTTTGGAATTGTTTCCGGTGGTGTTCATAATCGCTGTAGCCTTTCAATATTAAACCGATACAGGTTGAATAGGTTGGTCTGGCCAGCTCTTCGATATGCCCTGCTGCCAGGTGCTCGGTAGGATAACCGATCCGCGCATTCAACCCCGTTACATATTCGGTAAGCTGGATGAGATGTTTCAATTGTGCGCCACCACCGGTGAGCACCACACCGCCATTCAACATGCGGTTATCGAGCCCCACCTGTTTGAGGTGATAGGTCACGAAGTCCATGATCTCGCTCATGCGTGCCTGGATGATATTGGCCAGGTTCTTCACGCTGATCTCTTTGGCAGGCATGCCGCGCAGGCCGGGGATCGTGATGAAGGCATTGTTCCGGGCCTCATTGGCCAGGGCACTGCCGAATTGCACTTTCATTTGCTCGGCCTGGGTTTTCAATACGCCCAAACCGGTCTTGATATCGTTGGTGATATTCTCTCCGCCAAAAGGGATAACGGCCGTATGCTTGAGGATGCCTTCATAAAAAACAGCCAGGTCGGTAGTGCCGCCACCAATGTCAACGATGGCCACACCGGCTTCCAGGTCTTCCTGTCCCATCACCGCGGCCGCAGAGGCCAGTGGTTGCAATACGAGGTCTTTGGTGCTGAGACCGCTCTTTTCCACCGCCCGGTTGATATTGCGGATCGCATTTTTATCACCGGTGATGATATGGAAATTGGCGCCCACTTTCACACCGCCATAACCGATGGGATTGGGGATGTTCTGAAAATTATCTACCGTGAATTCCTGCGGGATCACATCGATGATCTGGTCGCCGGCAGGAATATAGGTCTTGTACTGATCGGCAACAAGCTGATCGATCTCACGCTGGGTGATCTCCTCCTCTGTTTGATGACGAACGATATCCCCGCGTGTTTGCAGGCTCTTGATATGATGACCGGCAATGCCTACATATACTTCATTGATCTCCAGGTTGGGATTGGATGCATAGCAATTTTCCAAAGCCAATTGGATGGCTTTGATGGTCTCATCGATGTTCAATACCTGTCCGTGCTTCACACCATTGGAATTGGCCCGGCCAAACCCAATGATCTCCAGTTTGCCGAATTCGTTCTTCCGGCCTGCAATCGCAGCTATCTTCGTTGTGCCGATATCGAGCCCAACGATGATGGGTTGTTGCTCATTGTTCATAGATTATCATGTTTTTAGTTGTTGTTATATATTTAGTTATTGTATTGTTTTCATTTCAACTTATTAACCTGTCAACTTTCCATCCTCTCAATTCCTTTTCGGCATTACTGCTTTCGGTTGTGGCCCCGCCGGTTGAGGTTGCTCTACCGGTGGTTTTCGAGGCTGGCTTTTCACGGGGTTGGACCTGGTTTCATAGGACCGGCTTTTCACAGGTAGAATTTTCTTGCCGGGATTTGTACGCGCTGGTACGGTTTTCGGATCTATGGGTGGTTTTTCGGTGTCAGTCGTTGCTGGTTTTGCCCTCACGGAATCTATGGCCGGTCCCTGTTGCTGGATAGCCTGTGAGGAAGCGATCAGCCGTTCTACATTTCTCGCTGCCTGCAGGGAATCGAACCTGCTGACGGCTGCCCCCTTTCTTACGCCTATTACCTGCCTGTCGAATTGTACATTGATCCGCTGATAAATGTTCATGCCTGTTTTACTCAGCACCTTCCTGTAAAATGTGAGAAGCCTTCCGAATTTCTTATCGCAATCATTCCCATTCCCGAATTCGATGATATGATCACCAACAGTGGGGACCATCTCGAAACGTTTGTCGGGGGTAATATCGATCTGTGCTATCTGCGACATCCAGAATGGCTGGCGGAGGAGATAAGCGCTGACCTTCCGCATCCCCGCCATCAGTAAGCTGTCGGCACTATTGAGTTGCAGCTTATCTGTCGGGAAATTGGTGAACACAGGGAGCTTTGCCGACAATTTATCGGATAAGGGCAACCGTTCACCGCTGCTGTCGATATAAAAACTATTGCCCGTATTGGTGAATACCCTGGCCAAAGGTTCGCGCTCAACGATCTTTACTCTCAATACCTCATTGTTATCAAAGAACAGTTCCGCATCTTTCACCCACACATCATGCTCCAGTTTTTCTTCCAGCTTGCGCAGGTCGAACAGGCGGATGGCCCTCCCTTTGATCGGGTATGCGCCATTACCGGTGAGCAATTGAACGATATCTTTTTTATCCATGAACCAATGATCGCCGCCGCCTGCTATCTCGATCTCGTAACCCTGGCAGGTCTTATGGTTCCTCGATTTAATGGCCGCTATCAGCAATACCAGCACGCCTGCACCAATGGTGCACCAGACCGCCGCCAGCATTATTTTCCCGATATGACCTTTTGCTTTCATAATAATTTTTACTTCACCCTTTTTCCAGTATCTCGCGGATGGGCTGCACCAATGTGTCGATATCGCCCGCACCAGCCGTGATCAGGAGCCATCCTTTCTCATTGCTCTTGTGCAATGCATCACCGGCTACCGTCCTTATCCAATCCAGCACCTGGTGTTTATTCAACAGGTATTTATCGTTCGTTTTTATTTCGTCCAGGATTAGGTTGCTGGTCACCCCTTCTATCGGCAGCTCACGGGCAGGATAGACCGGCAACAGGATCACTTCATCGGCCAGGTCGAGACTGTAAGCGAATTCTGCGGCAAAGTCCCGGGTCCTAGTGAACAGGTGCGGCTGAAAGATCACTGTGCACCGCATACCGGGGAATAATCCTCTTGCCCCGCTGATCAGTGCCCGCAGTTCTTCCGGGTGATGCGCATAGTCATCGATATAGACCAGCTTACCCTGTTTCTCTCCTTTTATTATATACTCGAACCTTCTTTTTACACCCTGAAAACTGGCTACAGCCGCCCTGATCTTTTCATCGTCGATCCCAAGTTGATGCGCCACCCTGATCGCCGCAACCATGTTCTCCACATTGTGCATCCCGCCCATGTTCAAGACCACGTCTTTCAGTTTCCAGCCGTCGGTCTTTACATCGAACATATAGCTACCATGCTGCATCCTGATATCGAGCGCATATACATCGGCATTACTATTATCGAGGCTATAGGTAAGATGGTTGGCGGCTTTCAACCGGTCTCCCTTCGATAAACCATACTTGCTGATCAGCAACCCGCCCTGCTTCAATCTTCCTGAAAATTCGATGAACGCTTCTTCCATCGTTTCAAGGCTGCCATAGATATCCAGGTGATCGGCATCCATGGCGGTGATCACGGCAATATCCGGACTGAGCCTCAAAAAGCTCCTGTCGTACTCGTCGGCTTCCACCACGCAAACATTGCGTTCATTGCTCCAGTAATTGCTGTTGTAGTTTACGGATACGCCACCCAGGAAGGCATTGCATCCATAACCGCTATGCCGCAGCAGGTGCGCGATCATGGTGGTGATCGTGGTCTTGCCATGCGTGCCTGCCACACAGATATTGAAAGAACCATTGGTGATCACACCCAGCACTTCACTCCGCTTCATCAATGTATAGGGATGCTGCCGGTAGTACAGCAGTTCTTTATGTTCTTTGGGTACAGCCGGTGTATACACGATCAGCTCTGCATCTTTCGGCGCCAGCTCCAGGTTCTCTTCATAATGCACGGGGATGCCTTCGCTCACCAGTTGTTTCGTGAGATGGGTCTCCGTTTTATCATAACCGCTCACTTCACGCCCGTGGAATTTGAAATAACGGGCCAGTGCGCTCATGCCAATGCCGCCGATGCCTATGAAATACACTTTTTTAATATCGTTCAGTTGGACCATGTTTTGCTTGTCAGCTTTTTACCCGTTGACATCCTTCAATACTTCCCCTGCGATCCGCATATCGGCATCCGTGATGGCCAGTTTGCCGATATTCTCTTTTAGTTCCTGCTGCTGGGCTTCATTACCTGCCAGTGCCATTACCGTGGGTACCAGTTTGGTGATGGCCTCACTGTCCCTGATCATCAGTCCGGCCTTTTTATTCACCAGGTTCTGTGCATTCACTGTCTGGTGGTCTTCCGCCGCAAACGGATAAGGCACGAACACCACCGGCTTTTTCACCACGCATAATTCCGCGATGGTCATTGCGCCGGCCCTTGCCACGATGAGATCTGCCGCTGCATACGCATATTCCATCTGGGTGATGAAACTATTGGCCCAGATATTCTTCTTTCCTGCTGCCAGCTCACCGGCCCTGCCGGCATAAGGTTTGCCGGTTTGCCAGATCAGTTGCACATCATTCTTTGCGAATTCATCGAGCTGTGCATCGATCGCTTCGTTGATCCCTTTTGCGCCCAGGCTTCCGCCGGTTACCAGCACTGTCTTCTTTGCCGGATCGAGGCCGAAGAACCGTATGCCGTCGAACCGGCTGATGGCATTTCGCACGATCGAGTTCCGGACAGGATTCCCCGTGATGAGCAATGATCCTGCAGGAAAAAATTTTTCCATTCCATCTGTGGCCACAAAGACCTTCGTGGCTTTTTTTCCCAACAGCATATTCGACTTACCTGCAAAAGAGTTGGATTCGTGAATGAACGTCGGGATACCTTTTGCCTGCGCATAACGCAGTACGGGAAAGCTTGAATAGCCGCCTACGCCGATAACGGCAGCAGGCCCGAACGCATTCACGATCTTTCTTACCTGGAAAAAACTTTTGATCAGTTTGAACGGTAAGCCGATATTCTTGATAAAAGAGCTTCTGTTTAGTCCTGCAATATCGATCCCTTCGATCCTGTAGCCGGCCTGCGGCACTTTCTCCATCTCCATTTTCCCTTTTGCACCAATGAAGAGGATATCTACAGATGGTTCCAGTTCCTTCAGTGCATTGGCAATGGCGATGGCCGGGAAAATATGTCCGCCTGTACCGCCACCTGCTATAATGATCCTGTTATTGCTATGCTCAGTCATCGTTGCTTTTATTGATTGGCCGGAACCGTTTTCCCTTCCAGTTGCTCCACGTTCCTCGCCACACTTAAAATGATACCGATGGCCAGACAGGTGAAGAGAAAAGAGCTTCCGCCCATACTCACCAGCGGCAGCGTAACACCTGTTACCGGGAACAGGTTCACGGTCACCGCCATATTGATCAATGCCTGGATCACCAGGGTAAAACTCAGTCCCAGTGCCAGGAAAGCCCCAAACGCATAGGGGCATTTTTTGAAGATCCTGATACATCGTAACAGGAACAACAGGTACACGAAAATGATGAAGGCCCCGCCGATGATACCATACTCTTCGATGATGATCGCAAAGATGAAATCGGAATAAGGGTGCGGCAGGAAATTCCTCGTTTCGCTATTGCCGGGCCCCAGCCCCATGAGTCCTCCTTTCGAGATCGCGATCTTTGCCTGGTTCACCTGGTAGTTCTCATCCTTGTCGATCTGTTTATTATCATATACAAAGTTCTGCACGCGCTTGATCCAGGTAGGCATCCGTCCTATTTCCAGGAGAGCGGGCAGGTCTTTGCTTTTCCCTTCTTCCTTATCGTAATACGCAATGGCTATCGATACGAGGATCACTACCGGTATCGCCACAACGCCCATTGTCATCAGCAGGTGTTTTGCGCTTACGCGGCCGATGAACATGAGCAGCATGCTGGTGGCTCCCACCAGGAGAGCCGTCGACAGGTTGGCCGGAGCGATCAAAACACAGATGATCACCACCGGCAGCATTACTGGTATGAACCCTTTTTTGAAATCTTTGATCGTTTCCTGTTTCCGGCTCAGCAGGCGGCTCAGGTACATGAAGAGGGCCAGCTTGGCGAGATCGGAGGTCTGGAAGGTGAGGTTGATGATCGGCAACCTGATCCAGCGGCTTCCTTCGTTCAGGCGTACGCCGAAGAACAGGGTATATATCAATAATGGTATCGAGAGCAGGAACAGTATCCTGGCCGCTCTCGAATACAAAGTGTAATTCACGCGGTGCGACCAATAGATCACTGCCAGTCCAACCACGATAAAGGCTATCTGCTTGAACAGGTATATCTCGGTATTGCCTTTATTGTACTTGTACGCCAGCAATCCTGTCGAGCTATATACCACCAGCATCGACACGAGCGCCAATACCACCACCACGGCCCAGATGACCTTATCGCCTTTGGTTTTATTTATGAATAAGTAATCCATGATGTTTGAGTTGGCAGTGGGCAGTTTTTACAATTCCCTCACTGCCTGTTTGAACTGATCGCCGCGATCTTCATAGTTGCGGAAGAGATCGAAGCTGGCGCAGGCGGGGCTCAGGAGCACCACATCACCTTTATTGGCGAGATGGAAAGCTGCATGAACGGCTTCGCGTGCGCTGCCGGTATTGACCATTACCGGCACATCATTCTGGAAGGCTTCGTGGATCTTCCGGTTATCTACTCCCATGCACACGATCGCTTTCACTTTTTCCTTCACCAGGTCATGGAGTGAGGAATAATCATTTCCTTTATCGATGCCACCCAATATCAGGATGGTGGGTTTCTCCATACTTTCCAGTGCAAACCAGGTACTGTTCACATTGGTGGCCTTACTGTCGTTGATGAATTCCACGCCACGTACGGTGGCCACGGGTTCCATCCGGTGTTCCAGGCTTTCGAAAGTCTGGATGGCGTCACGGATCTTTTCTTTCCGGATACCGATCATTGCTCCTGCGATCCCCGCTGCCATAGTGTTGTATTGATTATGTTTTCCTTTTAATGCAAAATCATACACGCTCATCTGCATTTTCTCATCGCCTGTTGCTATGGTCATCTGTCCGTTCTTTATGAATGCTCCCTGGTTTGGTTCTTTGTTCATAGTAAATGGTAATAGGTTAGAATTGATGGGATAGTTATTGAAATATTCCATTGTCACGGGATCGTCCTCACAATAAATAAAATAGTCGCTGCTGGTTTGATTTTCTACGATACGGAATTTGCTGTTGATATAATTCCTGAACTGGTAATCATATCTGTCGAGGTGGTCTTCCGTGATATTGGTGAGTATGGCGATGTCCGGCCTGAAATCCTTTATATCGTCCAGTTGGAAACTGCTGATCTCTGCTACATACAGCGCCTTTGGTTCGAGAGCAACCTGTTTGGCGAATGAGAAACCTATATTCCCGACCAGTGCGCAATCCAGTCCACCTGTTTTGCAGATATGGAAAGTGAGCGCTGTTGTGGTGGTCTTGCCGTTGCTTCCGGTAATGCCGATGATCTTACTATTGCCTTTATGCCTATAGGCCAGTTCGATCTCACTGATAATGGGGATGCCCTGCTTCCTGATCTTCTTTACCAGTTCATTCTTTTCAGGGATGCCCGGGCTCTTCATCACTTCGTCTGCCTGCATGATCCTTTCTTCGGTATGGGCGCCTCCTTCAAATCCGATCCCATGCTCTTCCAGTTCATTCCTGTAATTCTCTTTGATGGCGCCTCCGTCCGATACGAACACATCATATCCCTGTTGCCTGCCCAGTATGGCAGCACCCACCCCGCTTTCACCGGCCCCCAGTATGACTAAACGTTTACTCATTTTTCAACCCATCGGTTTTGAATGGATACCCTGTTCATGAACACGATCTTTTCCACGATCTTCCGGTAAAACCGGATTAGGGGGTTTTTCCTTAGGTTGAACTTTTATACTGCACCACAGTCTCTTGACAATTTGGTTTTCCTGATAGGAATTTTCAGAGCGTGGTTTTTCAGTTTTCTTTTTCGGTCCGCTACCTGATCTTCAGGGTCACTACTGCAAACACGATGCAGAGTATGGTCACGATCCAGAATCTCGTCACGATCTTCGCTTCGTGATAACCCAGTTTCTGATAGTGGTGGTGGAGGGGGCTCATCAAAAAGATCCGCCTTCCTTCACCATATTTTTTCTTCGTGTATTTGAAATACGATACCTGTAGGGTCACGCTCAGCACTTCTACCAGGAACACACCGCAAAAGATCGGTATCAGTAATTCTTTCCGGACAATGATGGCCAGGGATGCGATGATGCCGCCCAGGGTCAGGCTGCCCGTATCACCCATGAACACCTGTGCCGGGTAGGCGTTGTACCAGAGGAAGCCTACGCAGGCGCCGATCATGGCCCCGATGAAGATCGACAGCTCACCCAGGTTCGGGATGTACATGATATTGAGGTATTCTGCGAATCGCAGGTTACCGCTTGCATAGGCGAAAATACCCAGACATGCCCCAATGATCGCACTGGTGCCGGTGGCCAGTCCATCCAGTCCATCCGTGATATTGGCCCCATTCGAAACAGCCGTTACGATAAAGATCACGATGGCGATATATAAGATCCATGTGAAGCCGCGCATGGCTTCCGGCAAGAGCTTCGAATAGTTGAACTCATGGCTTTTCACGAATGGGATCGTGGTGATCGGGGCATCGGCCTCTACGAAATATTTTGTCTTGCCATCGAAATTTCTTTTAATGATAGTGGTATCATTGGGCTTCACCTCACCGGTATAATCACGCCATACCCTGGTATTATGGTTGAAAAGCAACACCAGTCCCACTACGATGCCAAGCACTACCTGTCCCAATACTTTGAACCATCCTGCCAGTCCGTCCTTGTCTCCTTTCTTGTATGGAATGCCCTGTTGTTGGGCGATCTTTTTTGCACGCAGTTTCAGGTAATCATCGATGAACCCGATGATACCCAGCCAGATGGTGGCGAAGATCATCAGCCTGATATATGCTTTCTGCAGATCGGCCAACAGGAGTGTGGGCACGAGGATCGCCAGGATGATGATGATACCGCCCATGGTGGGAGTACCTTTCTTTTGCTGTTCACCGGCAAGGCCCAGGTCACGAACGGATTCGCCCACCTGTTTTTTCCGGAGATAATTGATCAGCTTTTTGCCGAACACGGCCGAGATCACCAGCGAAAGGATCACCGCCAGCAATACACGGGAGGTAATGAACTGGAACAGCGCACTACCTGGGAATTTTACCCCCAATTCTTTAAGCCAATCCATTAAATGGTACAGCATGTTGGTTTGCTTTGTGTGCCAAGAGTTTTAAGAGAAGAAAGAGAGAAAGAGGTTTCTCATCTTACTTTCATAATGTCTTTCTCTTTTTGTGGTGCATCGTCCTCTCTTTTCCTCCTTCCTCTCTTTTACTCTTAGCTGTATATAACCGTCCTTGTTATTCTGTTGTAATGCCTCACTTCCCCAACATCCCGAACATTTCATTCAACACCTGCTTGTCGTCGAAAGGATGTTTCACCCCTTTGATCTCCTGGTATTTCTCATGTCCTTTCCCGGCAATCAGCAGGATATCTTCCGGCTGCGCCAGGCTCACGGCCGTTTTGATGGCCTCCCGCCTGTCGACTATCGAGATATATTTTCTTTTCGCCGCGGTATTCAATCCCTTCTCCATATCTCTCAGTATCTGTTCGGGGTCTTCACTACGGGGATTGTCGGAGGTGAAGATCGCTTTGTCACTATGTTCGCAGGCCACTTCGGCCATGATAGGTCTTTTGGTCGTATCCCGGTCACCGCCACAGCCCACTACAGTGATGATCTTCTCATGTCCTTTGCGAAGTTTTTTAATGGTAGTGAGCACATTCAGCAAAGCATCCGGCGTATGCGCATAGTCTACGATGCCGATCACCATCTCCTTCGAGGAAATGATATAATCGAACCTTCCTTCCGCACCGGTGAGCATGCTGAGGCAACGAAGCACTTCCTGTTTATCTTCCCCCAAGCACATCGCCGCGCCAAACACTGCCAGCAGGTTGTAGGCATTGAACTCGCCGATCAGTCTGAAATGAACTTCCTGGTCATTGATATTCATCACCAGCCCTGTGAGCGCATTTTCGATGATCTTACCCTTGAACTCCGCCATAGTGCGAAGGCTATAGAAATATTTATGCGCATTGGTGTTCTGCAGCATTACGGCCCCCCGCTTATCATCCGCATTGGAGATGGCAAATGCGTCGGCAGGTAATGAATCGAAGAACGATTTCTTCACCCGGATATATTCATCGAATGTTTTGTGATAATCGAGATGATCGTGGGTGATATTGCTGAAGATGCCCCCTGCATACCGCAAACCGGTGATGCGATGCTGGTGAATGGCGTGGGAGCTGGTTTCCATGAACACATGGGTGCAGCCCGCATCGAGCATTTGTTTGAGCAGGGCATTCAGACTGATGGCATCTGGCGTAGTGTGGGTAGCCGGCACAATGGTATCACCGATATGGTTCTCCACGGTGCTCAACAATCCGCAGGTATAGCCCAATGCTGAAAAGAGCTTATATAATAAGGTAGCGATGGTGGTCTTCCCGTTGGTGCCGGTTACACCCACCAGTTTCAATTTTTCAGATGGCTGACCATAAAAATTGTGGGCCATATATCCGGCCGCTGCAGCGCTGTTCTCCACTTCCACATAGGTCACTCCTTCCTGCAAGTTGGAGGGCATCTCTTCACAGATCACGACGGAAGCGCCTTTCTGCACCACGCTGTCGATGAACTGGTGGCCATCGGCGGCCACGCCTTTGATGGCGATGAAGGCATCCCCTGCATTCACTTTCCGGGAATCCAGTTGCAATGCATTGACCGTTGCCTGGGTATTCCCGTGCATGGAGCGGATCCGCACCTTATATAATATGTCCTGCAGTATCGCCATTATTTAATTCAATTCTATTGTTACCACCTGGTCGCCGGAGATCGTTGTTCCGGGGTCCAGGCTCTGTGTTCTTATCTTACCCCTGCCTTTCGCAACCACTTTCAATTTCATATTCTCCAGCAGGTACAAGGCATCTTTCAATCCCATGCCCCGTACGTCGGGCATATTCTTTTTCGGTACTGTCAACCCATTCAGTACGGGTTCATAATTGGCTGCATAGAGCCGCGTCCAGGGAGCGGTCTTGACGGAATCCCTGAATTTCCACTGCAATCCTTCCATCACTGTTCTCATATCGTCCGTAGCTCCTGTATAGAAATAGTTGGTGCTGTCTTTCTTTGGAAGTGTCACGGGGTTCGACTGGTCCTTATCTGCATTCAGTGCGTACAGTTTGTCGGAAATCTCTTTGAATACAGGCCCTGCCACAGCAGCACCATAATATTTGTGTGCATTGGGTTTGTTGATGATCACCACGATGCAACTGTACTGCGGGTTATTGGCCGGGAAATATCCGGCGAATGACGACTGGTGGATATTGTCGACATACCCGCGGTTCCCATTGGCCACCTGCGATGTTCCGGTTTTACCCGCCACCGGGTAGAGCGTACCTTTAAAGAGTTTTCGTCCCGTTCCTCCTTCATTCTTACAAACACCTTCGAGACAATCCTGCAAAAGTTTCAGTGTTTCCTGGCTGCAGATCGCTTCTTCCAATACCTGTGGCTGATTTTGTTTCACCACCAACCCGTTTTCCTTCACTTCATTCACGAGGTAAGGTTTCATCATCTTTCCTCCGTTGGCGATGGCATTGTAAACCATCAGCGATTGGAGCGGACTTACCAGCACTTCGTATCCAAAACTCATCCAGGGCAAGGTGGTGGCGCTCCAGGTCTTCGACTTCGGCGTTTTCACGATGGGTGTTGTTTCGCCCAGCAGATCGATCCCGGAATACTGGTCGAAGCGCAGTTTCCTCAGGTGGTTCACGAACTGCAGCGGGTTCTTCGTGTAATAAGAGGTGACCAGTTTCGCCATCCCTACGTTGGAACTATATTCGAAAGCCTGCTTCACCGTTACATCATTGGCCGGATGCTCTTCCGCATCGTAAACGGTGCGCGTACTGTATTTCCAAACACCATTTTCAAGATTCAGCCGGCTGTTCAGCGTGATGTACTTGTCTTCCAGCAAAGCCAGCATGGTAGCCAGTTTGAAGGTGGAGCCCGGCTCGGAAGCGCGGATGGCGTAGTTCAGGTCTTCCCAGTAGCCGCCATCGGTACTCCTGCCCAGGTTGGCAATGGCTTTGATCTTCCCTGTTTTTACTTCCATCACAATACACGTTCCGGAGGTGCATTCATTTTCGGTCATCACTTTCAGCAAGGCGTTCTCGGCAATATCCTGGATATTCACGTCGAGCGTTGTCACGATGTCCTTCCCGTTCTGCGGTTCTATTTCAGATCCATCAACAGGAACGAATACGCCTGCCGCTACTTTCCGCATCAGCTTTTTACCGGTCTCTCCTTTCAGCAGGGTATCGTAGGTTTTCTCCAGCCCCACATTTGTATTCTTCATCTTACCATCGGTATCGACATATTCGCGCGAGAGGCCGATGGTCCTGTTGGCCAGCATTCCGAAAGGATTGCGTCTTTTATCCTTCACTTCTGCGATGAACCCGCTCTTGTCTTTTCCCTGGCGGATGAGCGGCATCACGCGGAGCGCTTTATACTGTTCGAAAGAAATATTCTTCTTCAACAGGAAATAGCGGTCCTTCCTTTTATAGCCCTGCTGGAGCGTGGCCCGGTATTCGGCTGCCGGCTGGTCTTTGAACAGGCCGGCCAGGCGGATCGAGAGGGAATCCAAGTTCTCTTTGAAACGCCTGCCATTTTTTTCACGCAGTCCTTCTGCGGCAAAATCTATATAGATATCAAAGAACGGAATGGAAGTGCTCAGCATGCTGCCATCCTCACTGTAGATGGTACCCCGCTCCGCATCTGTTTCCACGAAGCGTTGCTGTTGTTCTTTAGCTTCGGCGATCCAGTGACTTCCCTGGAATTGCTGGATATAGATCGCTCTTCCAAGGATAAGGATGCTGAACAACACTATGCCGAGGAAGCACAGGTACACTCTCCATAATATGTCGCGTTTAACTTCCAACTATTTTGGTTGATTGGTCAACAAGTTGATCGGTTGACAAGGAATTCCTGAATCCCAAAAACCTTGTTAACTTTTCAACCAGTTAACTTGTAAACTATTTGTTCGTGACCGAATCCTGCAGCACGATGGGCGGCGTCACCAATTCTTTCAGTCCAAATGGTTCCACTGCTTTGGCCAGTTCACTTTGCTTGCTGCGGAACATCACTTCACTTTTCAGCGTTTTGTACTCGTAATGCAATTCCTTCAGTTCCTTGCTCACTTTATTGACCTCCCGGATCGTTTTATCGGCATAATGGCCATTATAGATATAGATCACGGCGAGAACAGACAGGAATAAGAAGAATGGGATATTCTTCACGATCCAGCGGTAGCTGAATATCCTTCGCCATTCCCGCCTGGCTTCTCTAGCTTCTTTTTCTTCCTTATCTTTTTCAATATTGCTCATACGTGAACCGTTATTGAAACTTCATGAATGATCAACCACATTCAACTTTCCCGGCCGTTCTCCCCTATATCTACTACATCTTCTTTCCATCTTAGCCGATTCTCTCCGCCACTCTCAGTTTTGCGCTCCGCGACCGCGGATTGCGTTTCAGCTCTTCGGGTGATGGCGTAACCGGTTTTTTAGTGATCACCTGCAGCAAGGAGGCATCAGCACTCGTTTGCCCGAATGGATCTGCTGATTCCGTTTCTTCGAAACTACCTTTCCGGAAAAAATTTTTTACGATTCTGTCTTCCAGTGAATGAAACGTGATGATGGCCACGCGGCCACCTGGTTTCAGTAGAGAAGGAATTTGTTGCAGCATTTCTTTCAACGCTCCCAATTCATCGTTCACTTCAATGCGCAACGCCTGGAATACCTGGGCAAAGTATTTGTTGGGATTCCCTTTCACTACAGCATTTACAGCCTGTTTGAAATTGGCGATGGTCCTGAGCGAGAGTGAAGAGCGCGCCTGGACAATAGTTCTGGCCAGCGTTTTGGCATTGGTCACTTCTCCATACAGTTCAAATAATTTGTGCAACCGTTGTTCGGTGTAGGTATTGACCACCTCGAATGCCGTGAGCGCCTGGCGTTTGTCCATCCGCATATCCATATCTCCATCGAAGCGGGTGGAAAAGCCGCGTTCAGCTTCATCGAACTGGTGGCTGCTGACGCCAAGATCGGCGAGCACGCCATCTACCTGGTTGCAATGGTGCAGGCGCATGAACCGTTGCAGATGGCGGAAATTGTGAGGCACGAAAGTGATCCGCTCATCGTTGGGCAAATTCTCTCTGGCATCTGCATCCTGGTCGAAGGCGAATAAACGGCCTTCAGGGCCCAGTTGCTGCAGGATGGCGCGGGAATGGCCACCTCCTCCGAACGTGCAATCCACATATATGCCGTTGGGTTGGACCTTCAATCCGTCCAGTGTTTCCTGCAGTAAGACCGGTACGTGATATGGAGAGTTGTCACTCATCACTTGCCTGTTACTCAGTTACCGGTTTTTGTTTCTGCCGATTCTTTTTTAGCCACGGTCATCACCTGCTCTGCCAGGTGGCTGAATGCTTCCGGTGAAAAAGATTCAAAGAGCTGTTGGTACTTAACTTTATCCCAGATCTCAATTTTATTGATAGCGGCCACCAGAACAATGTCTTTGTCGAACCCCGCATATTCTTTCAGATTCGGTGGCACCAGCAGGCGACCCGCGGTATCCATTTCCAACTGCGTGGCGCCATTCAGAAAATGTCGCCTGAATTCACGTACCTTAGGGTCAAAATCATTCAATTTGCTGATCTCAGAAAATATAGGTTTCCAGCTTTGCATGGGATACAGGGTAAGGCATTTTTCAAAGCCCCGGTTGATCACAAACTGGGTACCGGCCTCTTCCGGCAACTGCTTTTTAAAGCCAGCCGGGAGAAGGAATCGACCTTTGGAGTCAACCGTAGCTTCATATTCACCCAGAAATTCAATCATTTACAGCGATTAGTACCTATATTCCTAATTATTACCACAAAATAACACTTTTTCCCACTTTCCGGGAGAAATTTGGAAAATTTAATTTTTCCACAACTCTTTCTGTCCCTGTTAATTAGTACGGGCAAGGATTACAATGACTTTTCTGTGAAAAAAACCGGTTTCGCATGTGAATTTCATGTGGATTCCTGTGTATTGATGTGCATAGTCTGTACAATTCACTGAAAGAGTGCGAAATTGGAGCATCAATATCATCGCTATGGCAACAGCAGGTTATTCAGGAACGCCCCTGATCAAGAAGCTGGGCATCGCCCCTCATACCAAAGTACAGTTGATCAATGCCCCGGAGAACTATCCTGAACTACTGGGGCACGATATCAGTTCCCAGATCGCCGGGAAAAAGGACTTGCCCGATCTTGTTCATCTGTTCGCTACTTCCAACAAGGTCTTCGAGAAAGCTATTCAGTCGCTCAAACCACTATGCAAATCCAACCCGCAGCTCGTTATCTGGGTCAGTTGGTATAAAAAATCAGCCGGCATCCCTACCGACCTTACGGAAGATATGATCCGTAACTATGCACTGAAGAATGACCTGGTGGATATCAAGGTCTGCGCCGTAAGCGAGATCTGGAGCGGCCTCAAACTCGTAGTGCCGAAAATGAGGAGATGAAGTCAGAAGCCGGAGGTCAGCGGCCCTCAAATTTTTGGAGAGCTTGAAAAAAGAAGGACCTCATACTTCCGACCTCATACCTCCGACCTCATTACTGTACATTTGCGCATGCATCCGAAAAATATTTCCATTCATGATTTCACCTATGAGCTCCCAGAGTCGCGTATAGCCCACTACCCACTGGCTGAGCGGGATGCAAGCAGGCTGCTGATCTATGAACAAGGAACCATACGGGAAGATATCTATCGTCATATCGACCAATACCTGCCTGCCCAGTCACTGCTGGTATTCAACAATACCAAAGTGGTGGAAGCCAGGCTGCTCTTCCAGAAACCCACCGGGGGCATGATCGAAATTTTCTGTCTTGAACCTTCTTCCCAATATGCCGATATCACTACCGCCATGCAGCAGACCGGTGAGGTGGTCTGGACCTGCCTCATAGGAGGTGCTTCCAAGTGGAAGGCCGGACAGGTATTGCAAAAGAAGATCACATGGCATGGATCTGAACTGGTACTCGAAGCCAGGTTCACCGGCAAGGAGAAAGATAGTTTTCTCATCCGTCTCTCCTGGGACCAGCCATCACTGAGCTTTGCAGAGGTATTGCACCTGGCAGGTGTGATGCCTTTGCCCCCTTATATCAAACGCGCTGCTGAATCGGCTGACCAGCAACGTTATCAAACCATTTATGCCCGGACAGAAGGGTCGGTCGCAGCGCCTACGGCCGGACTTCATTTCACGGAACAGGTCTTTCAACAGTTGCACGAAAAAGGCATCCGGAGAGATTTCGTTACACTGCATGTAGGCGCCGGAACTTTTCAACCGGTGAAAAGCGATAGCATGGGTGAACACAATATGCACGTGGAGTTCATCGAAGTAGCGGTCGGCAGCATCGTACAACTGATCGACCACCTCGATGGTCATATCACTGCCGTAGGCACTACCAGTCTCCGCACCATCGAAAGCCTTTACTGGCTGGGTGTGAAGACTATCCTCCATCCGGCAATGCCGCCGGAAGAGCTGGTAGTTTCGCAATGGGATGCCTATGAATTACCAACAGGGATCAATAATCGAAAATCACTGGAATCATTGGTGCATTACCTGCAGGAACATCGATTGAACAGGCTGATCGCCAGAACGCAACTGCTGATCGCCCCCGGATATACTGTTCGCATACCAAAGGCCCTGGTCACGAATTTTCACCAGCCCCAATCCACTTTATTATTACTGGTAGCTGCTTTTGTGGGGGAAGACTGGAAGAAGGTCTACGATTATGCGCTGAAGAACGATTTCAGGTTCCTGAGCTATGGGGATGGATGTCTGCTCTTCAGTCGGTCTTCTTCAACAACGGGAATTCAAGGGTAAATGCAGAGCCTTTGCCAGGCACGCTTTCCACTTTGATCTTGCCATGATGTGCATCCACAATGGTCTTTACGTAGCTCAGTCCCAATCCGAAGCCTTTCACATTGTGGAGATTGCCCGTATGTGCCCGGTAGAATTTTTCGAAGATGCGCCGCACCGTTTCCTTGCTCATACCGATGCCATTATCATCGATGCGGATCACCAGGTTCTTATTCGTGCTATGTGTGGTGATCTTGATGAGCAGGTTATCGTTGGAATATTTAACGGCATTGTCGATCAGGTTGGAAAGCAGGTTCCTGAAATGAACGGGATCGGCTTCGATACAGTCTTTCCGCGCATTCAGTTGTAATTCGGCATGGCCCTGTTTATCCTGCAACTGCAGCGTATAGTTGTCGAGCATTTCCGAGATAAGCTCATGCACGTGCAATGGCCGTTTATTGAGTTGGAGTTCCTGCCTGTCCATCACGGCTGCCTGGAGAATGGTCTCCACATGTTTGTTCATCCGTTTGTTCTCCTCTTTGATGATGCCGCTGAAATAGTCCATTTTGGTGCGGTCCTGGATCACCTTATCATTACGAAGCGCGTCCACGGCGAGGGAGATCGTGGCCAGCGGCGTTTTGAACTCATGCGTCATGTTGTTGATGAAATCATTCTTGATCTCACTCATTTTTTTCTGACGCAGGAGGGCGTTGACGGTCACATAAAAAGCGCTGATGATCATGAGGGTGAAAAAAATAGCGCCGACGATCATCCAGCGCATTTCTTTCAATACCAGTTTTTTGATATCGGGCACCACTACCATCATCACTTCCTCCGGTACGAGGTTCTCCAGGTCGCTGCCACTTTCAGGTTGAAAGAGGTAAACGAACTGCACATTGTTGACGGAATCTTCCCAGAAGTTCAGGAAATTCGGTGATTTCAGTTCATAGTGGCTCAGGTTTACATTGGAGGTAACGGCAAACTCGAACCTGATGTCTTTAAGGCCCCTATTCTCGAAAGCCTTCTGGAGCTTTTCATGTATCTCGAACTCGGTGAATTTCTGGGCGATGGTGGGAAGCCGCATCGGGTCGAGCCGGAATTGCTCGGAAGGCCAGTTGAAGCCCTGTTTGTTGCGAAAATTTTTCAGGGAAAGCGCTGTACCCTTCTGTTCCATCAGGGCGCTTCCTACTTCTCCGATGCCCTTGGTCACTTTCTCTTTGAATTCCTGCTGTTTCTCACCTACCATGGTGAGCAGCCAGTTGTACTGAACATAGATAGTTCCGATCAGCGACAGACTGATAAGCACTATGATCACAGGAAATATTTTCCTTAGTTGCAATTGATATGGTTTTAATGCTTCGTCCATTACCTGCCTCCTGATCTCAATAGCTTCTATGCCCTGCAGTGTCGTTCTGATCAGTCTTTCCCGGCAGATAATTTCCAATCGACAAAATTAATGATCTGATTAACAAACCCTCAATGTGCTAATATAAGGGCTTTTGATTTAACTAAGATTTACAAAAGGAAGAATCTCAAACTCCATACAGCCTTTTAAATTAACATTTTGTCAATAATATATAAGTCTTAATTTAGAAATATGATAGCACCAGGGCCAGGTACGTTACTCATAGCCGAGCCATTTCTGAAGGATCCCAATTTTATGCGTACAGTGGTATTTCTTTGTGATCACCAGGAAGAGGGCAGTTTTGGTTTTGTGATCAACAAATCCTACAACCATACTTTGGATGAACTGATGAGCGATCTCGAAGAATTGAAGATCCCTGTTTATTATGGCGGCCCTGTGCAGATGGATACCATTCATTTTCTCCATCAATACCCATCACTCATCCCCGGAAGTTACGAAGTGATGGACGGCATTTACTGGGGAGGTGATTTTGAGACTGCCATCGGCCTTCTCCGCGATGGCGAGATCGATCCCAATAAGATCAGGTTCTATATCGGGTACTCCGGCTGGGGCACAGGCCAGCTCAATGATGAGCTGAAAGAAAAATCATGGCTAACGACGCAGGCCACCCGAAAACTCGTATTTCACAAAAAGATCGAAGACATTTGGAAGGATTCCCTGAAACACCTGGGAGGAGATTACGAGATGATGGCGAATTTTCCTACTGATCCACAATTGAACTAAGGGATTAAAGGAGGTCTCTTTTAACCTCCCGCCCTAAAAAAAGCCCGCAATAAAAATTGCAGGCGTCTGATATATACAAGGCGTAATAAGCATTTTAATCCAGCGGGAATTTCACACCGATGCCAGCTCCCCAACTGTCGAGATTCTTAATTCCACCATAGTTGAATGGCATATAATTGTAGGCTGCATTGACGGTAATGCCTGCCGGGCCGCTTTTACGGAAAGGGATATAGAGGCCGGCTTCGGGCCTGGCAGCGAAACCGAATTTGGTCTTGCTGTCCCCAAATTCTCCCAGGAACTGCCGGTAGAAGATCAGGTTACCTCCCACTCCCACACCCACATACGGTTGTACGCTGGCGTTAGGAAGGAAATTATACTGACCGGTTGCCAGTATCGGTATCGTTTGCAACGAGTTGCTTACAACGGCAGAGATGTCGCTCCCTGATGAGAGCTTGTAAACCGCGCGTGGATATTTCTGATAGAAATCGGTGTATCCCGTTCCCAGGCCAACGGATATTTTGTCATTGATCCCGTACAATACGTTGGCATTCCATCCACGAAAAGAAGTTTTATTGATAAAATCCCTGAAGTCGCCTACCGGGCTGGCAATGGAATAATTCAGGTTCATTTTCACGGTTCCGGTCTGTGCCTTACCCGACAGCGGGAACATGGCTACTGCCAATGCGCCGGCTACCAGGAGGGAAACTATTTTGAGCTTTTTCATTACTTACTGTTTTAAAATTTTAGGATGATGAGACAAGGGCATGCTTAGCCGGCTTTGAAATAAGCCGATTGATCGAACAAGGCTTTGATCATGCTATCGCCATTGCCCGGGGTAAATATGCCCGAACCCCTGATCAATCCATTCCAGATCACTTTGAGCTTCTCGCCTTTGCTGGCATCCTTCAGGTCGATCGCATCGATGGAAAGGGCGCCTTCACGGATCTGGTATACTCCATAATACGCCGGGAAATAATAACCATAACCAGGATAGCCCCAATAGTAGGGGTCCCAGAAACCAGGATATCCGCCCCAATAATCAGGATAGCTTACCACTCCTGTGTAGGTGTTATAGATCCGGCTGATATTGATGCCCAGGTCGGGGTTTTGATCTTTATTCACCAGGGTATAACCGTGCTGTTGCATCTGGGTCTTCACTGCGATGATAAACGCAGCATCCACATCCGTCAGCGATTTTTTCGTCAACTGGTTATTATTGATCACTGCCACGGAGTCGGCTACACTGAATGTCTTAAAGGAGCTGAAGTTCACGGAGCTATCATAATTGGTGATATAGATACGGCTTTCTTCATCAGAAAGGTTGTTCAGCGGCTCTTTGGTGCAACCGGCCAACACTAAAACCGATACCGCTGTGCTGAAAGTCAAGATGATATTCTTCATAAATTATTTTTTGATCGCACTATAGACTGCACAAAGCCAATGCCCGTTTAATGAGCCCTTTATGACCTTAACACTACCCTAACACTCATTAAAACAGGGTTAAAGGATCGGCGATCCTGAAGCGTTCCCTGATAGTCTTTATTAGAGCACCATTAATAAAAAAGGAAGACTGATTTTTTTGCAGTCCATGGCTGTCATTGCAGCCTTGTGTTAAGCACCTGTGTTATGCACGACAGGGAAAGATTGAAAAATTACGATGGGCCGGGGAAAACACTCGATTTTCTGCATTTTGCTGCAAATCCGGCTTCGGTATGGCCGAATGGTATAGTAATTGCGGCTTTTTAACTACAATTTAATCCCTATGAAGACTACTAACAACACACAAGAAATCCGCTCAATGCTTATCCTCCAGGGCCATTACCGATGCCGTAAACGAAGGCCTACCTGACATTTTTATCGAACACCTTACATCCCCCGAAACCCGTAGAACAACAGTAGCAGAAGTACTGAACTGATCTCGCTTCCGCTCAACCGTTGACATGTTTGCCAATGCCAGAACCTTTTCCAGCAGGTGAAGACAACTTTGCCTGCAACCGGTTTTGCAGGTAACATGTTTGAGACTTGATTGAAATCCAATATCAACTTAAATCGCACCGCTATGAAAAGCCTTTTACTTTTTGTTTGTTTGATGATGCTGGGTGGTGCTCTTTACGCTCAGCAGATCGCCAAAGGCATTACTGCCGTTTCCAATAACGACTACATTGGCTTCTACGAGTACAAGCCTACTGATTACAGCACCGAAGACCAGTCTATCAAACATCCGCTGATCATCTTCCTGCATGGTGGCGGTGAAATGGGCAATGGTACCACAGACCTTCCCAAAGTGCTGGCCAATGGAATCCCCACCAATATCAAGAATGGTTCCAATATGCGTTTCTTCTGGAATGGCAAATGGGAAACATTCCTGGTGCTTTCACCGCAATTGAAACCTGATTATGGTTACTGGCAAACTTTTTATGTGGAAGAGCTGATCAATTATGCCAAACAGAATCTTCGTATCGATACCAACCGCATTTTCCTCACGGGACTGAGCATGGGTGGCGGCGGGACCTGGTTCTACCCCGGCAGTTCCCTGCAATATGCACAGCGACTGGCCGCCATCGGTGTAAGCTGCGGCGCCTGCCAGGATATCAATTTCTGCAATATTGCCAATGCCAATCTTCCCGTATGGGCCTTCCATGCAATAGATGATAATAGCACTGCACCGGTCGGATGCACGTACAGCAATATCGCCAAGTTGAACACCTGCAACCCTGCTGTTGTTCCTTACACTACTTATTGGCCAACGGGAGGACACGCTATCTGGGGAAGGGTCTACAGCACCGACTACAGTTGGCAAAACCCTAACCTGTACGAATGGTTCCTGGGGCAGAATAAATCATTGCCGGTGAACAAGCGGCCTATCGCCAATGCCGGCCATGATGCTACGATCTCTGCCAGCCTGGGTTCTGTGAACCTTAGCGGGGCATTATCGAAGGACCTCGATGGCAAGCTCGTCCGCTTTATATGGCGCCAGGTTTCCGGCCCAATTACAGGATCGATGACCACACCGGTATCCGTTAATGGCGTTACCACAGTGACCGGGCTTACCACTCCCGGCACTTACCAGTTCGAGTTGAAGGCGGTAGACGACAGGGCCGATTGGTCATTCGCAGTGGTGAACATTACTGTTGTGAGCGGCTCGACCCCGAATATTCCCCCTGTCACTTCGGCCGGCCCCAACCAGAACGTGATCTACCCGCAGGCTGATCTCAATGGTTCCAATTCCTATGATCCGGATGGAACGGTGGTGGCCTATCAATGGAAGAAGATCGGCGGCCCGGCCGTGTATACATTGTCGAACGACAAGATCGCCAGCCCTTCCATCACCAACCTGCTGGTAGGTATATACCAGTTCGAGCTGGAAGCAACGGATAATCTCGGCGCCAAAACAAAAGATACCGTGTCGATCAATGCCACTTCCTTTCCACTCCCGGTGCAACTGCTGTTCTTCCGTGGTTCTGTTGCGGGAAGCGGCACACAACTCGTGTGGGCCACCGAAAATGAAGAAGGCAATGAGCGTTATGAAGTAGAGGGCAGCTACGACGGATCGCAATTCCAACTGGCCGGAAGCCTGCAGGCCCGCGCCCACGCTGCCTCCCAAAACAATTATAATTATACCGATCCACATGGATTTGGTTATTACCGTCTGAAGATGATATCGAGCTTCAACAGGGTGAATTACTCACCTATCATCCGGGTAGAACGAAAGAATGCCAGGCTGAGCCTGGATTATTTCCCTAACCCTGTTCAACATACGTTATCGGTATTGATCGATCAGGACAAAAAGGGCTTATTGAAGATCCGTCTCCTGTCACTTGACGGCAAGACGGCGAGACAGGAACAATGGATAAAACAACAGGGGCTTTTCAGTACAACGATGGACCTTCGTTCCCTTGCACCTGGGATCTATATGATGGAGATCAGCCTGGGCAATGATTGGCGTGAAGTGAGGAAGATCATCAAGCAGTAACCCCGCAGTATATATAAATGTTTCAAAAATAAAGGAGGAGAACTTTTTTCTCCTCCCTTTTTTTGAGATCGCATTTCAGCGGAATGGGCGGTAGAAAGAAATATTCGCCAATGATAGCATTGGTTTATCGCCTTGCGTATCTCCGTAACAATATATCTCGTTATAACGTGAGAGGTCATATACTTCCCGGATCCGGCGCACTTTTTCTTCGCCATGGCAATTGAACCCCAGGATGCGGCCTGTGATACGGTCGTTACGAACTTCGAGCTTCGTGCTGATCAGTGTAGTGTTTAGCTGCCGGCACCAGGGTTTCAGCCAGTCCTCAGGTGAGGCAGACACTATTACCACCTCCGTTCCCGTTGCCTGCAATTGGGCGATCTCTTTCAAAGCTTTTGGCCTGATCATGGAAGGAAGGGCTTCGCGTGCAAAGGCTTCGCATAATGCCGCAAACTTTTGGCACTCCATCTTCCCGAAAAAATATTGCATCACTCGTTCCTTGGCGAACTGGTTGGAAACAAGCCCAAGCTTCCAGGCAATGATGAAAGGGCTGTTGAGCAGAAAGCCAAAATAAAAACGGGAGGTCCCTGCCCGGAACTTCACCATTTCGAGGAAGCTGTCTTTATTCGTGATCGTTCCATCGAAATCAAGAAATGCAATCCTTTGGCTCACAATTTTAATTTTTTGAACATGAATTCCGGGATCGATTTGATGATCAGCATGATCCAGCGCCAGAACCATTTTACATAGACCACATTCTGCTTTCGTACAACGGCTTTGTAAACGGTTTCGCCTACTGCTTCCGGTTTGGCGGTCAGCAGTGCGGGGAGAGCCAGGTTCTCTGTCATTCTTGTATATACGAAACCGGGCTGAACGCTTACAACATGAACGCCTTCCCTGAACAACCGGTTACGCAGGCCCGACAAATAAGCAGTGAAGCCGGCTTTAGCGCTCCCATAGATATAATTGCTCTGCCTGCCCCGCTCGCCGGCCACAGAGCTGATCCCGACGATGGCGCCCTGTTTCCGGGCGGCAAAATAATTACTGATCACATTCAGGATGGAAACGGCGCCGGTATAATTGGTATGAATGATCTTTTCAGATTCCTGCCAGTTCGCTCTCGCGGTTTCGTTCTCTCCCAGGTAGCCGAAAACGCAGATGGCTATATCTGGTTTTATGGGCAGGCTGTCGAAGAAAGCTGCATGGGTGTTGAAAGCGAGGGCATCAAATTCATAAAGGTCGCACGACTGCTGGTAACGGATCGTAAGGTCGGATTGTAGTGGTTGCAGGCGGTGTACCTGGCGTGCGGCCAACTGAATGGCATAACCTTTTGACGCGAACTTTTTGGCGATGGCCACGGCCATATCAGAAGAAGCACCGAGGATCAGAACTGTTGGCATGAAATAAAGGGATTATGTTTCAGGTCATTTCGTCAATAATAAACGATCGGATTGTACGGAACGGATCTTGGCGTCCGGATTATATTTCTTCACGATCGCCTTGAACTCTTCCAGTCGCGGGTAACCTGCTTCCAGTATCTCCGGTCTCATTCTCGCGTCTTTGCTCATATAAAGGCGCCCTCCGTATCTCAGCACTACCTGGTCGAGCTCATCGAGGAAAGCGAACAGGTCCTTACGCACAGGGAAATCGAGGGCCAGTGTAAATCCTTCGAACGGAAAGGAGATCAGGCTTTCCTGCTTGCCGAAAACTTTCAACACTGCAAGGAAAGAGCCGAGCCCTTTATCGCTGATCCGGTTCAGGATATCGATCAGTCCTTCTTTGGCATGCAGGGGCAGCACGAACTGGTATTGCACAAAACCTTTCTTGCCATAGCCGCGATTCCAGTGAAGGATAGCATCGAGCGGATAGAAAAAAGGTTCATAAGGTACCAGGTTATTGATCTCTTTCTTGAAATTCTTGGCGTAATATAAAAAGTTGAATGCTTTTACCGACCATGTATTCAATACCCATGAGGGTAGGTTGAAAGGGAAGGAAATACTTTTTTTACGGGGCAATGCCAGTGGATCGTTACGATGCTGCTCTTTCAGTTCATTTACCGTGGCATGCTCACCGACAATAAGAATACTTCTCCCGAAATCCTTTCCTTTTTTGAGGCAGTCGATCCAGGCCATGGAATACGTGTAGTGTTGGTATTCTTCAAATAGCCGGATCAGCTCTTCAAGGTTGGCAGCTTTGATCTGTCTCTGGCGGATGAAGGAGGTCTCTATCTTTTTTAACCGGAATTTAATCCGGGTGATCAGTCCGGTGAGCCCCATTCCACCGCAGGTAGCCTCAAAAAGGTCGGTATGTTGCTGAGGGGAGCAGGTGGTGGTTTGTCCATTGGCCAGCACCACGTCCATCTCGATCACGTGATTGGAAAAGCAACCGTCCACATGATGGTTCTTGCCATGCACGTCGCTTCCAACGGCGCCACCAACGGTGATGAACTTGGTGCCGGGTGTAACGGGGAGGAACCATCCTTTGGGAACGATCACTTCGAGGACCTGGTCGAGCACCAATCCGCTTTGGCATTCGAAAATACCATTCACGGTATCGAAGGAAAGTATCTTATCGTATTTGAGGGTATTGATAGTTTCCGTGCTGAGGGAGGCATCGCCATAACAGCGGCCATTCCCTCTTGGAATGAAATGCCCGCTGGTACGGATGATCTCCTGCAACTGATCGTCGAAGCTGAACAGTTTCTCATCGCTTTCCATCACCGGATAGTTGCCCCAGTTGGCAATCGATTTTTTCATAACATGCTCATTTGTCAAAAAAAGTCACGTCTTTCATATACAGAATGAGATAAAAACTGGCAATCCATAAGAGGAGGGTGATCTGGATAAAACGGTCTTTGTAAAGGATTTCGGTAGGCGAGCCCGCTTTATTCTGAATGAAGGTGATCTGCAAATATCGCATAATTCCTGCAATCACAAAGAGGGAGGTATAATAGAGGCGATGGCCGAAATGCTTGTACAGTGCGCCCGACACGGTATAATTGATATAGGAAACGATCAGGATGGCGCAGAACAGTCCGAGGAGCAGGTTGAGGAATTCAAGGCTGTAACCATTCATCGACTTGCGCATATCCACACCGGTGGAGAGTTTAAGCATCACATCGTCCCGGCGTTTGGCGATGGCCATGAAAATGGCCAGCAGGAAGGTCATGATGGTGAGCCATTCCGACATGTCCACCTCACTGAGGACAGACCCTCCTTTTACGCGCAGCACAAAGCCAACGGCCACAATGATGATATCCACGATGGAAACATTTTTCATACCAAAAGAATACGCCAGGTTCAGCACGTAATAGATGGCAGTAATGAAGAGGAATTTGAGACTGGGATCGACCAGGTAACTGATGAGAATACCTGCAAAGAAAAGTATGATGCTGATAATGAGTGCTACCTGTTTATTGACCTTGCCGGAAGCAAGCGGGCGTTTGGATTTGACGGGATGTTTGCGATCGGATTCGATATCCCGGTAATCATTGATGATGTAAATGCTGCTGGCCAGGAAACTGAATGCGATCACGCCACCCACCAGCAAACCGAAATGTGCAGGGTCGAATAATCTACCTGCAAAAAAAGGCGCGATGAACAGGAAGCTGTTCTTGACCCAGTCCTTTGGACGCAACAATTTAATATAATCCAACATATACAACCGCTTACAAGCGCACAAGATACAGCACAAAACGGGATGGTGCAATACTACTATCCGGGAAGTGGAAGAATCGGATTATGACATTATATTTGTTCTTTATGAAACGTCTCCTACCCATCGCAGAAATACTGGTCATCGTTATTATTGCCATAGCGCCGCTGTTCGCTATTTTCCCTTATCGGATCAATATATTCCTGTCGTGGGAAGGAGCATACCGCATGTACCAGGGACAAATGCCTTACCGCGATTTCGGTATTCCTGTTGGTTACATGTATTGGGCCATTCCTGCCCTGTTCTTCAAATTGTTCGGGCCGCAATTGTTCACACTCATCAAAGCGCAGGTCTTCATCAACCTGTTGGCAGGGTTCTCGTTCCTTTCCATCCTAAAGAGCCTCCGGGTACAAACAGGCATACGCTTTATTTCCGTGTTGCTGTTCAGCATCTCTTATTCATTTCTCAATTACTGGCCCTGGTATAATCATACAGTGATCGTGTATGAACTGATGGCGCTGGCCTTCCTGATGAAATTCATTTCCGGTGAACAGGTGCGGCGTCGGTTTTTCTGGCTGGTGCTGGCAGGCATCTTTATCTTTTTTTCTTTCTTCACCAAACAGGATGGCGGTGCATTGGGATTGCTGATCTGCCTGGCCCTCCTTTTATATAATGCACTGATCGAAAAAAGGTGGTGGCCGGTTTTCGTTTTTACGGGCGCGGTATTGATCACCGGGCTGGTCATGATCCTTCCACTCACCAAATACAATTTCAGTTATTGGTTCAACTATGGCCAGGCGCCGCATAGTTCCAGGGTATCTGCCGGGGACCTGATCCAGGAATTCATGGCAGGATCACAATGGTTGAAATTTTATCTGCTCTTCATTGCCTTGCTACTGATGGTGGTGATCAAAAGCTGGAAAACATTCTGGCAGGATAAGCAACAGATGATCTTTACACTGCTCACATTGGGAATACTGGCGGAAGCCGCGATATTCCAGGTAACCAGTTATGTGCCGGCCGACAACAATATATTTTTTCACAGTTTCGCCATGGCTTTCATACTCTCGCTGCTGGCTGTTTTGTTGCCGCTGGATTTCACGAAACGTAAAGTGCTGTTCATTTGTACGGCAGGCGTGATGCTCTGGTGGAGCCACATGTATTGGAAATATATAGAGCGGTTCATTATCAAACCTGGTGGGACTGAGCAGGGAAGCTATACTTATAACGGTCTTACTTATTCGAATGCAGTGAACCGGAACACCTATATCATCAGCCTGGACACTACAGATGTGCCGCTGAGCCAGTGGAGGGTACCAAAGCTGAGATCTTTCGAGAAAATCCTCGTGCCGGGACCAACGGTAGATGGGATTGAACGATTGATGAATATGGACCTGGTAAAAAACCGGAAAGACCTGAAAGTATTGAATATGTCGGAACTGACGCCATTAGCAGCCGAGCTACCTTATTCACTGGAACAGGGGCCTTATTATCCTTTATGGTTCCATAAAGGAGTAGGTATGTTCCAGAAAGAGGTGGACATGTTTGCGGACAGGATAAGGCAAAAGCATTATGACCTGGTGATCTTTGAATATGTTCCTTATACCAATAATTTCTACCCTTTCCAGGTAAGGGATGAGCTGACAAAGAATTATAAACGGGTAGATGTGTTCCCTGCTACAAGGAAACCCAGTTCGAATGCGTGGATCGAGGTGTACGTGAAGGAGTGAATATCTTTTGGAAAGATAGCTTCTTATTTATTGACGAAGATCTTCACGATTGCGATCATGGCACTTACAGTCCCTACCCAGAATACTAAAGACCATTTGATGATCTCGGTCTTTGTTTCGGCAAGCCGATTGATAACTTCCACGCTCAAATCATCGATAGCTTTTCTTAACTGGTTGTCTTCCTTTTTCAAAAGATTGGTCTCTCCATCAATACGGACAATATCTTTCTTCGCTGCAAATTCATTACTCTTTTCCCTGAACTGCTTCTCCGGCTTGGTTTCGATATACTCGATGATCGTCCGGGCATCACGATGCCCCAGCTTATTCTTGAAGATGTGGTAGGCTCTTAATTCCAATGGCTTCATGTTTTTTAATTTTTTCATTGAATTATTTTCCTTGTTGTTATTGAAGCCTTTTTCTTTTTTCACTTATTGGTCAAAGTTAGATATTTCTCCTATATACAAACAATAATATTTCCAAAACAGGCTACTTATTGTTGAACTTTTTTTCGGAAACTAATTAACCTTGAAATTCCATGCAAAATGCTGGAAATTGTAGTAAGAATGCAGCCATATTTCCACATCAAATCTTCCCTCCTTATTTTTGCCCGAAACTTATTACCATCGCCGGCAGTTCCAATATATTGTCCAGCCCCATCGAATACCTCAAAGGGGTAGGTCCCCAACGGGCCGAACTGCTCAAAAAAGAGCTGCAGATCTTCACGTTCAAAGACCTGCTGGAACATTTCCCCTATCGCCATATCGATAAAACCAAAGTAAATCTGATTCGTGATATCCTTCCGCAAACAGATTTCATCCAGGTAGCAGGCCGGCTCACAAGCCTCGAAACGATCGGGGAAAAAAGAACAAGAAGACTGGTCGCCGGGATCCGCGATGCTTCCGGCACCCTCGAGCTCGTATGGTTCCAGGGGATCAGTTGGATTGAAAAAATGTTGCAGACAGGACAACTCTATCGTGTATATGGCAGGGTTAGTTTTTTCCAGGGCCAACCTCAAATCTCACACCCCGAAATAGAGCCCCTCAACGAACAGGGCAATGAAGGGAAAAATTTTCTCGAACCCGTTTATTCCACTACCGAGAAATTAAAAGCAAGAGGATTGGGCGGCAGACAGATCGCCAAACTGACCCATGCCCTATTTATGCTATTGCATGAGAAGGACCTCCCTGAAAACCTTCCTGATCATGTACTTCGGTCTGCCCAACTCATTCCCCGCTTCCGCGCCTTCGCCCATATTCATTTTCCTCCTACCCCCGAAGCTTATGGACAGGCAGTGGACCGTCTTAAATTCGAAGAGCTGTTCATTGCACAATTACGCATGGGCCTGATCAAATCCCGACGCCACCGGTTCTCGAAAGGCGTAGTGTTCAACCAGGTGGGAGATCTCTTCAATACTTTTTATGAAAAATATCTTCCCTTCACCCTCACCGGCGCCCAGAAACGGGTGATCAGGGAAATCAGGAAAGATACAGGGAGTGGAAAACAAATGAACCGCCTGTTACAGGGCGATGTGGGAAGCGGTAAAACCATCGTGGCCCTGCTGATCATGCTGCTGGCCGCAGATAATGGTTACCAAAGCTGCCTGATGGCCCCCACCGAAATCCTGGCGCAACAACATTTCAACAGCCTTTCCCGGTTATTGAAAGACCTTCCCATTGGCATCCGCCTGCTTACCGGTTCAACCAGGAAAGCAGAGCGCCGGAAGGTCCTCGAAGAATTGTCTGCCGGCAGCCTCCAACTCCTGGTAGGCACCCATGCTATCGTGGAGGATACCGTGCAATTCAATAACCTCGGACTGGCCATCGTCGACGAACAACACCGTTTCGGCGTTGCCCAACGCGCCCGGCTTTGGGCCAAAGCCAACATACCGCCTCATGTACTGGTCATGACTGCCACCCCCATCCCCCGCACCCTGGCCATGACCGCTTACGGCGACCTGGATTATAGCGTAATGGATGAGCTTCCACCCAACCGAAAACCCATTTTGACCGTACATCGTTATGAATCGGCCCGGGCTCAGGTCATGGACTTCATCCGGGCGGAGATAGACAAAAGAAGACAGGCATATATCATTTTTCCGCTCATCGAGGAATCTGAAAAAATGGATTATGAAAACCTGATGCGGGGATATGAGAACGTGAAAGCCTGGTTCCCCGAACCAAAGTTCTGGATCAGCATGGTGCATGGGCGCCAGACGAATGAGGTGCGCGAAACGAATATGCAACGTTTTAAAGACCACGATACTCAGATCATGGTCGCTACCACCGTGATTGAAGTAGGTGTGGACGTACCCAATGCCAGTGTGATGGTGATCGAGAGTGCTGAAAAATTCGGCCTGTCGCAGTTGCACCAGCTTCGCGGACGTGTAGGCAGAGGAAGTGAAAAGAGCTTTTGCATTTTATTAACAAGCAACAAGCTCAACAATGAAGCCCGTGAGCGGTTAAACACGATGTGTGCCACCAACGATGGTTTCAAAATAGCGGAGAAAGATCTGGAATTGCGGGGTCCCGGCGACATTGAAGGGACCAGGCAGAGCGGGATGTTGAATTTCAAGTTAGCCAGCATTGTCCAGGACAAGCATTGGCTCGATATAGCCAGGGAAATGGCCAACAGGATCATCGACACTGACCCCGATCTTGGTTCGGCCGAAAATTTGCGATTAAAAGACTATCTGCAAAGCTTGCAAGGTAAAACCGCCTGGAGCAAGATATCATAAGGTAAGCCCATGAGGTATTGACTGCCGACTGTTCCCTCTGGCCTTTCAGGCCTTTGTGGTGGTCCATTATGCCGTATCCAACCAAAAAGTTCATAACATATTTATTTGCACCGCTTTAAAAGCTAATTAAAACAACCGTTGCAGATAAGATTCATATATAAATTGACGTTTTATTTAAGTAAATTGTAAAAAAGAAATCTTGGGTAGGAAAAGTCTGATAGCCGCCGCATTGCTTATGGTAGCCACCCTAAAAAGTACCGCACAGAGTGGTTCATCCTCATTTGAATTCGTAGAAAATAAAGGTCAGTGGGATAGCCGGGTTCAATTCCGGGGCGAATTGTCTGCCGGAGGCTTTTATCTCGGGAAGACAGGGTTCAGGGTCCTCCAGCATAATGTGGACGACCTTCGCCGCTTCTTCAATCAAAGACATGGCGTTGTCGATGAAAAGCCCGGCTTCGATGGCAAAACCGGTGAAAGCCGCAAAAGACCCGGTAAACCAATTCCCGCGGAACCCAGGATCCGCTCCCACGCTTATGATGTGCAATTCGTGGACGCCAACCCGCAGGCGGTCCTCATCCCGGAGAAACCCGTTTCATCGAATACCAATTACTTTATCGGTAACGACCCTTCCAAATGGGCGAGGAATGTCACTTCCTATCAGGCCATTGTTGCCAAAAATGTTTATCCGAATGTGGATATCCGTTATTATTCAGACAGAGGATTTCTGAAATATGATATTATTGTTCATCCCGGCGGTGAAGTGAACAGGATCGCCATGCGCTATGAAGGGGCCGATAAGCTTTCCATCAGGAACAACGAGCTTATCGTCAAAACGTCCGTGGGTGATATCCGGGAATTATATCCTTACTCATACGAATTCGATCCCCAAAAAGGCAGGAAAGACGTGGAATGCCATTATGTGCTGGCCGATAAGAATACCGTCGTATTCTCTGTCAGCAATTATTCAAAGACCAACACGCTCATCATAGATCCCACCACTGTATTCGTTTCTTTTACCGGCAGCCGAGTAGATGAATATGGTTTTACAGCCACCCCAGGCCCCGATGGTTCCCTTTTTTCAGGAAGCATTGTTTTCGGGAACGGCTTTCCTGTTACAACAGGCGCTTTTGACGGAAGCTATAATGGCGGGGGCGGACAAAAACCCAATGATGTTGGCATCTTCAAATTCACTCCTTCCGGCAACCGCGCCTGGGCTACCTATCTCGGCGGATCAGAAAATGAATATCCTCACAGCCTTATCTGCGATCCCCAGGGCAACCTGATAGTATTGGGTCGCACCTATTCCAGCGATTTCCCCGTACGGGGCGCCGGCGTGATCGGGACCGGTGGTGGGGCAGATATTTTCGTTACGAAATTGAATGCATCCGGCTCCGACCTGATCGGTTCACTCAGGATCGGCGGTGCGGAAAACGACTGCGTGAATATTGAAGACAGGCAGAGAGGGGTCGTCACTTGCAACACCGCCAACTGCTCTACTTTACGCTTCTATGGTGATGATTCACGCAGTGAAGTTGTGCTGGATAAAGCCGGAAATATTTATGTAGTCGCACAGACCCAATCACCTAAATTCCCGATCATTGGCTCCACTTTTCAAACAACCAAAGGCAACCTTCAGGATGGCGTAGTAATGAAAATAAAACCCGATTGCAGTGATGTGATCTGGAGCAGCTTCATTGGTGGTAACGCAGATGATGGAGCTTTTGTACTGGCTGTTCATCCCGTGACCGGCGATATCTATGTAGGTGGGTCCACGCTCAGCACCGACCTTCCAAAAGCAACCGGCTACCAAACCAACAACAAGGGTGGCGCTGATGGTTTCGTAGCGCAGATCTCCAATGACGGAACAACACTTATCAAAACCACCTATCTCGGCACAAGTGCTTTCGATGCGGTGTATGGGATCCAGTTCGACAGGAATATGTATCCCTATGTTATGGGGATCACAGAAGGAGGTACGGAGTGGCCGTATGTGAATGCCACTTATCTCAATTCCGGGGCCAGCCAGTTCATCGCCAAACTGAAAAAGGATCTTTCCGGTTTTGAATATTCAACGGTCTTCGGTAACGGTGCGTCCGCACCGAATATCTCGCCCGTGGCTTTCCTGGTAGACCGCTGCGAAAACGTTTATATCTCCGGATGGGGTGGCTGGCTTGAACCCAATCCAGACCCCTATCATACTGCCGGGATGGTGAACATGCCACTGAAGAATGCGGTAAAAAACACTACGGATGGTCGCGACTTCTATTTCATTGTTCTCAAAAAAGATGTTGCCGACCTGTTATATGCCACTTATTTCGGACAGGATGGCGGCGAAGGTGAGCACGTAGATGGAGGCACCAGCCGCTACGACGAACGGGGTGTGATCTACCAGGCAATCTGCGCCAACTGTTTCGGCAGCCGCAACTGGGCCATCACCTCCCCTTTCCCTACTACCCGTAATGTATGGTCCATGACCAATGGCTCCGGTGAGAATGGCTGTAACCTGGCTGCCGTTAAAATTGAATTCAATTTCTCCGGTGTGATCGCAGCGCCCAAGGCTTATTCCAGAGGCGTGCCCGATTCCATGGGCTGTGTGCCTTTCACCGTTGAACTGCGAGACACTATCCGCAATGGCAAACGGTATGAATGGGATTATGACGGCGATGGTGTTACGGACGCTGTTACTACCGATTTCCAGATCACTCATACTTTCAATACGGTGGGCACCTTCCGGGTACGACTGATCGCAGTTGATTCTTCTACCTGCAATATCCGCGATACGGCCTATATCAATGTCCGTGTGCGCGATGATAAAGCCAACCTGGCCTTCAATTTCCAGAAGGTAGGGCCCTGCGAATCGCTCAAATTCCTGTTCACCAACCAGTCTACCCCGGCAGCCGGTAAGCCCTTCCAGAATAACAGCTTCACCTGGGATTTTGGCGATGGCAGCCAGCAGGTCATTACAGGTACGAATGATACCGAGCATACATACCCGGCATCAGGCATTTACCCGGTGAAACTGATCCTCACCGATACCAATTATTGCAATGCGCCCGATACCCTCACGAAGAATCTGCGCATTGCCGCCAATGTGAGGGCCCAGTTCCAGACATCACCCAACGGATGTGCGCCCTACAATGCCGTGTTCAATAATACTTCACTGGGCGGTCACGACTTCCTCTGGGATTTCGGCGATGGCAGTACTTCCACCCAGGAAAACCCTGTTCACCTTTATCCAACAACAGGCACTTATACGATCAAGCTCACTGCTTACGACACTACTACCTGCAATAAGGTGCACGATACTACTTTCACGATTACCGTGAATCCCAAACCTACTGCGGCATTCACCTATACACCGGTAACACCGGAGGTGAACAAGCCTACGATCTTCAATAACCAATCCACCGGCGGGGTCCGCTACAAGTGGATCTTCGGCGACGGCGAAGAAAGGACCAAGACCAGCATGGATACCACGATGCACCAATACAATGCTACCGGCACCTATGACGTGCTGCTGGTCACCTTTAACCAATTCGACTGTACAGATACGGCCCGTAATACCGTCAGAGCGCTCATCAATCCATTGCTGGATGTGCCGAATGCCTTTACCCCAGGCCGCTTCGGCAGGAATAGTATCGTGAAAGTGGAAGGATTCGGGATCGGCAAGATGATCTTCCGGATCTATAACCGCAGTGGCGTGAAAGTTTTCGAGAGCAACGACAGACATATCGGATGGGATGGTACATACCAGGGACGACTGCAACCAATGGACGTATATGCCTACACCCTTGACGTGGAATTCACCGATGGCACCAAGGCCCGAAAAACGGGTGACATCACCTTGATCCGGTAAACAACAACATTTGAAAAAACAAATGTTAAAGAACGACATGCTATTGAACTTGCAATAGCGAATCTGTAATTTTAAAGGGGGATGAACATGAGGACAATCATACCAACCAATCAGCAGTGGGCAGTGCGCAGTGGGCAGTGCGCAGTTAATATACCCCGCACTGCAAAAATTTCCATAGAAAGCACGCCACCACTTATAGTTATGGGCAGGAAGCCAATTGCCAATTGCCAACTGTCAATTGTCAACGCTACCAAACTCACGGCTCTACTGATGGCATCGCTGCTTTTCATGCTTCCTGCCGCACACGCGCAGGACCTGCATTTTTCACAATGGTTCAACTCACCACTCTCTACCAACCCGGCCAATACCGGTTTTATTCCCGATGCGGATTATCGCATCGGCGCCAATTATCGCAACCAATGGTCGTCTATCATGAGCGTGCCTTACAAGACCTATAGTATCTGGGGCGATGCACAGGTGTTCCGCAACCGGATCGAAAGCGGATGGCTTGGTTTGGGCGGACTGCTCCTGCGCGACGTGGCAGGCTCCGGCAGCCTCACTTCCACCAAAGCTTATGCTTCGGTAGCTTATCACCAGATGGTAGGAGTGGCCCACCTGTTGTCTGCCGGCTTCAATATCGGTTGGTCGAACAAAAGGATCAACAGCACCAGCCTGAAATTTCCCGACCAGTTCGATGGCAAGTTCTTCGATTCCAATATCCCTACCAGTGTGATCCTCGATAATCCGAATATCAATTATTTCGATGTACAGATGGGATTGAACTATGCTTACTTCCCCACCGAAAATATTTATATCAATGGCGGCGTATCTGCCTGGCACCTGAACCGACCGCGCGAATCCTTCTTCAATACAGATGCAAGTGGCCAGGATTCGCGCATACCCGTCAGGTATACTGCCTTTGCCAATGCCAGCCTGAAAGTGAACCAGGACGTGATCTTCAACCCGATGGCCTATTATTCCACACAGGCCAAGTCGACCGAAGTTGTGGCCGGCGGCAATATTCAATACAATCTTTCCGGTGATGGCGAGATGCAAGTGATGGGTGGGATCTATTACCGGCGGGGCGATGCCTTCATCCCCATGATCGGCTTCCAATACAAGAGTATCAAACTGTTCTTCACATACGATGCGACCACATCACAGTTGAACCAATACAATAACAGCCGCGGCGCCTTCGAGTTCGCGCTGATACAGCAGGGCTTCTATAGCGAGTATAATGGCGACAAGCGGCAATCGCTCTGCCCGAGCTTCAAGAATTGACATTAAAGTTCTTTTTTGCTCACTCTCTCTTTGTAGCTACCTTCAGTCGGAGAAACTGACAATTTTATGAGCCCAGTTACAGAGATCGTCCTGATCGTATTGGTCTATGCGCTGATGATCTTCACTGTGATCCGTATCATCTTCGACACCGTCAATGTTACCAAGGCTTTGGGCTATCTCCTGCTCACTATCACCCTGCCGGTCCTGGGCAGTATCGTGTATTTCTCACTGGGCGTCAATTACAGGAAACGGAAGATGTACAATAAGAAACTGATCACCGATGAAAAATTCCTGCTCGCCCTGCGCAAAGATGTCGATGAAGCGGCATTACGCCTTTTACAACAACACCATGAGGATGTAGGCAATTTCGCCGGACTGGCCAGGCTACTCATCAAGGATTCCCTCTCCTTTCTGTCCCTCAACCATATTACCCTGCTCACCAACGGTGAAGAAAAATTCCCGGAAGTAATGAAGGCGCTTGAAGCTGCTACCCACTCCATCCATATACAATACTACATCTACGACAACGACCAGATCGGTAACCAGCTCAAAGACCTCATGGTCCGTAAAGCACGGGAAGGCGTGAAAGTCCGGTTCATCTATGATGATTTCGGGAGCAATGGTCTAAAGAAAAAATTCATACGGCAGTTGCAGGAAGGTGGCGTGGAAGTATACCCGTTCTATAAGATCTACCTGGTCTTCCTGGCCAGCCGGCTGAATTACCGTAATCACCGAAAAGTGATCATTATCGACGGGCGCATAGGCTTTACCGGTGGCATCAATGTTTCAGACAAATACATCAATAATCCCGGAAGCAGCCAATTGTACTGGCGCGATTCGCATATCAGGATCGAAGGACCGGCAGTACTGAACCTGCAATACCATTTCCTGGCCGACTGGAATTTCTGCTCCGACCAGAACCTCGTGCCCAACAGGGAATTGTTCCCCATGCCTGTTCGTATGCCGGATTTCACGATGCTTACGCAGATCGCAGTGAGCGGGCCCGACTACCCCCGGCCGGATATCATGCTCAGTTATTTCACGGCCATCGCCAATGCACAAAAGAAGATTTACATCACTACTCCTTATTTCATTCCTAATAACAGTATTTACGATGCTATCGTGAAGGCAGCGCTCAGTGGTTGTGATGTGCGACTGCTGGTGCCCGGTGAATCCGATTCAAGGCTGGTCAATGCTGCCTCTCAATCCTATTTCGAGCCATTGCTGGAATGTGGCGTGAAGATCTATCTCTACCGGAAAGGGTTCGTGCATGCCAAGACCATGGTAGTGGATGATACGCTCAGCATGGTAGGATCGGCCAATATCGATTTTCGCAGTTTCGACCTGAATTTCGAATTGAACACCATCATCTATGACCAGGAATTCTGCGTATCCATGACGAAAACATTTTTCCACGATCTTGATTCCGCAGAAGAGCTCCACCTCACCACCTGGCAGGAACGCAGCGCAGGCAGGCAATTATTCGAGAAAACAGCCAGGTTATTGTCCCCACTTTTATAATACAGGCTTAGACAACCCTTCCTGTTGCTTACTATCTGTGGGCAAATCTTATTCTGCTGGTTTCCTCTTCCGCGCCACTTCCCGTTTGGCGCGATAATCATTGGGAGAGATGGCCATGAGCTTCGAGAACATCCTGGAAAAATAATACTGGTCCTCTATTCCCAGTTCCGATGCGATCTCCTTGACGCGGAGGTCCGTGAACTGCAGGAACTGGCAGGCTTTCTGGATCTTCAGGTGATTGAAATATTCGATAGGCGCAAACCCGGTCTTCTTCCTGAAGATCGCCGAGTAATGGGATGCAGACAGATTCACAGACCTGGCAATATCTTCCAGCGTAAGGATGGTATGCAGGTTCTTCTGCATGAAGTCGATGGACAGGTCTACCTGGTCGGCACTTTTCTTTTTGCCCGGGTAATTGAATTTCTCGTCGAAGATGAATGAGGTAAGAAAATGCCAGAAGCACATATTGACATAATAGAGATTGTCGAGGCTATACCCTCTCTCCAGGTTCAGATAGATCTCATCGTACAATTTGGTGCGGGCATCATTATAGTGGATATATCCTTTATAGTTCTTCAGTTGGTTGAGCATCAGGTCAACGATATGCTTTACGAGATGACCTTTGAAATGCACCCAGTAAATAGTCCATGGATCATCATCATCCGCTCCGTAGCTATGCGCTTTTTCAGCAGGGATCACAATAAAATCGCCGGGATGGATGGCCTGCCTCGATTTCCCGATCTCCACCCAGCCTTTTCCTTCGATACAATAGATGATGATATGCTGGTCGATGCCATGCAGTCGCTCCCGGTAATGGAACTTCGCCTTGGGATAATAGCCTATATCGGTGATATGTACCCCTGATAAAATGGAATCATTACTGCAGCTCTGGGAAATGATCTTCCGCGGTATTACAATAGCCTGCTGCCCCTCAAATCCTTCCTTCTTCTTTATGATGGCTGCGTCCTTTTCCATAATTTTCAATTTGACAAGCGACCTGAAGGTAGAAAAACTTCCCATAAAAATATCCATCTTTTCAATAACTATTTCTATTGTAAACATTCTTTAATACAAGCAAATTTGTCCCTTATCATGAGAACAGTCTTGCCAAAATTCAACACCGTTTACATCCTTGCCATCTCGTTCATCTCCGCCCTGGGAGGTTACCTGTTTGGTTTCGATTTTGCCGTTATCGCAGGCGCCCTGCCCTTCCTGCGCGATCAGTTCGGCCTCAATGAGTACTGGGAAGGTTTCGCCACCGGCTCACTGGCATTGGGCGCCATCATCGGTTGCCTGGTTGCCGGGAATATGGCCGACAAATATGGGCGCAGGGCCGGACTGCTCCTTGCCGCCGCTATTTTCGCCATCTCTTCCCTGGCCATGGCCTTTGCGCCCGGATTATATTTTTTTATCCCTGCCCGCTTCGTGGCCGGCATCGGCGTAGGCATGGCCTCCATGTTGTCGCCGATGTATATCGCTGAAGTATCTCCCGCACCATACAGAGGCCGGATGGTAGCCATCAATCAACTTACCATCGTGATCGGCATCCTGCTCACGAACCTGATCAATTATATGCTGCGGAACAATGGGCCCGATGCCTGGCGATGGATGTTCGGGCTGGGCGCCATTCCCTCCGGCCTCTTCCTGCTGGGCGTTTGCTGGTTACCGGAAAGTCCGCGCTGGTTATTGAAATCAGGACAGGAGGCAAAAGCTTCAGCGATCCTGTCGAAGATCGGCGATACCAGCTTTGCTGCCAGTTCTATCCAATCGTTCCGCGAAACGATGAAGGGAGAGCTGAAACTGCCTTTCAGTGCTGCATTCGGGAAAGCCGTATTACCGGCTGTGCTGGTAGGTATCGGGCTGGCTGTGTTCCAGCAATTCTGCGGCATCAACGTCGTGTTCAATTACCCTTCCAATATTTTCGAAACGATCGGCGCCTCCAAAGACGACCAGTTGTTGCAAACTGTTTTCATTGGAGGCGTGAACCTGCTGTTCACGCTGCTGGCCATGGGCCTGGTCGACAAACTGGGCAGGAGACCCCTCATGTTGTTCGGCGCGGGAGGACTGGCCATATTATATATTGTCATCGCCCAATTGCTGAATGCCAAGTCGGCTTCAGTAGGCATCTTCCTCCTGTCGGCCATCGGCACTTATGCCCTTTCACTGGCGCCGGTGACCTGGGTGTTGATCGCAGAGATCTTTCCCAATAAGGTGAGGAGCACCGCTATTTCCATTGCCGTGCTCTGCCTGTGGAGCGCCTATTTCATTCTCACCTTCACCTTCCCGGTACTGGCAAAACAGATCGGCATGCACAATACGTTCTATATCTATTCAGTGATCTGCATGATCGGATTTGTATTCGTATGGACAAAAGTGAAGGAAACAAAAGGAAAGACCCTCGAAGAACTGGAAACGGTCTTTGCAGGGCATTAGCATCGTGTATTCGCTTGTGCTAAATAAATACCAACCAAAAGGAATTCATCATGGAAGTGAAAGCGTGGATTGAAAAGATCAGTATCCCCACTTATGAGATCGGTAAACCGGAAAAGAATCCCATCTTCCTGGAGAAAAGAGTGTACCAGGGCAGCAGTGGTGTAGTATATCCCCATCCTGTGATCGAAAAAATTTCTGACGGGAAGATCGATAAAGAATATACAGCCATCTACATTGAAAATGATTTTCTGAAGATCATGATATTGCCCGAACTCGGCGGCAGGGTGCAGCGGGCTTATGATAAATTGCGCAACCGTGATTTCATTTATTATAACCAGGTGATCAAACCCGCGCTGGTAGGGCTTACGGGCCCCTGGATCTCAGGCGGCATTGAATTCAACTGGCCACAACACCACCGACCCAGCACCTTTGATCCGGTCGATTTTACCATCGAAGAACAGGCGGATGGCAGCAAGACCATCTGGGTGAATGAAGTAGAAATTATGTTCCGCACCAAAGGCATGGCGGGTTTTACCCTGTATCCTGATAAGGCATATCTCGAAATAAAAGGCAGGCTCTATAACCGTACTCCCTTCCCGCAAACGTTCTTGTGGTGGGCCAATCCCGCCGTGAAAGTGAACGACCATTATCAATCCGTTTTCCCGCCCGACGTTTATGCCGTGTTCGATCATGGCAAACGGGATGTATCGGACTTCCCCATCGCTACAGGTGTTTATTATAAAGTGAATTATGCACCGGGTACAGATATATCGCGTTATAAGAATATACCTGTCCCCACTTCGTATATGGCTATCCGTTCCAAATACGATTTCATTGGTTGCTATGAACACGATACACAGGCCGGCATGTTGCATGTGGCCAACCATCACATTTCGCCCGGAAAAAAACAATGGACCTGGGGCAATGGGGATTTCGGCCAGGCATGGGACAGGAACCTGACGGATGATGACGGCCCTTATATCGAACTGATGACAGGTGTGTTCACCGATAACCAACCCGACTTCTCCTGGATCCAACCCAATGAAGAAAAATCATTCGAGCAATATTTCATGCCGTATGCACAGGTGGGGGCAGTGAAGAATGCTACAAAAGAGGCTATGCTCAACCTGGAATTCGACGATAGTAACGCTATCATAAAAGTATATGCCACGGCTGCCTATCCTTCCTCCACCGTCCGTGTGCTGGTCAATGGGACCGTGGTAAAAGAATTCGTGACAGACCTTTCCCCTTCACAGATATTCGACAATAAAGTGCTCCTCCCCGGCTCGTCCACACCTGAACAGGTAAAGGTGGATGTAGCAGATAAGAACGGACACGTGCTGGTGAGCTATCAGCCCGAACTGCCCTCCCACCGGGATATTCCTCCGCCCGCATCGGCTGCAAAAAATCCTGTGGATATAAAAAGTACCGAAGAATTGTTCCTGAATGGCCTGCATATCGAACAATACAGGCATGCCACCTATCCGGCCACCGATTACTATGAGGAAGCATTGCGGCGTGAACCAGGTGATATCCGCAATAACAATGCATTGGGCCTTTGGTATATGAGAAGAGGGCAGTTCGCAAAGGCCGAATCCTATTTCCGCATGGCCGTGAAAACCCTCACCCTTCGCAATCCCAACCCCTATGATGGAGAGCCCCTGTATAACCTGGGATGGGCGCTGAAATTGCAGGGAAAGCCAGATGAAGCCTATGAGACTTTGTACAAGGCTACCTGGAATGCAGCCTGGCAGGATGCAGCATTTTTTACGCTCGCCAGGATTGCCTCTGCCAAAGGTGATGTGAACGATGCCCTCTATCTCGTGAGCAAATCAATGGAACGCAATTATCACGGGCATTCGGTCCGTCACCTGAAAGCAGCACTACTGCGCATGGCGGGGCGTACAGCCGAAGCATCCGGTCTCATTGAAGAATCACTCGCCATCGATCCGTTCAATTTTGGATGCCTGTTCGAAAAATATTTACTGGCAGGAGGCCATGGCCATGATGCAGCCGCCCGCGCATTGCAATATTTCAAAGAGCTGATGCGGGACGATGTGCAGAATTATATTGAATACGGTCTCGATTATGTGCAGGCCGGATTGTATGAAGAAGCCATCAAGCTATTTACCATATACGCTGAAGGGAAGACAGCTATTTATCCGATGGTCCATTATTATATCGGATGGTGCGCTTCATTGATGGATGATGGATCAGTTGCACAGCAGTACTTTCAACTGGCATCAGAGGCTTCTCCCGATGGCTGTTTCCCTCATCGCATAGAAGATATCCTCGCCCTGCAATGCGCTACCGGCGTCAACCCGGCCGATGCCAGGGCATGGTATTATCTCGGCAACTGCTGGTTCGACAAACGCCAGTATTCCGAAGCCATCAACTGCTGGGAAAATTCAGTAAAGATCGACGATAGCTTCCCTACTGCCTGGCGCAACCTTTCCCTCGCCTATCATAATAAATTGCGTGATACAGAAAAAGCAGTGGCAGCACTGGAAAAGGCATTTGCCCTCGATGAGACGGATGCAAGAGTGCTGATGGAACTCGACCAGCTCTACAAGAAAATGGGATATGCACACCAGGTACGACTATCGTTGCTGGAAAAATATCCCACACTGGTCGATTTCAGGGATGATCTTTACCTGGAAAGAGCAACGCTCTACAATCACCTCCATCAATATGAAAAAGCAAGAGATATTATAGCAGTCCGGCAATTTCATCCCTGGGAGGGTGGTGAGGGAAAAGTGGTAGGTCAATACCTGATGGCCCATCTCGAACTGGCCCGTCAGGCTTTGATAAAAGGAGAATACCAGTCGGCCCTTCAATTACTGGCAGCTACCGAACAATATCCACACAACCTTGGAGAAGGGAAATTATATGGCACGCAGGAAAATGATATTTTTTACCTGCAAGGCTGTGCCTATGAAGGATTGGGGATGAAGAAGGAAGCCAAAGAAAAATTCATGCAGGCCACAACAGGGATCAGTGAGCCTGTACAGGCCATCTTCTATAATGATCCGCAGCCCGACAAGATCGTATACCAGGGATTGGCCTGGCTCAAGCTGAATGAGCCGGCAAAGGCCAAAGCCATTTTTGAACGATTCATCCAGTTCGGTCAACAACACCTCGACGATAACATAAAAATCGATTACTTCGCAGTGTCGCTTCCCGATCTGCTGGTATTCGACCAGGACCTTTCGTTAAAGAACAGTATCCATTGCAAATACCTGGTGGCACTAGGCAACCTCGGATTGGGCAATTATGCAGCCGCGGAGCAGGAACTGAAAGAGGTACTGCAATGGGAGGTCAATCACCAGGGAGCCGGTACACACCTGCAGATGATCCCATTCCTTCGTCACCAGATCAAAGAGAATCCAGCAATAAAAATCTGATATGTCAATATTCGCCCGGTCATGTTTATTCCTTTTGGCTTTTACCACACTGAAAGGAATGGGACAATCCATCTCGCTCGCCGGCTCCTGGCAATACCGCCTCGATCCGCAACAAGCAGGTATTAAAGAAGAATGGTATCGCCAGCTATTCGCCGGAACGGTACAATTGCCCGGTACGCTCGATGATAATAAGATCGGTGCTGCACCAACGCTCACCGACGATACGCTCAGCAAAACCGTACTGCTCAATCTTACGCGCAAACACAGTTATATCGGCGTAGCCTGGTACAGGAAAGAAGTGAACATCCCCGAAAACTGGCGTCAGAAACATATCGAGCTTTTTCTCGAAAGAGTGATCTGGCAAACCAGGGTCTGGATCGATGGGCAGGAGATCGGTGTACGGGAAAGTCTCAGTGTTCCACAAGTATTCAATACTGCCGGGCTTTTGAAACCTGGCAGGCATCTGATCGTGCTGCGTATCGATAATTCAAAGCAATATGATATCAGCCTGGGTGATAGAAATTTTGCTCATGCCTATACGGAAGGTACACAGATCATCTGGAATGGTGTGATCGGTAAAATACAATTGCAGGCCACCGGTCAAAACAGGATCGATGACGTGCAGATGTATCCTGATCCGGAAAACAGATCGGTACAGGTCAATGCTTCTTTGTTAGCCTCTAACAACACGAAAGGCTCTGTACAATTCACAATCCTGTATAAGAACAAGATCGTTGCCACCCGTCAAATGAAGGTAACGGCACACAATAATTCTGTTGCTGCGATCAATGCAACGATCCCCGTCCCCAATGCACAATTATGGGATGAATTTCATCCGAACCTATATCAACTGCGGGTAACGTTGCGTAACAATAACCGTATCACACACGAAAAGACCTTTCAATTCGGGATGCGCCGGCTCACCAATGCAAACAGTCAATTGCAGATCAATGGCCGGCGGATCTTTTTAAGAGGTACTCTTGAATGCAATATATTTCCTTTAACCGGCCATCCGCCAATGGATAAAAAAGGATGGCTCAAAGTATTCACTACTGCAAAACAATATGGGCTCAACCACCTGCGCTTTCATTCCTGGTGCCCTCCACGGGCCGCATTCGAAGTGGCGGACTCACTCGGGTTTTACCTGCAGGTTGAAAATCCACTCTGGATACTGAATATAGGAGCAGATACCACGGTAAGCCGTTTCATTGCAGAAGAGGCCGATCGCATCAGTCGTGAATACGGCAATCATCCCTCATTTTGTTTCTGGAGTATGGGCAATGAACTACAGGGAGATCTTGATCAGCTTCACAAGCTAATGAGCTCGCTTCGCGAAAAAGACAATCGTCACCTGTACACCACCACCACTTTTACTTTTCAGAATGGTCATGGAAAATGGCCTGAACCGGGGGATGATTTCTACATCACTCAATACACCAAAAAAGGCTGGGTACGCGGACAGGGTATCTTCAACGACTATACGCCGGAATTCAACAAGGATTATACTGCTTCGATCGAAGGATTGCCGGTGCCCATCGTAACACATGAGATCGGGCAGTATTCCGTATATCCCGATATGGCCGAGATCAAAAAATATACCGGCGTCCTCGACCCCCTCAACTTCAAAGCTATTCAGAAAGACCTGCAGAGAAAAGGATTGCCGGGCGTGTCTCCTGCCTGGTCGAAAGCCAGTGGTGCATTGGCAGCCAACCTGTATAAAGAAGAAATTGAAAGGGCATTGAAGACAAAGGGCAGCAGCGGTTTTCAATTGCTCGACCTGCACGATTTTCCCGGTCAGGGTACAGCACTGGTCGGTTTGCTCGACGCATTCTGGGATAGCAAGGGACTGATAACACCAGCCGCGTTCCGGGAATTCTGCGCACCTGTAGTACCACTTATCCGGTTCAACAAGGCGATCTATACCAATGATGAGAAATTTATCGCTACTACTGAGATCGTGAATTTCAGCGATCGCCCTATCGGCAATGCTGTGGTGGAATGGAGCATCAAAGGGAAGAATGGAATACAACTGGCCGGTGGAAAATTCCATCCCGGCACTATTGCCATCGGTAACGGGGAAACCATTGGCAAAATCGAATATGGGCTGAGCAAGATCAAATCCGCCATGCAACTGATCATCCAGGTAAGGATCACCGGAACAGACTACCGGAACAGTTGGCCGATTTGGGTCTATCCTGTCGCGATCCCTGCCAGTGATCCTGGCATTGTGGTAACAAGATCGGTTACTGAAGCACAGGAATTATTGAATGCAGGTAAAACAGTTCTGCTGAATCCTGATACGGCGGTTGTGAATGGCGTTGAAGGTCGCTTTGCGCCGGTATTCTGGAGCCCTGTGCATTTCCCCAACCAGCCCGGCACGATGGGATTGTTGATGAATGCCAACCATCCGGCCTTTGCCCATTTCCCAACAGATAGTTTCACCAACTGGCAATGGTGGGACCTCACCAAACGATCGAAGACCATGATCATCGACGATAGTTACAAGAACTGTACACCTATCGTCACCATGATCGACAACTTTTTCAAGAACCGCCGCATGAGCAATATGGTGGAAGCCCGCTATGGTAAAGGTAAACTCCTGATCGTGACCATGGACATCTCCAGCGATCTCGATAAACGCCCGTCCGCCAGGCAACTCAGGTATAGCTTGATGGAATATATGAAGAGCGGGAAGTTCAACCCGGCGGCTACTTTAAGGGAAGCTGATCTGAAAGGATTTTTCAGGTAAATGCGGAGATCAGGACCTTGCAAAATCGAGCAATGCCTGAATATGGCCTCTATCTGCTTCTCTAAGCGCCTCCAGATACGTATCGCGCGGGTTTCGGGTTGACATGGCGTTCCCTCTGCTCCAGGTAAAAACCGGCCGGTTGAAAATATGTTGACTAATCACATCGGCAATCAATCGTGCATGTCTGCCATTTCCATTCGAAAAGCAATGTATGGATACAATGCGGTGCTTGAACCGTATAGCTATTTCGTCATCAGGATAGGTAGTATGTTCAAGCCAATAATAACAATCGTCCAACAACATTTTTAATTCGATGGCGATCTGGTGTTTTTCAACCCCGATGTTCTTATTGGTCTTCCGAAACTCTCCGGCCCAATCCCAAATATCATCAAACATTCTTTTGTGAAGTTCTCTGATGAACTTTTCAGAAAGGATCACTTCTGCTTTAAATCTACGCCGGATAGTCCACTCTACCGCTTTTTCGATGTTTTGTTGTTCAAATTCATCCAACTCCTGACGGGTTGAGATACCGGCAATTTTTAATCCTTCCTTTTCGTCTTCATCGAGAGATGTTTGGCCTGCAGCATAATTGAACTCTAATCCCATAAGATCTTAGGCAATTCATTTTTAAATTCTTCCGTTCGTTCTTTAATAGCCTTTTCAATCCTTTTTTTTGAGTTCTCCTGTCCTTCGAGTTTCATGGAGATAGAGGTGCGCAGTACGATTTCTTTCGCCAAGGCCCTGGCTTTTTTTTCGATCATGGCTTCGATCGATTTGTCTTTGGGAACAAATCCATAAACCAGCACCATGTCGAGGGCATCGGCAATTTCGTGAAGATTTCTTAAAGTAATGGAACCATTTTGTTCCCTGGTCTCGATTTCCATTGCGCTTTGAGGAGTTATTTGCAGTTTTTCCCCAAGCTGCCTCAAAGACATACCAAGGCAGGTACGAATGGTGTTGACCCATCCCTTCGATGGAACAGTTACTTTCCGAAGAGGTTGCAGCTTACGCAATTTAGCATCCAGCTGTTCAATCGATAGTAGTTTTTTACTCTTTTTCATCAGGTTATAACCTTAAATATTGAACACAAATTTAAGGTTATAACCTGATGAAATAAATTAATTTTTCAGGCTATAACCTGATGAAAATCTTATTTATAAAGAATATTTAGTTAATAATCAATAATATATGCAATCAAACGTTTTTTGCTGCCCGCCACAAAGGAATAGACAACAGGAAAATGATCCCTCCTATGAGGATTGCCACCTGCCCTTTACTGGCCACCATACCAAGCACAGCAACACCAATACCAACTATGGCGATTGAGGCAGCGATCACCCGTACACCAAATACATTTTGCGCATGTGCATCGTTGTTATTGACTGTAGCCTGGGTAACAGGTTGTGGCGGCTGAGTATCCGTATTGACAGTTGTTCCAATTGCGCCTGTTGCTCTCGCATATATTTCCCTTATCACTAACACCGCTACCGGTATTCCCACGCCCAGCGCTGTTTCCCAAACACGGTCGAGCCTGAACCCAAACAAGGCAGTGCCAAATAATTTCAGGACCAGGCTGATCAGTAATCCGCATAAAGAAGCGGTAACGACAGAAGCCGCTGTTTGCCGTTTGGAATAGAGCGACCAGATCACCGGCACGAACAGTGCCCCGCCTGCAATGGAAGCAGTGCTCAGCACCATTTCCACAATACCGCCTACAAGCGGCACCATCATGGCAATGATAATGGTAAGCCCCCCGAAGAACACAGTAAAGAATCTCGCGGCCCTGATGAGTTTGCGCTCTCCGGCAGAAGGATCGATCACTTTTTTGTAGATATCATGCGCAAAGACCACTGCCACCATATTGATAGTAGTATTGGCCTTGCTCGCAGTTGCTGAGATCATACCCGATAAAACAAGGCCGATCAGTCCTGCCGGCAATACCAACTGGCATAACATCATATAAGCGCCCTCCGGCTGTAGTCCCTGCAGGCCGGGATTGATCACTTTATAGATCATCGGCGGCAGCATCCAGATAAAGGGACTGAGCAGGTAAAGTATCGTGAACAGGTAAGCCACTTTTTTTGAATTACGCTCTGTTGAAACGCTGGTATAGCGCTGCACATAAGCCCAGTTACCACCGATATAAGCTGTTTGATACGCAAGGAAAGCAAGGAAAAATCCCAGTGAATATTCCTCATTGAAGAAATTGAAAAAACCATCAGGCGCTTTATTCACGAAACTACCCACACCTCCTACTTCACTAAATGCCATGGGTATCACGATCAGCACCGCTGCCGTCAGGATCACGAACTGCACCACATCGGTCACCAGAACGGCCCAAAGCCCGCCCGCTGCCGTATACAGTATGATGATACCTCCTATGATGAGGATGCAGGTATTCAGTGAAAGTGGTGTGGCCACACTCACCATCTTGCCAACCGGATAGAGCACGGATGCCGTGGTGAACAATCCATGGAGCATGATGAGAAAAGTATAGAACTGTTGTGTACGAATTCCGAATTTCTTGCCGATATATTCTGCAGCAGTTACACTTCCAGTCCGTTTCCATTTACCGGCAATGAAGAGGGCTGTCAGCAATCCGCCAACAACCATGGTGAGCTGGATACCATTGGCCACAAACCCATGTTTGTACGCGATGGAGCCCCATACAACGAACGTGCCGGCGGAGAAATAACTGATGAAAAGTGAAAGCCCATTGATCCACCAGGGTGTGGCCCCGCCTGCTTCGAAGAAGGCAGTCGAGTTCTTACTGCCCATACGTGTGAAGGCCATACCGATACCGAGAATAAGCATGGCGAAAACGGCCATCACTATAAAATCCAACTGATTCATACAATTCCTGTTAATGATTTTTCCTTTGTTTATTCACCATAACACCTCACTTCAAAGAGAGCGGCCGGCGTATGTGCAGAGGGGTGTTCCATCAGTATCCGCAATGAACGGGTCGATATTGCCCGTTCCGGTAATATCGTATTGATGGTTTGATAATTGTTGCTGCATTCATAGACCACTTCATTTTTATCATCCAGTATTTTATACCTGCGCACGCAGAAAGGCATTACCCGTTCCGGATGCCCCATCAATACCGATTCCATGGGATGATCGTAATCGGTATCAAATGTCAGAACAATTTTTTTGATCGTTTGAGGTTGTTCCCATCTGAGTTCCACGGCAGGTGAATGGTCTTTCGGGTCTGCTACCCATGCATTGGGTTGCAAGGTTGGCCGGGCGATGCCATTACGAAGATTGGCCGCTCCGAACCCAGACAGTGCCGGTTTGAATTTGATAGCTATATTTTGTCCGGCAGGCCTGCGTTGCGGGCACCAGAACTCGAAGCTGTCCATCCCGATATGTGCAGGCGGCTCCTGTTTTCCAAAATTGGATACGGCCGGGTTGATGGTATTGAAAACAGAGAGGATACCCGTAATGCGGGCCGCCGACCGTGGAATATTGATGGCCGGGTTCCTGTGCAGGATAACGAATACATATTGTGATTCTGCGATCGTAATGCCGGGTTGGACAGGCAGGCAGTTCCTTCCTTTTTGCAATAGTAGTTCGAACCGGGCCAGCGTTCGGTCTGGTGTGTAGTTACCGGTGTTGGAAGAGATGCGGACCTCAACTTCCAGGATGGCGCCGGGCATATCCGTATAGGCATGCAACACCAGGTCCGGCATTTTACCGGCCTTGACAGGCACCATTTGTCCAACAGGCAGATCGAGCGGCAATAATCCTCCATCTTCTGGTATCTCCTGCAGCTCCAGCTCACTGGTTGCGTGGATGCATGCCAGTTGTACTAAGTCCTGCTCATCATGCATAAGATGGTGGGGGATATATTGACCTGCCTGCATCAGGCGTCGTTGGAGTTCCGTTATTTTTTTCTGTGTGAAAAGTTCCGCAGGCCGGCATCGATATTTTTTGCAAAGCACGGCAGCCATACCGACGGCCTGTGCGGCATAAGCAGCAGTACCCATCACGCGGGAAGAACCAAATGCCACATGCGATGCACTAATGATGCGGCCTGCCAGCAACAGGTTATTGATATTGCGTGAATAAAGACAACGATAAGGTATCTGGTAAGTGCCTTTGCTATGCCATTGGTTACAGCCTGGTCCGGTAGCATATACGCCATCGGCAGGGTGCAGATCCACCGACCATCCTCCAAAGGCAACAGCATCTTCATGCACTCTTTGTTCGATGATGTCCTGTTGCTTCAAAATATAATCACCTTCAAAGCGACGGCTTTCCCTTTTACCTGGTATCATACCCACCCATTCGAGGGTAAGGTTCTCTGCTTCGGGGAATTGTCCTGAATTTTTGATATGGTTCCATACCCCATAAACGATCTTCCACAGTTCCCATTTGATAGTTTCGGTATCATGTACCGTGTCGAGGCGACCACCATATTCTATCCACCATAAGCGGCAACCATATTCTTTGGTATTGAAACTGCGGAACCGCGGTATCTGCGTGATATCGTCGAGCGCAAATGCAGGCGGAACGAAACTCACCGGCCTGCCTGTATCTTTCGTATAGAAGTAGAGGGAGTGGCCCAGCAATTCTCCGTATTCTTCGGAAGGAGCAAAACCTTCCCCGAATTCTTCCTTCGATTCGGCCCCCATCCTGAACGCAGCGCCCGACAGGAATCCTGTTACTCCATCACCGGACGCATCGCAGAAAAGTGGCGCAGTCAGTTCATATTCTGTCTGGTTCTGGCTGCAAAAGGCCCTCACGGCACTGATCGTTGATTCATCTTTTTTCATCACCTCATAAACGACCGTATTGAGGAGCAGGGTGATATTTTTTTCAGTGACCACTTTGTCGAGTAAGATGGAATCGTAGATAACCGGATTCCCTTCCGGGTTCCTGTACATATTCTCTACCAGTATTTCATCGAGTACGCCCCCTTCCCTGGCCCAGCGATTGTTGTTGCCCATGTGCGATGTGGCGCCCAATACCCATAGCCTCACTTCACTGGATGAATTACCTCCGAGTACGGGCCTGTCCTGCACGAGTATTACCTGTAATCCCTGCCTGGCCGCTGTGATGGCACAACATACCCCCGACAATCCCCCGCCCGTGATCACGAGATCTGCTTCGAACCGGATACCTGGAAAAGATCGCTTGCCTGTGTTTTCAGATCGTATCATTCTTGCACTGTTATGATGATTGATAATTGATTATTTTTTCCCTTCTGTTATTCCACGCCAGTCGTCCGTCCGGAAAGGAGATGCCGGAAATCCTTCCTTGTTATAAATATTGGCCCCATTACTTTCTACCGGGCTGCCGGTCCATGCATACCGCACTGCCACCGGATGTTTTACTACAGGCGACCATACCACTATTACATCACCGTCGATCCGGGCATTGGCCCATACGAATTTTTTGTCGCTGCCCGCAATTGCAAATCCTCCTGGTTTACCGTCCTTGGCCACCAGTCCATTTCTTGCATTGGTGAATTGTATCCTGAGACTATCTCCCTGTACGTCCGCTGATCGATACAAAGGCGATGTCTGAATATCTGCTTCTCCGTAAACCAGTTTCCTGGCTTCTGCGGCAAGTCGCCGTCCGACAATCTGTTTGTTGGTAGGATGTACATCATAAGGATTGCCGGCATCGATCGTTACTGCTATACCGGTATTGGGTAATCGTAGTGACTGTAGTTGGGCTTCACGCAGTTCTGCCCAGGTATGTTCGACGGGATTATTGGTAAGCTCCGTGTAACCTGCCAACTGCACGAGTAGAAAAGGGAGGTCTCCTGATGCCCATCGGGCACGCCAGTCGTTGATCAGCAATGGCAGCAGGCTCCTGTATTGAAATGCCCGTCCAGCATTGTTCTCACCCTGGTACCAGAGGATGCCTTTGATGCCCAGCTTCCTCAGAGGTGCGATCATTCCATTGAACAATCCAGAAGGGGTTGCCGAGAGCACGGGCATGGTCTTCAATATTGGAAAATTTTGCAATGCCGCTCCCAATGCATATTGCCATTCCCCTGCCAGCGGAACGGTGAGCGGTGTATCGGAAGAGACCATTTCTTCCAATCGCAGATCAGCCGCATTTTTTGCTGTAAAGCCGGCAGGCTTGTTCTGCGTTTCAAGCCTGATCACAATAGTATTCTCACCGGCCATTAATATTTCTTTGGGGATACGATACGTCCTTCTCCCTGCCATCCAGGTGGTACGACCTGTCTCCTGTCCATTGAACCAGGTAATATCTTTTTCATTCAGGGTCTCAAGGTTGAGCACAAGATCGTTCTGTAACATGGAAGCCGGCAACTGAACAGATCTACGGAACCATACGCTGCCCTTGAACATGGGTTCAGACTGTTCGAGCGTGCCGGGCGCGATCATTGTTTTCCAACCGGTAGTATCCGCCTTCCTGTACCACTGCTCGCTGAATCCTTTATCCACCTGCGTCATTTGCTGTTGATAAAGCGCCAGTGCTTTTGCCTGTTCAGATAGCACGGTTTCTACAGTTATTCCCTGTTGCCAGGCTTTTTGGAGGCTGTCGGTCAGTTCCCTGAAGTCGGGGTGACGGGAGATACTGTCGAAACTGGTCCATGCCTCGATAGGCGTTCCTCCCCAGGAAGACTGGATTATACCAACAGGGATGTGTAACCGTTTTTTCAGTTCCCTGGCAAAGAAATAAGCCACGGCCGACATCTCCCAACTGTTCTGCGGTGTGCAGGTTTTCCAGGAAGCGGGCAGGGTATTCGACAAGGGTACGGATGAAATACTGCGGGGTACGGAAAAAAAACGGATACCAGGATGGTTGGCCTGTTTCAACTCCCAGGCTGCATTCCATGTTTTCATCAGTGGCCATTCCATATTCGATTGACCGGAGCATAGCCATACATCACCGATCATGATATTGCTCCAGGTGAAGGAACTGTCTGATTGGACTGATAAGGAGTACGGCCCCCCGGCTTCCATCGGCGGGAACTCCACCTGCCACTGACCTGCTTTATCAGCTTTAACTGTTTTTGTTCCTCCTGCGAAACTGAATGTGAATGCCTGCTTCGGTTTGGCTGTACCAAAAAACTTTATGAGCTTCTGTCTCTGCAATACCATATTCTCACTAAAGAACCAGGGCATACGGACCGATGCATTAGAAGAAACCGGCAGGGTAGAAGAAGCTGCCGGCCCTGCAATTACTGTATATTCTTTTTTGAGGGCCAGAAATCCATTAGGCTTCAGGAGCGACACGGAGGTTCTATTTTCTATAATGCGGGGATTTGTAATGATGGCCCTGTATGATTCTCCGGGTTTCAGTACAGGCAATGTGATCGACTGATCACCGCATGCGATACGGTAATTGCGTAAGGTAGTGACAGGAAAATCTTTTCGGGCAGAGATGGTAACAACAAGCTGGTGTTCATCGCAACGTTCCAATGTAAAGAGTGCAGGAGCAAATTCTTCCTGCCATACCCTGTAAGTATCACGGGGCCGGCGATCTGGTTGCACCAACCCCCAGGCCCGGTATCCATCGGCATCGGTTCCCGGATAGCGGCTCCTGTAATCATTGAACGACCACCAGGATGCGCCCACCACGTAATCGCATTGGCGTACCGCCTGCATGGCTTTCTGCAAGTAATCGATCCTGGCCGATTCCGGCTTATTGCCCGCACGCATCCCGAACTCACTGATGTAAACAGGCTTGTTGGGATAAATATCATGAATATGTTGCAGGCATTCCAGGTGATTACCATAAATATTGGCACTGATAAAATCGACTTCGTTCGAAGCTTCATCAGTAGGCTTCGTCACATATTTTCTCCATACGTTGAAACTGGCGAAGGTGAGCAGTCGTGAAGTATCCATTGACCTTACATACCGCCCCATCTCTTTCACCCAATCTATTCCTTCTTTGGTATGGGAAGGAAATTCATTGCCCAGGCTATACGCGATCACGGAGGGATGGTTCCAGTCGCGCTCGATCATTTCCCTTAACTGCGACCTGTATTTCTCTTTCATTACCGGGTCGGCCATTTGTCGCTGTGTCATTTGCCAGTTACCTGCTTCTGTGATCAGCAGCATGCCATTTTTATCGGCCCAGTCCAGCAGCCTTTCAGGAACGGCATAATGGGCAATGCGTGAGAATTCCATGCCCGCATTTTTCATCAGCGTAAGGTCTTGTATCAGTACGGAATCAGGATCGAGGGAACCATACACCGGATGATCAGCCGGCCTGTTGGCCCCACCCATGCGAACAGGTTCTCCATTCAATAATAACTGCGTTCCAATCACTTCCAGTTTGCGAATGCCGAAATGGCTACGCACAGTATCCTTTCCCAATACCAGCTCGGCGAGGTAAAGATGCGGTCCATCACAATTCCAGAGCTTCGTTTCCGAGGCAGGCAGTATGCCTTCCAGCAATATCTTTCCTTTATTTCCTGGAGCAATGGGGCCTGAAGTCGTTGTAAACTTCATCGTGCACTGCCTGCCACCATCATAAATATGCGCGGTAATGTGCGGCTGCACTGAAGACCCTGATAAATTATTCACAGCCGCCATGATCCTGATCTTTGCCGATCTTCTTTTCAAATCAGGTTCTGCTTCGATCTTTATTTTTTCCATGAATAATTCCGGCCGGGTAATGACTTGAACGGGACGGGTGATGCCGCCATAATTCATCCAGGCATATACCTGTGCTGCATTGGGCAATAACAGGGTATCGGCCGTCTTGACCCCGGGGATTGTAGTTGTATCCCAGGAATTATTAACGGAGACGGATATATTATTTTTTTGTGCCATCCACTCGGTCACATCCCATTCGAAGGGTGTATAGCCGCCCTCATGCACTCCCAGCAAATGGCCATTCAACCAGACCTTTGCCTTATAGAACACAGCATCGAACTGTAGGAAACTGCGATAGCCTTTGGGTACAGACGCTTGCTGAAAGGTGGTGAAATACCAGGCAGTACCCGTATAAAAAGGATACCTGGGATCTACGGAAAAACAATGTGGCACGGTAACCTGGTCGAATTTGGCGGAAGGGAATGCAGGTTGATACCATCCATCCCTCTCCCCGGTATTCAATGGATCGGGGGCAATAGTCCATTTACCATTCAGGCTGGTCACCTGTGCTGATACCGGTAGAAAAGCGTTTAACAAGAATAATATGATGATGTATCGCTTCATTTTATTTCGTAGCCATTTTTTTCGTGCGTGTGATGAGACTGCTGCTGCCGCATCCGGTAGTATTGTTCGTATAGGTGACAGGGCCGGTATTGGTGCTGTTCACCTTATAGGGTTGGGGCACACATTCAAAACGACTATTCGTGATCACCAAATTTTTGATCCCTGCAGCATCGATCCCTGTAGCTGCATTGGAAAAAGTACAGCTATCGAATTGGATCGTACCTATTGTCATGGCAGTAGTAATGGCATTGCGGATACCGACCAGCCCGGTGGCGCCGATCCTGTTCACCCAGCCCGATTCATTGAACGTGCAGTTTTTCAGTAATACCTGCTGAGGAAAAGTAGCCTCATTCACTTCCGTTCCGAAAAGGATGGCGGGATACATGATATTATCGTAGGTCACGTTTTCCAATGTTACATTTTCGTTCTTGATAACACCCGCACATCCGGCGATCTTTTTAAAGGTGGAATTTTTAAGGGTATAATGGTCCATATCCCAGGCGTAGACAGTGATCCTCGTTCCGGTCGTTACAAAAGATGGCAGGGCCGTGCTGGTGGTGACCAGCCCGTAAATGGTGTCCCCTGAAATGCCGGTCTGTTGCCAGGTTTGGGCGAACCGCTTTTCGACATTGGCCCCATTCCAAAACCCGATACTGTCATTGATAAAGTCGGGGATGGTAGTGAATTTCTTCCAGACCCGTATTTCGGTAGGCGAATTTTTCTGGGCAACCGTCAGGAAGGCGCCATGCGCATTCTGCCCGTCCCACCGCACCCCTTCCACATAGAAGCTGTCTACCACTACCTGCCCGTTGCTCATATTGATCTTCCAGGCATCGCGGGGCCCAACAGCCAGTTGGTTACCGGTCGGATAAAATCGTATACTCTTTGCAGTTATATTTTTACACGCGACCGTATGGATACCCCATCCAGCTATATTGACCGTGTTGATATTCTCCAGTTGCAGGTCGTTACAAAAATTAAGGGCAAGCTGGAACATGGTCTGCGCACCATAGTGCCACGAGAGGCCAACACCTGTGTCCACACTCTGGGCAAAACGGGTGCTGTTCATCCGCATATATGTTTTCCCACCCACTACTTCTTTCTGCCAGTACAGGTTCTCGGCAGCTACGTCCGTGATGAAAGATAAGCTGGGTACCAGTTTCAGACGTTTGGTAGACAAGTCCCAGATATTGGCGCAATATGCGCCCATACTGTCTTTCGACGGCAGCCCATCGAATATTTCCACTTTGATATAATTGCTGCCTTTTTCTACAACCTTGCCGGCAGTGGCGTATTGCGGACTGTTATCGATCAAGAAATTCTTTATGGTAAGCTGGTTACATTTATCGAACCGCAGGTGCCCCGGCAGGTTGGTATTGTTCTCCTGCGGGTTGAACTTTACCAATGAAGTAGCCGGTGAACCATCGGGCCAGGTGGCGCCGATCAGGGAAAGGCCATTGTATTGGGTCAACCCGAAATGCGCGTTGAGGCTGCTGCTGGCGGCTTTCACCAGCAGGTCATAACGGCCTGTATCGAATAATACGATTTTGATATTATTGGTTTTGGCATAATTCAATGTACTCTGGATCGCCACAGCATCGTCGAGGCCGTCGCCGGGTATGGCGCCGAAATCTTTCACATGCACGGTAGTCTGCGCACCACTGATAATTGGCAGCAGACAGGAGATCAATATTGTTATTCTTCTCATATAGATGGGGTTTGGTTTCATATCATAGGGTCTTTTCAATTTTGATCACCGCGCCACCATTGGCATGTAGAAGGAACTGCGTTGAAAATTTTTGGGTTATCGACATTTCAATTCCCGATAAAGGCTGTTGTTCATTGCCGGGATTGTCAGCGATCAGTGTAGCATGATACCGTTGTTTTGCTTCGAGGAATGTAGCCTGGAAATTCCACTGCACCGGCAATGATGTTCCATTGATCACCGCCACATACCAGGTATTTCCTTTCCTGCGTGCAAAAGCGGCCAGTCTGCCGATCTCACTGCCCGGCAACACGATGGTTTCATCCCATACTACAGGAAGCGTTTGCAACAAAGGTTCCATGATCTTCTGCCGGTCATGTTCGTCGATAAAAGCGGGGTTCTCCGCCATACATTGAAAAGGGGAATCGAAGAGATAGAGAAGCGCCAGTTGATGGGCCCAGGTAGTAGGCCCGGGCTTACTGAAAAATCCCGGCGTATAATCTCCATGCCCACAGAGTAGTCTCGTGAAAGGCAGGGCTGCATTGTGATATGCGGGGATGGGCTCGTTCATGATGTTCAATTCCATGCCACGTATCCCTTCTCTTGTCATCTCATTGGGATAGCTGCGGCTCTCTCCTGTCGGGGCCTGACAGCCATGAAAATCCACCATGAGCTTGCGACGGGCACAGGCTTTCAGCAGGCTGATCTCGAAATCCACCAGTGGTTTCGCCTCACTGTTCATAAAATCCACCTTGATGCCTGCTGCTCCGGCCTGCTGCACACTGTCGAGGAATTTTTCCATCACAAGGCTATCACGCAATTGTGCAGAATGTTTCCAGACCCATATCTTCACTTTTTGTTTTGCAGCATGATCGCAAAGTTCTTTCAACTGCTCCCATTTGGCAGGCCATTTCGTTTCCCACCCATCATCGATCAACGAATACTCGAAATGCAGCCTGGCAGCAGCATCGATGAATTTCTTTTCTTCTGATGGACGGAGGTATAGTTCATTCCGTGTGATCCAGCTCCACACAGCACGGCCCGGCCTGATATACGATGTATCGGGGAAATATGCGGGATCAGGGCCGGGGTTAAGGTTCTGTATGATGTCTGTGTTGACAAGGGCATCGAGACCGGACGCACAGATCAATACCCTCCAGGGGGTCGTGAGCGGGCCTTTCACGGTAAATCCTTTCTCCTCCTCCGTAAAATTTGCCTGTACCATCCTGTTACCGATGGCCTTCAACCGGAGACCGCTATAATTGTATAATGCAGCTTCTGTGATGACCAGGTATCGACTGCCCGGAACATGCACTACCAGCGGCTTTCCCTGGACTGGGCCCTGTTTGGAGATCAGGGGCAGACTATCCACGACAGTACTCTCCCATAAGCCCGCGTATGATTTCAATTTCCAATCGTTGTTCCTTTCAAAATACCAGACCCTGCTTCCTGCGGGCAATTGCCAGGTGGTCAGTTCCTTGTGTACATGATGCTCTCCCCCTTCATCGATCCTGTATCGCCAGGCTGCACCATCATTGAATAATTTTACTTCGAGGATAAATGACGAATGGCCTTGTTCGATAGTAAGGGTATAGTACCTGCAATAATTTCGGGCAACAGCATGTTTGCCCCGAGTGGTGTATTGCTCATCGATCGTTTGAGATCGCCGCAATCCGATGCCGGATACCTGTGTTCCGTAAACAATGTTATTTACCTGTATGCCGAGAGGTGAAGGGCCAATGAGACTATTCGCTTTACCCGTAAGGAGCGTATACATCAATTGTCCGCCCGGGGCAGTAAATAACTGCATACGCAGTCGGCCGTCCGGGCTTCGAAGCTCGGTCCGAGCCGGAGTTTTTTTCGACGGCATATTTGCCAATGTCGTTGCAGCCAGGAAAAGTAATAATATGGTACAATGCCATCTCATCTATCTGATCTCATAATTGTGTCCTGGAATGAATTCAAATTCGAAAGCATGGCGTACCAGCTTTGTCCTGATCGTCTTTCCGGTGGTGAGGTCTTTCACGATGGGTTCCTTCCATTGTCCGTTCAGGAACCGGATGGTGGAACCAACGCCTGCCTTATTATCGCGGAAACTCGTTGTACCGGCAAAGCCCACCGGGTAGATCCTTCCCATCAATTTTCCATTCACTTCCTCCGGTACAAAGCCCGAACCACCTACGAACAGCGGCGTTTTTTCTACCGGCATATAAAATTTATCCAATAGCAGCGGGCCTTTGTAGAGGCGGCCATTATCATAGTCCATCCAGCTTCCGGCGGGAAGATATATGGTACGATGGGTGGCAGTATCATAATCGTTACCATATAATGGAGCAGCCATCAATGCATCACCGATCATCCATTGGTAGCCCCTTACTTTGTCATTCTCCCGGTTATGAACACGCGTATCTGAAGGGAATGCCAATGGAAGGGGCGTTAGTGTGTAGGGAAATCCTGTAGCATAGGTATGTATAGCTTCGCTGTAGATATAAGGATGGAGACGGGCATGCAGGCGGGCTGCTTCGAGGCAAACCTGCAGCACGCGCGGGTCGTTCAGCTCCCACACACCATATCCGAAAGACATGGAAGGATTCACTGAAGCATATCGGGCATTCCGCATCAGGTATATCTTCAGCTTTTCCTTGTCGATATCACCGAAGAGATTATTAGCCAGGCCGGTACCACCTACAATATCCGGGTATACATAAGGGAACCCGCTATAAGCAAACGAAAGACCATTGACAGGGCCTCTGTCCTGGTTCTGGTTGTAGTTGAAATCTTCATAACGATGAAGGTCCATCGGCGAGCTGATGTATCCATTACGGCCCATCACGTACACACCATCATTCATCAACGCTTCATTCACTGCATTGAGCTTTGAATCGGGAAAATCGGTGATCTCATATCCGAACAGGTCTTCCTTGAATCCGTCTACTCCGTACGATAACCATTTTTTACAAAGACCGAGATACCATTTTACGGCTTGGGGATTATTACCATCGAGAAAATAACAATCGGACTTGGGGAACGACACGCGGAATATCCTTGCCTTGCCTTCCTTTTTGATGAAATAACCTTTAGCAATCCCTTCTTCAGTATAAGGTCCGGTAGGGATGAATGCGATGCGCAGTCCAAGGATCACTTTCAATCCTTTATCGTGAAAACTATGGATGAGGCCGGAAGGATCCGGATATTTTACCGTATCCCATAATCCGAAACTGGTAGTGGCCTGGAAGCGTGCTTCATGATTGGGCCAGAAGCCGGAGCCGATCACCATCCAGCTCAGTGGGAAACCCTTTTGCAGATAGGTATTTATGTTTTCGCTGATGGTTTGATGATTGGTGATCCAGCCCAGGGCCCCGAATGCTTCCCAACCCACACCAAACCATTCATACTTGGGTGCATACACAGGATATTTTTCGAAATTGCGTACAGTGAGATAGTCCTGGTAAATCTCCTGCGGAGTGCCGGTGAAATAGAAGAGGGCAGGCATGGCATTTGCGTTGTCTGACCCCTGCATCCACTCGCGTGCACTGAAGCGTAATCTTTTTTTGCCGGGTTCGAGATGAACACAGGCAATGCCTTTCTGCGGACTGATGACGAAATTGCTCACCAGCCTGGTATGACGGCCATCGGCCAGCGCCCCGAAATAATTACTCTCATAGCCCGATACTTCCGTGGAAGGATGTTCGCGTACTGCTGCATGGTCCGATAATCCATATACAGGTGAGAGGCCCTTTGTACGGGCAGTGATGCTTGCGCTGAAACGTTGATCGCCGATCCTGATCTCCATCTTGCAGTAGCGGTCTGAAGGGGTGATGGTCACAATGCCCTTTACCTGTAAAGTATTGATGGTTTCGAAACGCAGTGTATGTTCATCCTGCCCGATCAGTTTCGATTGAACCACCGGCACGCCCAGGTAGGTGATCCCCGACTGCTCATGAGCATCCAGTAATACACTGCCATCCGTTTTCAGGATCGAATACCTGAATCCATTCTTCCGGATTTCCAGTTGATAATTCTTCGCCTTCACCCGAATGATGCTATCTTCTTCCTTCACGGAGAAAGCCGTTTGTGCGATCGTCATTTGCGATAGAACGCAAATTGCCAGCAAGAAAGCGCTTCTTATCAATGCTCTGTTCATGTACATGATATTGTTATTCTTATTTTGCTCCTTCAAAATGGACCTGTATTTTTTTTACTGCCCCATTGCCCGCATTCAATTCGAGCCCAAGCACGGCAGGTTTTGCCGGATCTACCGGCAGGAAAGACCATTCAAATGGATAACCTGTTCTTGTATTCCTTGGGTTTTGCTGATCATCGAGCTGCATCGTTGCACTCACCCCATTCAACGGTGGCGTGCTTAGATAAGCATAAAAGGAATCCCATCCGAATGGTGAGCGGATGCGGAATGCATAACATTTTCCCCAGGGCTCGCCCAGCTCGATCATTTGCATACCGTTCTTTACAGGCGCGGATGCGTGGCTGATGGCAGCATGATCATTACCCGGTTGCAATTCGAGTGCTATGGCCGCAAAGCCTTTGCCGGCAACAGCCACCTGCAAGGTGTTGTTTTGAGATGGGATGATGCGGGGCTTATCATCTGCCGATGCAAAAAAATGGACTTTGGAGAACGGTGGCACTTCCCTCCCCAATTGAATGCCTGCCGGTAATTCTTCAGTAGCTTCATTCAGCAGGATGATCCAGAAATATTTTTCTGAAATGCCGGTAATATAATTCAGTTCGGGCCTGTTCAGTTGTATCAATCCCTTCTTCATCCAAAGTTTCACTGCCGTATCGTGCAATACAGTACCGTGGCCGGCCCCGAATACGCGGTTATTGAACCACACAAATCCTTCCTGCTTTCCCCAGGGGAAACTAACCTTTCCGGATGAACGCTGGATTGCTTCCGTGATGAGAAAATCCAGCGTAAAGGAAAGATGCGGTGGGATATGATGATAGTAGATAGAACTGATATCGGGCCCTTTGTAGGGGAAATCGGGCTGCATAGTAATATCCGAGTACCCGGTAGCATAATATCCGGGATAGTTGGTGTAACGGCCGATGATGCCATTGCGCGCATATACATTGAAAATGGCGCGATGATCGTACTGAAAGATCCTTACCAGATGGGGCGCCCAGTTCGACATGAAGATATGCCTCACCGGTCTGCCGTCCGACTGGAAAAAAGTGATCGGCTGTTCAAGTCCCAACCCCACGGGTGATACGAGGGACTGCGGAACTTTTTTCTCAGGGGCATCTCCTGGTGTTCTTGGGAACCCTAGCCGGTAACGCTGCCCACCTTTCCACCATAAAGTGGTATTGCCATTGTATACATTTCCGGGGTGAATGGTTTGCCATTCATTTTTTACCATCGGGTAAGAACGTATTCCGGCAATGGTGAAGAATGCCGAATAAGCCGCAGCTTTCAGGAAAGTACTGTCATTGGTTTGTCGAGTGCTATTGGAGAAGTGCCCGGCGATCGATTCATGTAGATCGATCAAATCCCACCAGTATGGGTAAAAGGCCGTGTTATAAAATGGATCGATCCCTATCCGGCTTGCAGATGGGCCATATACTTCTTTCAGTAAGAATTCTTTTGCATGCTGCACCGAACGGTCCAGCCAGTTAGGGTCTTTGGTAAGCCGGTAAGCCGCCAGCTCCTGTGTCCAGGCTGGGATCTCTACAGAGTATCCTTTGGCAGTGCGTGGTTGTTTACCGGGCATCGCCACTGATTCGAGCCAGGGGTTGGCATCGTTGAGCAAACGGTGCAACCCTTCAAAATAAGCTGTGTTGAATTGCTTACCGTAAGGGCTCAACTCCAGCATCTTACTGTTAGGGATATGCGGACTACCCATTGCCTGGGCCCAGCGGAAACCGCTGCGGGATAAAGTATATTCGATCGTGGGTAACGCCCGCTGTTTGTACAATGCCTCATCTCCGGTGATCACAGCCGCGGACAGGATGGTGAGCGGTGATGATTGAGCCACCGTAGGCGCCACTTTGGGATCGCCTTCGATATCATAGAATCCTTTCAGTTCCGGGCTCCAGCCTGCAGCCGTATCATTTTTCAGCAGGTCGATGATACTGAAAGCCGTTTCCGTCAATGAGCGTTTTTCCTGTGATCGATAATCCTGCACTTTATAGATCTCCGACGAGATATAGGCCAATGCATCATTCCAGGAGGATTGGACAGCGCCGATCACGAATGAGCGTTGCAGGGTTTGCCCTGCCAATAATTTCGAATCGGCCAATCCCGGAACAGGTGCGAATGCAACAGGCTGCACTTCGTTCCTTTCATTTTTAATAGAGAAGCCGATACGCGCAGTACTGTTGGAGCCCCAGTCTACCGGAAAGCTTTCCGGTGCGGCCGCTACATAATAGCTGAATGCCTGCTTATCCTTTTTCGTTTCCACGATAGCGGTAGGTTGTGGTGTCAACACACCGGTGAGCATTACAGGCTGTTCGGGAATTCGTTGATACTGGAACATGGGCGCAAGCTGCACCTGGCTTACCTGCGCAGGAGGGAGCGACTGCAGGGCCTCCACCACGAAACTATAATATCCTTCCCCTGTTGCCTTGTATTGCAGGGTGAGTGTACAATGCTGATCGTTCGTCCCTAAATCCCAGGTACCTGCTACCTCCTGGTCATTGCCTGCCTTGTATACCAGTTTCAGTTGACGGTCGGAAATCATTTGAACATCCTGGATGGAGCAAGGCAACAGGTAGCCTGAGAAGAAAGGGTTCTTCGCATGTTCAGGTTCGAGGACTGAATAGGTTTTTCCATTCGTGGTAAAGCGGGTGGTATTCAGCGAACCGTTCCATGCGGGAAAATAATTGTCGGTGGTCATTTTCGGATTGGCGGAACGAAGCAGGAAGACCCGGTTATCTTCGATGCCAGCATCGAGCTGTGCCCAGTCCCTGCCATTGCGAATGCTTGTTTGCATCACCAATTGTTTGCCGGTCTTTGTATTGACCTGTAAAATATTCAGCCGGACCTTATCATTCGCAATGGTGGCGACAACAGTGGAATTCTTACTGATAGTTATGGGAGGTGCAAATGGTTCTGCACTGAAAGCAGTGGCCATCTTCTCCGGCTTCGATCTATAGTTTTGCAAGTGGATAAGGTCGATCGTGTTGGGGTCGAGGTCCTGATGGATTGTCAGGAGCAATGCATCACAACGGGCAAATTGGTTCCTGGTATCTTTAAGCTGTAACAGGTTCTCTCCTGCCTGCAATAAAACCTTTCCTGTTCTCTCCCAATAGTAGCCTTCTTTCAGATGTGCGCCTGATTCAAGCTCCATAGGACTTTCATTCACCAGAACCCTGTAACGGCGTGTGCCGGGCCTGTTCTCAGCATAATCACGCGAGCGTGTCCAAACGAAATAAAGTCCTGCCTGTTTTATGCGGATCACGGTCATGGCATCGGCAGCCGGTTCTTTTCCTGATTTCACGGCCAGTATTTTCTTACCGGAAGCTGTTCCCGTTTCATCGGTATTAAGTTCCCATCCGCCCCTGAACTGGAAATCTTCAGCTTCTATGAAGCAGGTGCCGGGGTCCGGGGATTGGGCCGATATTCCGTGAATACCACAGAGCAACAGCACAACGAACAAAAATTTCTTATGATACGAATTACAACTCATATTCTCTTAAACAAAAAATGATCATTTCTACACTTACCCTGCGACAACAAACGACCGACTACAAACATCAATACCCCGGATTATTCTGCGGTATCGCGGTATTCGATTGCATCTCCGACAGTGGTATGGGCCAGAGATAACCTTTATTGGTATTGAAGCTGCGCTGTTTGAAAGCATAGAGCTCATAAACAGCAGTAGCCTGTGCAGTCTTTAATTTTTCGGGCCTGTAACCCAGGGCGTCCGTATAAGCGGTGGCGCCGATGTCCCAGCGTTTGATATCGTCGATGCGGGTGCCTTCGAAGGCAAACTCCACGCGGCGTTCATGGCGGATGATATTGCGCAACTGTTCCTGTGTAAGGTTGGTACCCTCCACATTCTCCACTTTCGGCATCATTACCGTGGCCCGTTGGCGCACGCGGTTCACAAGGCCAATGATCTCCGTCTTATATGATTGCCAGTCGGGCAGCTCCGCCAACGCTTCTGCCCGCATCAGCAGCACATCTGCGAACCGCATGATGTTCACATTCACCTCCGAGTTGTTGTTGATATTATTATCGCGGTAATCGACATATTTGCGGATACGCAGGCTGGAAACGTTCACACCTTTACTTTGGTCCGGGATATAATTTTTTACGGAACCATTGGTGGCATAACCATTCATGGTATAGGGCAGGGTGAAATTGAAGCCGAGCCTGGGGTCACGGTTCACGAAAGGGTTTTGGGGAGCGTAACCGGAGGTAGGGTCCGCGATCGGTTTGCCATTCGTCATATAATATTCCCTTTCGAGATTGGCCAGTCCCATGTAGGAAGACCATGAATAGAAAAATGTATACCAGGGGCTCGAAAGGCCGTTATCGTTCTGGTTCTTGATATAGGGCAGATCGAAGATGATCTCCTTATTGTATTCGTTCTCGGGCATGAAGAGGGTACCATAATTATTGAAGAGGTCGTACACATTCAGGTCCATCACGGCTTTGGTGGCATCGGCCGCTTCCTGCCAGCGACGATTATTGAGCAACACTCTCGCTTTGATGGCCAGTGCAGCGCCCTTGGTGGCCCTGCCCGTTTCGGTAGGGGTCTTGGGCATCCAGGCAGCGGCTGAATCGAGATCACGCAGCATATCTTCCAGGATGATCTTCTTATCTACCCGCGGTGCGTCTTTTTTATCCAGTCCTTCGGGTTCTTTGCGATAAGGCACATCGCCATAGAACTCAAGGAGGTCAGTATAAAAATAGGCGCGAAGAAAAAAGGCTTCACCGGTATACCTTTTCTTTTTGGCAGCGTCCATAGGCACACCGTCGATATATTTCAGGATAGTATTGGCGCGGAGGATGCCGGCATAATTGCGGTCCCATTTTCTTTTGGTGCAAAGGGAATTGGGATTCTGTGCCTGTATCCAGAAATCGATCTCGCCATTGGGAGCATATTCCACGAAACCATTATCTGTCATGAAATCCAGGCAGATGGGTTGGAGCCTGTCGATCATGAGCGCTTTATAATTCCCATTCAGTGCGAGCGTGATATCGTTCTCCGTGGAGAAATTATCGGGAGAAACGAAATCGATGGGTTTCCGGTCGAGGAATTTTGAACAGGAGATCAATCCTGTGCTGATGATGAAACCGATTATGATAATATGGCGTTGCATACGAAATGATTTGAGTTGACATAAAAATTACAGGCCTACATTGATACCGAAAGCATAGGTACGCACCTGCGGATAGAAATCGCTCGTGATCCTGTTGAAAGATTTCTCCGGATCGAAACCATTATCGAACCCGGAGAAGGTCAGCAGGTTCTCCACAGTGGCAAATACTTTCAACGTCTTGATCTTATAGGGCGCCAGCATTTTTGGTGGCAGACTGTAACCCAGCATCAGGTTCTTCACACGCAGGTAAGCTGCATTCTGGATATAATAACTGGAAATGATATTGTTCCGGTTCCTGTCGATATACAGGCGCTGGTATTTGCTGCTGGGGTTCTCCGGCGTCCAGCGTGAATTGGCCATATCTTTCGACAGGTTACCACTGAGGTTCCAGAAAGGCGACACCATCGCTCCCATCAGGTAGCTGTCTGCTTCGAGCACGCCCTGGGCCAGCAGGTTAAGCTCGAAATTCTTGTAACGGGCATTGAAACCTAACGAGTATACGTAAGCGGGCTGTGATTTACCGATAAAGGTCTTATCATCGTCGGTGATCATGCCGTTGCCATCGCGGTCTTTGAATTTGATATCGCCCGGCACTGGTTTGGACATCACGCCGGATGGGTCGGGCAATTTGCTGTTCAGCACGAACTGCCGGTCGTAATAAGGGATATTGGGATCGCTGTTATTCTGCCAGGTGAAATCGCTCAACTGGTAAATGCCTTCTGCGATCAGTCCATAATAAGAACCGAAGGGCTGGCCCACGGCTGAACGAATGATGCCACTGGGTGGAGCATACCCGGTGATCAGGTCGTTGTGGAAAATATACTCGAGTTTACCGAGGTCCACTACCCTGTTCTTCAGCCAGGTGAGGTTCACATTGACTGTATAGGTGAAAGCGTGTTTGGGATCATTATTATATTGAATGCCCAGCTCCACTCCTTTGTTCTCCACGGTACCGATATTCTGGTAAGGATTATTGGCGCTGGTCCCCAGGGAGAGAGGAACTGTTACCCTGGCCAGTACATCGTAGGTCTTCTTGTAGAAATAATTTGCCGTGATATTCCACCGGTTCATGATACCGGCATCCAACCCGATATTGGTTTGCTCGGTGGTTTCCCAGGTAGTATTCCGGTTAGCCAGTAACGCGGTAGCAGTGCCGGGCACTACGATCCCGCCGAAGGAATAATTATTGCCTGAAGCGAGCACATCGGAAGCGGCATAGAATGTTTGAATGCCTTCATTGCCCAGGCGACCCCAGGAGCCGCGGAGCTTCAGGAGATTGAATATCCTGTTTCCTTCCATGAACTTTTCTTTCGAGATCACCCAGCCTGCGGAAAAGGAAGGGAAATTGCCCCATTGATTGCCTTTCAGGAAACGGGAAGATCCGTCGCGGCGGAGATTGGCCTCGAACAAATATTTCTCATCATAATTATAATTGAACCGGGAGAACACGGAGAGGGAGGCCCTTTCCGCAATGGTGGCGGGTTTCACCACAATGGTGCTTGGGTCGGCGTATGCCAGCACAGGCTGATTGGAGCTGAGCTTGCTGCCGCTTACATTGGTTGAATTGATGGTATACTCGATAGCTTCGAAGCCGCCGAGCAGCGAGAAATTATGTTGCTTCCACGACTTCTGCAACTGAAGGGTGGAATTGAATGTTTTCAGTGTGGACTTTTGTGTCTGGATATTGATCTCGGATTGTTGTTTGGTACCTTCCCCATCCTGGATGCCGGCTGCCGTGGAATAATTGGGAACATAGCGGAGGTAATCCGAATTGTAGGTATTGTTGGCATAGTTGACGTTGAGGGTGATCCATTTCAGGGGTTGTACCTGCACTCCCAACTGGTACTTGAAATTATTGCGCCCGCGGGTAATGCCGGCCCCCAGTTCTTTAGCGCCCAGGTAGCGGGCGGGGTATGAATACAATCCTTCGCTGGATTTGAAATAAGCCACGGGGCGGTTGTTACCTACCTGTTGCAAAACGCTGGGAGTGGGATCGAACAACTCCCTGTCGTTGGCATCATAACCGGAAAGAACGGCGTTGAGCTGGAGCTTGCGGTTATACAGAAAACCTGTTACGTTGGCGAGATAATTCACTTTTCTGGAACCTGTGCCAACGAGGATACCATCCTGGTCGAGATAGCCCCCGGAAAGCGAATACCTGTACTTGTTAGGCTCGCCGCCTTTGAGGCCCAGGTAATGGTTATGCATGAAAGCGTTGGTGACATATTTATCATACCAGTTGGTGCCCATGTATTCCGGATCGGTGCCCTGATCGTATTTGGCGATCTGCTCATCCGTGAAGCCGATCGTGGAGCCGGAGCTTTTGGCTGCTTCATTATAGAGGCGGGCATAGGTAGCAGCGTTGACAGATTTGGGTAATGCAGTAGGTTGCTGCATGGAAACAGTGCCGATATAATTCACACCGAAAGTGCTGGCCCCTGTTTTGGTGGTGATGATGATGACACCGGCGGCAGCACGGTTACCATAGATGGAAGCAGCAGCGGCGTCTTTCAGGATCGACATGGATTCGATATCGTTGGGATTGACATCGGTAAGTTCTCCCTGCACGCCATCGATGATCACCAGCGGATCATTATTGTTCTCGATGGAAGAAACGCCCCTGATGCGGATCTGGGCAGCATCCTGTCCGGGCTGGCCCGAGTTCTGCACGATGGTGAGACCCGGTACTTTCCCCTGCAGTATCTGGCTGGCATTGGTGAGCACGCGATCATCGACATCGGAAAGGGTCACATTATCCACCGCGCCGGTGAGGTTGATCTTCTTCTGCCGTCCATATCCTACCACGATCACTTCATCGAGCGCCCTGGCTTTTTCGGCCAGCACAATATTGATGAAGGAGCGCTTGTTGATCTTTATTTCCTGCGATTCGAATCCCACATAACTAAAGATCAGTACGTCGTTGATCAATGAGTTTACGGGAATGGAAAAGCGGCCTGTGCTGTCCGAAACCGCTTTTGCTTTTCCATCTTTGATGGCGATGGTAACGCCGGCCAATGGTTGGGTCGTTTTTTGGGAAATGATGAGGCCCGAAACGGTGGGGGTTTTCTGGGCATAGAGTTGGTCCAGGCAAAATGCGAGTACACAACATACGAGGAGAAATCGTTTCATAGCATGCAAATCGTTTTGTTAGTCTGTATTGGTCTGGTCTGTACTGGTATGGTTTGTAAAATAAAAGTTTTACTTTTGAATCGCAAAATTTTTTTGTGGAGAAGAACTATTTTTAATGATGGCAAACGAAACGCTTATCCAGGATGAGACAGGCAACGGCCTGGAATCGAAGATCAAATATGTGCAACTGGCCAATTATATTACCCGGCAGATCGAGACCGGGCAACTGGCCATCAATGACCAATTGCCTTCCGTGAACCAACTCACACAGCGGCTCGGCATGAGCAAAGAGACCGTACTGAAAGGGTTGAACCAACTCTCAGAACTGGGCATCATTGAATCTGTATACAGGAAAGGCTATTATGTTCGCCGGAAACAATTGGCGCACCCCTATCGCATTTTTTTTCTGCTGGATAAACTGACACCCTTCAAAGACAAACTATACCATTCTTTCTTCGATACGATAAAGGATATGGCTGATGTGGACGTTTTTTTCCATCACCATAATTACAAGATCTTCGAGAAGCTCATCAACGAAAACCTGCACAATTATACACATTATGTGATCACCACCTTCATCCGGGAAGATGTATCGGAGATACTTAACAAGATCCCCCCTGCCAAAAGGATCATTCTCGATTATAACCAGCCGGGACTTACCGGAGATTACGCGGCCGTGTACCAGGATTTCAGCGCAGATATCATGATGCTGCTCGAAGAGATCAAATCGAGATTAAAGAAATACAAGCGACTGGTGCTGGTAGTGCCCGAAGATTCTTTTCACGGCAACCTCGTCAAGAAAGGTTTTGAAGCATTCTGCCGTTCGGCCGGTATGAAAGGTATAGTGATGCCGGCAGCCAATGCCCGGCTGTTCACCAAAGGGGACGTGTATATCACTCCCGGCCGGTATGATGCGGATGAAGTAGAGATCATCAAACTGGCCCGTGCAAGAGGCTGGCAACTGGGAAAAGAGGTGGGACTGATATCTTATAACGATACAGAAGTGAAAGAAGTACTGGAGAACGGTATTACTGTGATCAGCACCGATTTCGGGAAGATGGGTGAAGCCGCTGCGAAGATGATCATCGATAAGAAATTCGGGAAAGTACGCAATGCCAGTAAGATCATTCTCCGCCATTCGCTTTGAGCACCCGCCTTCTTCCTATTTCCTGATCAGTGCCGAATAGATCAGCGACCGGTTATAGATCGAGGGCAGCGTACTGATGCGCTCGATGCTTGTATACCCCGCCCTTCCAAACAATGCCCGCATGGAAGAGAAAGGCAATGGAAAAGGGACCCAGGGATTGGCCTTGTCCATATCGTATTCCACCAATACAAAACATCCTTCAGGCAATAGCCAGCTTTGCAGTTTCCTGATCACTGAATATTTATCATTTACATAATGCAATGAATTGGCCATTAAGATCCCATCGAGCAAGGGCCCTTTCCAATCCATACTCGTGAAGTCGGCCCGCAGGGTTTTAATGGTCACTGTTGACGATGAAGGCACTTGTTCCAGTGATCTTGCATTGTTATCCACTGCATACACCGTGCTTCCCCGGGCCAGGACTGAAGCCAGGACCGTTGTGAATACACCGGTGCCCGCCCCGAGATCAGCCCAGGTGCTAACCACGCTTCCACCCAGTCCGGGATGTTGCAATAACCCGATCGCTTCTTCCGGTTTCATCTTTTTATAGGTAAGTTAGGGAATTAGTCTGAACCGGGATTTATGGGATGAATATGAGCCGAATACTTGTATTATTCGGCTCAAGAATCAATCATATTTGAGCCGAATAAACAAAGGAATGTTGATTAGTAAAGGAGGTAGAAGCGTAAATTACCAACCTACCAGTCATTTTTCCTCATCATCGAAATGAAGGGGAATATGATCCTTCACCGGCTGTACCTCGATCCATGATTGGTCCTCATCGGTAAGGCACGATGTAAAGAATGCAGTGACCGGTCTTGAAACAGACCGGTCACATAAATTATTCCACCACAAATATCAGGTGAATGCTACTGAAGCGGATCGAAACTGCCGCCGGCCCATCCATTGGTTTGCTTCAGGTTGCTGTTCAGTTGCAAATGTTTGGTAGGGATGGCGAAGAAATAGTACTCCGGCTTCCAGGCAATATCGAATTGCGTATCCACATTCCTCAGCGCATCGTTGAAATAAGTTGTATAATTCGTTTGCAGGTGTTGTACCAACTGTGTTGGCGTCATGGAATTTTTCACGGCATTCCATTGGTCCCTGGTCACTTTAAGCGTGATATTCCTTCCACGCCTGCGTTTTCCATTAAGTGTGCTTTCAAATAATCTCCACCTACGGAGGTCCCAGAAGCGTTTGGCTTCGTAAGCCAGTTCTATCTGGCGCTCCAGCAGGATAGCGGCACGCATTTCGGCTTTGCTCATCCCCGCTTTCAGGCCATACAGTGAATTGGCGCCGGGGTCGATCCCTGCGCGGGCCCTGATCGCCACCAGGGCAGGGTAGGCTTCTTCCGGTTTGCCTACCTCATTGGCCGCTTCAGCCAGGTTCAGCAATACTTCTGCATAGCGTAACTCGACCCAGTCGGTACTGCTGTTGAATGCCTGGATAGAAGTTTGGGTAGTATCCACCGCTTTACGCATATACAACCCTGTTGGTGTAGGACTGTTCTGTTCTGCACCGCTAAAGGTCCATTGTATCCTGCCTGTTTCCACTCCATTGATACCAACCTGAAAAAATGCGCCATTATAAACGATGGTCTGGGTGAAACGGGGGTCTCTGTTCTGCCAGTAATATTGCGCATTATAGGGATAGGCGCTGGTGGCATCGGTGATCGCTTTCCCATCTTTCATGGGGAAGGCGTCCATCATTTCCTGCGTTGGCCTGTTGGCGCCACTGGAGCCCTGGGAAATATCCAGCGGGCGTGTACCGGCCGACCAGCTATGCCAACTGGCGGAGTTGCTGGCGTTATACTGGTAACGACGCACGAAGACCGACTCCTTGTTCATCTCGTTATACCATATTCCGGCAAAACTGGAATAGAGACCAAATCCATTGACATCGAGATAATCTTTGGCAGCTTTGTTGGCATCATAGGCAGCCTGCCAGCGACCGGCAGCCGATTGCGTTGGGTCGAACTGCGGGCTCGCCTGGAATAGCAGTACGCGGCCTTTCATAGCCAGTGCGGCCCCCTTGTGCAGACGCCCATTATTCTCAGAAGAATTTTGTGCAACAACCGGTAAGGTGGAGATCGCACTGTCGAGGTCGGTAATGACCTGTTTGAAGCACTCCGTGGTGGTATTCCTTTTTACCAACAGATCATCCGACGCATTCTGCGGCACTAATACCAGCGGCACACCGCCATATCGCTTTACCATCTCGAAGTACTGGTAGGCACGGAAAAAATAAGCAGGGCCTTTGAGCCAGCTTCTTTTATCGGCCGGAAGAGTACCTTTATCGATATTTGCCAGGAGCAGGTTGATACTTCTGATATTATCATAAGGCCAGTAGTCGACCGAGTTCTCCGTCAACTGGCCATACATATAGCTGCCTCCACCACTTGCTTCTTCACAGTAACCGGCATATTCAGTAGTCCAGCCGGGAAGACAGTTGGCATAGATCCTGTTCACATAGGCGGTAGACAGATCAAGACTATTCCAGATGCTGTCGTTGTCATTCACTGCAGAGAGGTTCTTCTTATCCAATACCTTATTGCAACTTCCAAAGATGCTGCTCCCCAGGATCAGTGTTATTATCGATATTCCTGAAAATTTCATACTTCAATAATTTAAAAATTACAAACCGATGTTTAACCCGAATGAATAACCGGCCATCATGGGATATGATGTGATATTATTCATTTCAGGATCATATATCTTATTGCCTGTATACACCAGGAACAGGTTGCTGCCATTAAAGTATACACGGCAGTTTTTCACACCGGCTTTGTTGACCAACGTTTGCGGCAGTGTATAAGAGAGGGTTACATTTTTCATGCGGACAAATGAATTGTCGACCAGGAAGAAATCGGATTCATCCATACGTGTCCTGTAACCTGTGGCCCTGTACCCGGGATACCTGGCGTCTGGATTATCGGGCGACCAGCTATCGGCCCAATAGCGGAAAGAAGATTCCTCCACTCTCGCCTGCACATCCCTTCCTGCGGTGGGTAACATGGTCTTGCTGCCGGCCAGTCCCTGGAACAGGACATCGAGATTGAAGGACCTCCAGTTGACACCAAAGGAGAAACCGAAATTGATGGGCGTATTATCTCTATTGTACTGGGCTAACCATACCCTGTCGTCCGTCGTGATCTTACCATCAGGATCATCCGAAGTAACGCCACGAACATCCTTGTAATTCATCATACCAAGCTGTGGCTTCAATCCCAGGATGGTATATCCTGCGGGCAAGGCATCGAGGTCTTTTTGTGTGCGAAGGATGCCTACCGCCTGGTAACCCAGGATACGGCCGGTATTATGGCCTACGGCCGATAAATACGGTCGGATATTCTGCGCCTCATCGGTCACCAGCACTTTATTCGTGGCATAACCGAAATTGCCCCTTACGTAATAATTCACAACATCCTTGCCGCCGCCAGCCTTACTGGTGAAATCGATCTCTACTTCGAATCCTTTCGAATCAATCTTCTGGTAATTCCGGTCAGGCAGGGTAGCGCCAAATGTGCTTGGGAAACTTTCCTGGTTGCGTCCGAGAATATCATACGTTTTCCTGTAATAGAGGTCGAGCCTGAATCCCAGTTTGCTGCCCAGGAATCTTGAATCGACCCCAACATTGTAATTGAGCGATTTTTCCCAGGTGATATAGGGGTTAGGCAGCGCGCCCGGTTCGATGCCGACGGTCTGGTTATCGAAAATGGCCCCCGAAACGATATTATAATTCTGTACATACTGGAAGTTACCTACTGCATCATTGCCGAGCAGGCCGACTGAAGCCCGGAGCTTCAGATCGTTCACGAATTTCACGTTCCTGAAAAAGTCCTCATCGGAAATGCGCCAGCCTGCCGATACGGAGGGGAAAAAGCCCCAGCGCCTGCCCGGAGGAAAGATGACGGAGCCATCATACCTGAAGGATGCTTCCAGCAGGTACCGCTGTGCATAGTTATATCCGATGAACCCGATATAAGAAAGCCGGGCGCCCTGGAACTGGCGGCCATCGACAGTAGCCCCATTCGGGTTACCGCCAATGATCTGATCGATATTGTTGGCAATAAAATCATCGCGGCGGCCGCTGAACCAGGTCGTATCTTCCTCTGCCTGTTCGTATCCCAGCAGGGCATCGAAATTGTGATTACCGAAGCTCCGCTTATAGTTCAACTGCGCATTGAACTGGTAACGCTCGATCTTGTCGTTGCGCGATAGCAGGTATTTGACCGCTGCCCTGGGTTTGATACTTACCTCCTGATCGCCCACGATATGGTTGTGCTGTCCAAGCGTACTGAACTGTACCATATTATAGGGCAGGTTGAATTGCTTGTTGTAAATATCGCGCATGTACCTGTTGATGGAAGTCTTTGCACTCAATCCCTTTATGAACGGCACGGTGTAGTTGAGCGAAACAATGGCATTATAGCTCGTCCACTTCCGTCTGTTATAACCAGCATCACTAGGGGTGAGCACAACACCGGGATGCCATTCCACCCAGTTGCCAACCGGTTTGCCATTTACATAAGGAGGCACCATGGCAGAACGGAGCAGGAGGGCCTTGTAAAGATCTTCCAACCTCCAGTTATTGACATCCCAACTGGGACCATTGGTATTGCGCTGGTCCGTGTTCATATCGAGCGACAACTTCAGGTTCTTCGACACATTGATATCCATATTACCACGCAGTGCTATTTTCTGGAAGTTCACATTATTGAAAGAGCCGGTAGCCCTGTTGTAAGACCCACCCACGAAATATCTTATGTTTTTCGCACCACCGCTCACATCGAGCGAGTGCTGTGTAGTGGAAGGATTGACCCACATTTCATCGATCCAGTTCCAGGAATGCGTTTTGAAATAATCCAGCTCGTCCTGCGTATAATACCTGATATCCGATTCGGGCACATTGGTATATTTCAACTGGCGATTGATCTCCGTCGCCTGCTCGAATGCGGTGAATGTTTCAGGGATCTTGGTAGGTGTCTGCACACCATAGAGCCCGTTGTAGCTGAGCTTGGGTGTTCCTTCCTTTCCTCTCCTGGTGGTAACGAGTATAACGCCATTGGCAGCCCGCGAACCGTACACGGCTGCGGAGGCTCCGTCTTTTAAAATGGTAATGCTTTCCACTTCATTCGGGGTCAACCCGTCGAAAGAAAATTTATCGCTCACGATGCCGTCGATCACGTACAGGGGGGCGCTATTATTGGGAGTTCCGATACCGCGGACCCTGATACTGGATTCCATGCCCGGTGTACCGGCGCCCTGTGAAATAGTAGCGCCCGACAATCTTCCGGCCAGTGCATTGGAGAGATTATCGACCGGAGTATTCGTAAACTCCGATCCTTTTACCGTAGAAATGGAGCCCGTCAATGTACCGCGTGATGCTGTCCGGTAGCCCACTACCACCACATCATCGAGGTTGCTATTGGCCACCATCGTTACATTGATCGTTGTCTGATTCTTTACTGCGATACGTTGTTCGGCATAGCCCGCATAAGAGAATACAAGGGTGGCATTCTCCGGCACTGTGATGGTGTAGCTACCACTTTCGTCGGTGGTAACTGCTTTGGTGCTGCCATTCACCATTACCGTAACACCGGCCAGCGGGCCGTCGGCATTGGAGACTTTTCCTTTTACGATAATGTCGGCTGATTTGTGAGAAGCAGTGTTGGCCCCGGGTGGGAAATTGAAATAACCGATGTCAGCTGTCCTGGCCGATGCCGCTTGCTGTGCCAGCAATCCTGAAGCTACCCAAAAGGCCAGCCTCAATGGCCTAGCAGCCGACTTTGCAATCTTTTTCATTAAGTTTTAATTTGGCAAGTGAACAATAGAAGATCGATGATACCTTCTCAATGATCCATGATGAACAATAAGGACAAAATATTTCAATCGTTACTAATGCAAGTGAATAAAATTCAAAGGATAGTGAATCCTGACTGTTAGCATTTTATTCAACGATTTTAACATCGGCTGTTTTCATGCCATACATATTGCCTGCAAAGAGGCTACAATAGCCTGTTTTGCCTGCCAGTCTTGATAAGTGGAGGATTATTTTCTCAGTTCATTCACTTTATCCCGCAGGGTATTGAAGAACCTGTTACGGTCCTTTTCACCGGAGCGGCTCACCAGTGTTGAACGCCCCAAAAGCGTATTGAAGGTTTCGAATGCTTTGGCGGTGAACCTTTCATCTTTCGTGATGAGATAATTGAACACACTGTAGGTGATCATCGACGATCTTTTATCGTCCAGTAAGAGCAGGATCGTATTATTACCCAGGATCAGTTCGTTCACATAGAATTGGATGCTTCCTTTCTGTGCTGCTTCTCCCATACCAGGCATCCACTTCACTCCTTTGGAGGCCTGCCATTGTAAATGATCGAGCATCCGGATGAAATCATCTACTACAGCCACCAGGTCTTCCCGGTGCCTGAAGATGCCGGCATCCCTGTAATAGGCCACCTGGTTGATGCTGCTATGGATACTTTCCAGGTTCCAGAGCTCCACTGTGGTCATTCGGCTATGCTCTTCGAGAATCTGTTGTCCCACGGTAAAACAATCATGGTAAGGGAACTCCTGTAGTGAAAAGGATTTGTCGGCCAGCGGCGCTTCATTATTGATGGTCTTCTCCCAGAAGAAAGTTTTGAAGGCAGCCATGGCAGGGAAGAGATAGAAGTACCAGAATGGTGCGTCCTTGCACAGATAATGGATCTCACGGTGCCGGAAGGAATTGAAGTATTTGAATTGCTGCAGCATGCCTATCATGTGCTTCAGGAATGGTACTATGGGTTCCGATATGCCCGGCGCCTGGAACAGTACTGAATCATTTTTCAGTTGCAGCAACTGATCGAGTGATAAATGATAATGGTCACAGATCTTTTTGAGCTCTTCGAGGGTGATCGGTTTTTCTCCCCTGATACGCCGATAGACACTGTCCGCGCTCAGATCGAGCAGGGTGCTTAATTCATCTACGAGGGAAAGATGGGGTGGCAGGCTGTCCTTCAGGTACCTGAACAGCTCCTGTTGTAGTTGTTTGGTCTCCATTGAAAAAGAAAATTACTGAAATTCCTTAAAATGCAGGAATTGTTTACGGATTTCCGCCAATCTCCCTTCCCGCTCAAAACAGTTATACGGATTTTCCATAATAGATAATCCCGCCCAAACGTCCATTATGAAGCGCTGCCTGCAGTTCGAAACCAACCGCTTATTCCCATTATGCCCGCCATCGGCCGCCTGATAAGTTTGTTATCTCATCACAAATCAACTTTTATGAACGCCCGATCTACCGTAGTTTTCTTTCTGCTCTTCCTGAATAGCGCCATTCATTCTTATGGCCAGCAGGACAGTATCCAGAATCTTTATTTCGTGAAAAAAGGGGAGACAGCCCTTTTCGCGGAGAATGATTATCAACCAGGGAAAAACGCATTTTATGTCTACCGGAACTGCATCTATAACCTTGTCATGAAAAATAAAAAAGAGATCACGATCAAGGTCGTCGATATCCGGAATGATTCTATTTATTATGTAACATGGGTCAGTCAGCGGCCTCCGGAATACGTGAACAGGCCTGCAGATACTCTTGCCCTTCATCCATCACAATTGAAAAAAGTAAGGATGATCGGCGACAGGATTTTAGGATTGATGTCGGGCCATTCACTGCTCGATGATGATCATGTCTTTCAGCTAAGTGATTCAGCCAAAGCATTTCCAAAAATTGTCAAGACGCAACTGGCCCCGGATAGTAGTTATTCCATTACCTATGAACTCGTACCTTATCTCACGGCACAAGGCATCAACAGGGTTTACGAACGATCCGGCCGCGCCTATTATTATGAAGGTGGCCCTATTCCCCAGGCACGTAAGGATAGTGTCAAAAAGAAAACTGAACTGGAAACCAGGAAAGGTGTTTGGTTCACTCCATCCAATGCGAATAATATCAATGGCCTCAACCTTGCATTAGAAACAATGTCTTTAGATAATGGGCCACTCACCATCAAAGGAGTAAATATCAGTGCAGGTGCTTTAAGCATGTTCCTGTCCGTGTATAGCATGATGGCCATCGGCCAGGGCAATGCGTTGATCAATATGGCCGACACGGTCGACAAATCAAAAATGGAGACCAGCGTACGAGGCTTCAGTGTGAGTGCAGGCGGCATCTTCGGTGAAACTGAATTGAAAGGGGTAAGCATCAATGGGGGCATGTGCGGCGTTACTTCTGTCAAAGGGCTTTTGATTACCGGTTTGCAGAACCTTACTGAAGAGTTTTACGGCGTGGAGATCACAGCCATTCGTAACCGGTCTATCAAAGGCGGGGGGCTACAGGTTGGACTGTTCAACATTTGCAAGCATCTGAAAGGTGTACAGATCGGGCTATGGAACGTGAACAGTAAACGTAAGTTGCCGTTGATCAATTGGAGTTTTTAGTTAGCTGGATGGATTGGTTGATATGTTTACAGGTTGATAAGTTGATAAGTGGGTTGCCGATTTTCAGGGACCTCCTTGTCAACTTATCAACCTGTAAACCTATCAACCAATCCCGATGATTCTCTGATTATTAAAACGCATTACATAGAATAAACCGACATTGGAGCCACATAGCTTACGCTGCCGCCTGTTTCCTGGCTGATGACATTCACTATAAAAAACTTGCCCAATATCGAGTTAAGGCTGCCGGTTGAAGTTGCAGGCAACACTCGTCCATAGGTCGCATTCGTTGTTCCGGTTTTCAGATCGATCAGTAATTGACCAGTTTGCGCATCATAGGTCTTAATGTAAATACCGCTTGTTTGCGTCTGCGGCTGACCCGCCGGCATCATCACTTTGGGGAGGGTGATGAGTTCACTGAGCTTTCCATATTCAACATTCCGGAGCTCATAGCCTGCCAGCTCTTCAAAGCCGGTCAATGTGCGGTTCAGTTGCCTGAAGAATTTGAAATTGACTTTTCTCCCTGCTCCCTGTACTATGGTATTATTGAGTACGCGCAGTTTGGTTGAATCCGGACTGATCACTGGTTGAGTATAGAATGCTGCTATCTTCAGCAGGTCGGTTATCCAAACAGTGAATTTATTCTGCTGCTGCGGTTGGAATACCGTGTCGAGCAGTAAAGCTCCTGTCGAGAGTCTTTTGATGGAAAGCCTGTTGGTCTCTCCTGTGCGAATCATTAGCTCTGTCTTGCTTTGACCGGCATTGAGTGAACCGATCGGGCCATTGTCCAATTCCAGTTCAATGTCCGGGGCCTGATCGAAGTTCTTATAGACTACTTCTATTTTGGCGTATTCATGCTCTTCCACCTGCCTTTCTTTGGTACAGCTTTGCAGAAGGAGAAGTAAGGCAACATGGAGCAGCAGAAATATAAATTGGTTATTCCTTTTCATGAACATTATTTTAATGCTGTTATTTGATATTTGCTTCTCATTAAAACTGGTAACTGAAATTGATGGCGTAAGTACGTCCGGGCGACAGGCTTTGCATGATCCTGTCGACAGATTTGTCGTAGAGCAGGAACTTCGTGTTATAGTTCCCTTGTTTCGCCTCCTCTACCTGCTCCGGCGTAGCGCCCCAGTTCTGGTAAACAAGATTGCGTTCATCGAGCAGGTTGCTGATATTCAGCCGTACCTCAAGCCTTTGTTTCAAGAACCGGTAAGCTATCTGACCATCGAGAGAACGCATCGGCCGTTCAAAATAGGAATAGAGCATCGAGAGCGGCCCTCCACCATAGGTTACTGCCGTCCGGTTCGAAACAGCATTATAGTTGAGACTGATATTTAGTTTTTTACTTTCATAGTACAGTCCTGCATTCAGGATATAATTGCTCTGCCCTACCAGTGGTCTTTTATATTCCTGGAATATGGTGTCTTTCGCTTCAACTACCTTGTTCCTGATCGAATAGGTAGTTGCCATCGGGGTAACCTTATTCGTGAGCGCCGTAAAATTTCCGTACACGGTGAGGTCCCTGATCACAGGAAGTTGTATAAAGGAAAGGGATTTACGTACTTCCATTTCAATACCATAAGTTTTCCCTTTCTTATTATTCTCCAACCTGAAGGCATTTCCACTGACACCCGAAACGCCGATGATCTCCATCGGGTAATCGAGGTCCTTATAGAATGCTGAGGCAGAAACGATCTCCTCCGCTCCCGGATACCATTCTACCCGGAAATCATAATTGTTCAGCATCGTTGAACGCAGGATGCCGGCAGAGTACTCTCCGCCCAGTTCGAAATCATATTCCCTCAGGTACGACATTTCACGCAGATCGGGCCTGATGATACTTTTAGACCAGGCAGCCCGCACAGCGATGGCAGGCGTAATGTTATACGTGAGATTAATGGAGGGAAACAGGTTCAACTTTTTTTCCCGGTTATACAGCACGCTGAAGTCCAGCTCTTCACCAGCCGGTCTGTACCTGTTCAAATCATTCACTATTTTTTCGATCCCCTGGTTGATCCTATCTATATCGAAATATTCTCCCCTCACTCCCCATACGATCCGCAGCTTGCCGATCCTGCTGTCGAACATTCCGTAAGCTGCGTGTAGCGTAGCCGATTTGTCATAGTCTTCACCAAACTGCGAAATATAACTGGAATCCCCCCCATATTCTTTGGTGAACATTTTGGGCAAATAAATTTTCAGATCACTTGCTTTCCCAGGCATATCACCGATCAATGCTACCCAGAACTGCCTGCTTTTATTCCATCCTGCATAGCCTGTTTTGAATGAATGGCTGGTTTTACCAATTGAAAAAGGCACGCGAATATTGAGGTCCCAGTTAAAATTATTTTCCTGCGCATGAGAATACATCCGGAGCGCGCCACTGCTTAGCCCTTCGCTATAAAGTTGTGATACATTGAAATCATTGTGCGGGAGGTGAAAGCTATCGGGCACAGACTTCCAGGTGATGATATGATTGTCAGGCGCTACTCTCCTGATCCTGGTATAATTGCCCGACCATGCCAGTTTGATCTTCCCGCCCAGGGAGTGCTCTCCTCTCAACTGGCTTTGCCAGAGATTGGTCTGTAATACTTTTTCTATCATGGCACGGCTATCTTCCTCCATCACCGTATGCCATCCCCTTCCATAATTCATTTGCTGGTCCAGCACTTGAGTGAACAGATGCTGCAAGCTGATCTTATGCCTGCTGTCCGTAAATCCAATGCCCAATATGCCGCTCAGAGTGGTAGCAAATCCGTATTGATGGCCGATTAGATATTTTTCATCTTTCCAGTTTTCACCAAACCCATAACGGGCAGACCTGAGTGCCTGTATCGTTTGGGTATTCCGGTAACCCGCAGAAGCTATCAGCCCCAGTTTCCTCTCCTGGTTTTTCGATACGCTCCATACCCTGCCAACAGATACCTGGTAATTCTGAGAAGGCTGCGACTGGTAATAGAACGGTTGCCAGTTATTGTTCATGCGCGCTTCATTGCCCTTGGCCTCCTTATATTCACGAATACTTTTCAGGCTTTCCCAATTCTTTTGCCCGAACAGGTAACGATGCTCTGCATATTGCCCGAAGTATTCCCTACCTCCATCCCGTTTGAGAGAGAGTATTTCCTTACCATTGGTTTGATCATTGATGCTCATCCCTCCCGAAACCTGGAAAAAATTACCGGTAGGAATGGCTTTGGTATTGATCTGAACAAGACCTCCACCGAACTCTGCGCTTTGATCGGGTGTGATCGTTTTAATGACGGTCACATTGTCGACCATATTCACAGGAATGATATCGAAGGAAAACTGTTTGCGGTTCAGTTCTGTGGAAGGCAGTAGTTGTCCGTTAAGAAGGGCCTGGTTATAGCGCTCGTTCAATCCTCTTACCACTACGAATTTATTATCGACAGTGGAAAGCCCGCTGATCCTTTTCAGGCTCTCCCCTATATTCTTATCCGGCGTACGCCCGATCTGTTCTGCACTGATGCCATCGGTAAAACCGGCAGCATTTTTCTGCCTGGCGTAGAGGGAGGCCACTGTTTCTTTTTTTGCAGAGGTCCTTACCACTACGGCCGATAAACTCCCTTTTTCCCTTTTCATGGTTATGTTCAATGTAAGAAGCTCATCATTCTTCACCATTATATCCGATATTTCTTTCGTTCCATATCCTACAAAACTCACCAAAGCCGAATGAACACCATTGGACAGCTCTACAGTAAATATGCCCTCCATATCCGTGATGGCGCTTGTATTGTTCACCCGGATGGTGGCCCCCACCAGTGGTTGCCCATCTGCCTCATCGATGATCTTACCTGTCAGCTTGCCTGTAAGGGATTGTTTCTTCGATGGGGCGGGCAGGCGTTCTGCGATCCTGAAAATAATGGCATTCCCACTGATCGTAAATTCAATGCCGGCTTTCTTTTTCAGCAGGTTCAATGCTTCGGTTAATGAGGCATTCTCTACTCTGTATTCATGGATGGTTATTTTATCGAAATCATCTTTGAGGTAACTGAAGGAATAAGCCGTTTGTTTATCGATCTCATCCAATACCCTGGAAAGCGAAACCCGCTGAAGGTGCAGGCTGATCTTCTCTGCGGTCCCTTTTTGCTGGCTGTAGCAGCAAAAGGAAAGCAGTGAACCGATAAAGCAGAGGAACAGTTGTTTGGTAAGAGGTACAGCGGCCCCCGACCTTTGGGCCTTTCGCCTCAAAAGTGTAACATTGCATTTCATTTTTCTTTAATTGTTTTTACAGGGGGTGTTCGCGCACCTCCTTTTTTAATAAATACTTACCTGGTGATCTTTTATCCTGAATTGTTTGTGGGCCATATAGCACAGGTTGCGGAGCGATTGCCCGAAACCTGCATTGTCGAACACGACTGAAATACGTTTCTGAAGATCGTCGTTGTCGTTCCATTGTACGGTGTAGCCATATCGTGTGCAGAGCCTGGTCACTGCTTCCTGCCATGAAAGATCATTTACGGAGAATCCGCCATTCTTCCAGGCTGCTACCGTTCCTGTTTCAACTTTCCCGGTATCGATCTTATCTTTCCCCGAATAATAGGCAGCGTAGCCGGGCTGAATGGTGGTCTGTACCATTTTGTTGCTCGCCAACCGTACGTTTACCGATCCACGCAGAAGAGATACCCGCGTTGTTTTTTCTGTTGGATAGGCTTCTACATTGAAGGCAGTACCCAATACACGCACATCGAGATCACGGGTATGAATAATAAAAGGCCGGGTGGGATCATGGTGAACGTCAAAGAACGCTTCACCTTGCAGGGATATGGAACGTTGTTCCTTATTGAAATTTTCTTTCCAACTGAGAGAAGCGCGGGCATTGAGCCATACGAGAGAGCTATCGGTGAGCCTGACCTGCCTGATATGATCTGTCTCATTGGAAATAGTGAAAACTTTATCCACAGGCGCTTGTCCGGCAGGCTGTTCATTCGAATACATCCAAACCATTCCTGCTCCGATAAGTAGCAATACACAGGCGGCAGCCAACCATTTATAAGTAATGCTGAACGATCGTACTGTTCGCTGTGTCGGCAGTTGAGCAGCAAAATTTTTCAGAAATAACTCCCGGTAATGCGCCGTTTCCGACGTAGATAATCGTTCTGAAGACTGATCATCCAGATCATTATACCAGCTTTCCAGTATTGCGATCTCTTCCAGGGTACATTCACCCTTGTGAAATTTTTCCAATAAGGCTTGCGCCCTTTTATAGTTGGTTCTTGCCATCTATGAAATGAATACCCGGCAATCGATATTCGTTAACTACTCCCAGGTTAAGAAATTGTAAACAACATGAAGGCGGAAACCAGGCGAACAGAGTAAGATGGATTGGATTCGATATATTTTTTCACCTGTTTCAACGCGCGGGAATAGAGTACACGGGCGGAACCGGGGTCGATATCGAGGGTGATGCCGATCTGTTGATAGGAATATTGTTCACGGACCCTGAGTGAAAATATCCGGGCCAGGGCAGGTGAAAGCTGATCGACTGCTTCTTTGAGCAATGCTTCCCTTACGCCCCGCAGTTCTTTCTCTTCAAGCACAGCCGCATCTTCCACTGTGCGGTCGAGCAACGCTTCCAGCTTTTGCAGATGGGCATGGTAACGGCCTGTAGTCCGGTAATAATTGAATATGCGGAGTTTTAGAGCGTGCAGCAGGTAAAACTCGAGTGAATCGTCGTGGGGCAATTCTGCCCATTTCTCCCAGGCTGCCAGTAAAACATCCTGTAGAAGATCGAATGCATCCTGCCTGTTTGTTTTGGCGACTGCAATCCCAAACAGCTTATCCCAGTAAAGGGCCACAGCGGTTTCAAACGCAGGTTTTGCTTCAGGAATAGATATGTTACGGCGCTGTGCAGGCATCATTGAAAGGCCGGTCGGGCACTCAAAAATATCTTCCTTATATTAAGCCAATATTAACTCGGGTTGGGGTTGTTACACTTCAATAGCTGGTGCTGGTTCATCTATGAGATCAACTTCTTCCTCTTTTTCTTTCTCAGCTTCTGTTTCGGTTGTAGCAACCGGCTGCCTCCTGCCTATCTTTACAAAGCTAAGCCCAAAGGTGACCAGTAGCATGGCTGCGCTGGACCAGATCACCTCATGGACGCCGAAAGCAGTAATGATAAAACCACCCAGAAGTGTTCCCAGTGTAATACCTGCGTTACCAAAGGAAACCAGCAGGCTCGTCGCAAACTCAGGTGCTTCCTGCGCTTCAGAGGTGGCGCGGGTCTGTCCGATCAGGAAACCGCTGGTATGAATAAAGCCCCAGACCGAAATGACGATAGCCATGGGAATAAACAATCCACCGAACAGGTAGGCGATGATGTGGATGAGGGTCAATGAAATGAGGAACACTCTTGTAGTAAGCATGATATTCCTGCTGAGTGCGATGCCCGTAAGCCAGTTGCCGATAATGCCTGTTCCGCCAAATAACAAAAGCATTAGGCTGATCTCTTTGCCATTCATGCGGGAGATCTTACCTAAATACTCTGCCAGGTAACCATAGGTGGAGAACATACCGGCGATCATGATGAGTGTAGCGAACAGGTTCACCCAAACCTGACCTTTCCTTAAAATGACCAGTTGATTTTTAGTGGAAGACCTTTCTTTCACCGGCATGGAAGGAACAAACAGGGCCAATGCTGTAAAAGCAATCAGGTTGATCACACTTGATAAAATAAAAGAGGCCTGCCAGTTGAACAGATCGGCAACATAAGTAGTGATAGGCACCCCGAGCACGGTGGCTATGCTCAATCCGCCCGAAATTACGGACACAGCTTTGGGAGCATCTTTAGGTTCCACCTGTTTGGCGGCAGCTACTGTTGAAACTGCCCAGAATACGGGATGCAGGAAAGCCGGGATTATCCGTGCTATCAGCATCATGGTAAAACTTGTAGACAATGCAGAAAGGATATTGGAAACCACGAAAGTGCCCAGCACGACCACCATCATGGTCTTGCGGTTGATCCTGGCAGTGAGTAATGTAGTGAATGGGCCTGTAATAGCAATAGTAAGGGCAAATCCGCTCAACAGCCATCCGGCCGTATCGATGGAAATATTGAATTCTTTTGCCAGTGCGGGCAGGATGCCGATTACCCCGAACTCCGTTGTGATGATCCCGAAAGCCCCCAATGCCATGATGTAGATCGATTTCTTCATATATAGATACATCTAAATGTTTCGATAAATAATTTAAGGAACACAAATATACATAGACACATTGAAATGTTTCGATGTATATTCAGGTAGGTATTTTTATGAAATTGTTAAAAAGGAGAATTTTCCTCAACTTACATGACATTATTTATTACGCAGACCATAATACCTGTCTATGAATACCCGCGCATTATCATTGAAGATCTCGCCCACTATCGGAAAAGTATCCGCTGAATGCTTTGCACCGGAAAAGAGTACCTGCATCATGACATTGGCACATGGCGCCGGCGCCGGGATGGACCATTCATTCATGGTCGCATTGGCAACATCGCTGGCGGAAGCAGGTATTGCCACCCTGCGGTTCAACTTCCCATTTGCAGAGCATAAAAAAATAAGGCCGGATAGTCCTGAAGTAGCACATCAAACGATCGCAGCGGCCATCACGCTGGCCCATGAGCTGTTCCCTGCCTTACCGCTTTTTGCGGCCGGCAAATCTTTTGGCGGAAGGATGACCTCCCAGCTCATGTCCAGCCAGGCACAGCCTCCCGTGAAAGGAATTGTTTTTTACGGATTTCCGCTGCATCCCTCCGGCAAGCCTTCTACTGAACGGGCCGTCCATCTGAAAGACGTGAAAGTGCCCATGCTTTTTTTACAGGGGACCAAAGATGCACTTGCCACCTTGAACCTGATCGAAGAAGTTTGTGCATCACTGCCAAAAGCCACCTTGAAAAAAATAGAAGGAGCCGATCACATGTTCAAAGCCGGCAAACTGAATACGGTGCAACTGTTGACAGATGAGACATGGCAATGGACCGAAAAGACCTTAAAAAAAAAAAGCTAAACAACGGAACCCGTCCAATCCGGGATCGAGAGCAGCAATAATAAGATCGTTAAGGATAGTTTCATATTTTCTGCATAAAAATATGCAATGATCAATGCAGGAAAATCTATTCTATACGCAACTACATCTTACAAAGCTGGCTCATCAGGCAACGCAGGAAACAATGAATTCCATCCTGGATAAATATTCCACTTTTTATGCCGTTCAAAGTTCCCTGTACTTTCCTCTTATCCTGAGCAACCTTTTTTATTACATCATCATCTTTTTTCTATTCCCTGCATCTTACAGGATAAATCGTATCATTCGCATCGTGATGGGCATCAATATTATTCGTTCTCTCTGAAGGCTTGGTAGTGATTATGGAGGGATCGGTTGGCTGTAGGGACCATTATACGATCAACTCTACCTTCCACTCGTGGTGGTGATATTTGGGCTAACAGCTACCTGGCTATTTCTATATAAGGATGAGAATGGAAAGACGGGCCCCTTATGAACACTTACTATCTTTAACTGAAATACTTCCCGAAAGAATATTATTGTTTTTAAGATCCGAAGGGGCGGACTCTTGCGTATTATGGATTACTTATTTTGTATAAAACGTGTTTCCTGAGCGGGCTGCCGTCTACAATAAGCGGATGATCAAATGTACCGGCAAACTGCATTCCTGCTTTCTCCATCACTCTTATGGATGGCCGGTTGATGATGGAAGTGAAAGAGACGATCTCAGGAAAATGAAATTGTTCAAACCCATATTCCAGGCATTTCATGGCGCCTTCTGTAGCCAGTCCATTTCCCCAAACCTCTTTTTGTAATCTCCAGCCGATCTCGGTACAAGGTGTGAAGTCGGCCTGGAAACGGGGTGTTGAAAACCCGATAAAACCCACAAAAGATTGGATAGATAATAGCTCCACAGCATACAAACCGTAACCCTTTTCTTCAAAATGAGTATTGATCCTTGTTACCAGCTCCTGGGTTTCCTGGAAGGAAAGCGTTTGGGGAAAGTATTGCATTACGGCAGGGTCGCTGCACATGGCTGCGAACGGGTGGAGATCATCTTCTTCCCATTTCCTGAATCCCAGGCGTGCTGAACGGAACAGATAATTGGCCATTTTTGATCGATTGCTATTTAGATGATGTCAGGACCCTGACCGATCGCATGAAGGCTCTCCTGCTCTGCCGGTCTGCTGGTTTGATCATAAATTGTACTTCCTCCGCAACCGGCACTTCCCAATCGACCCCGATCGTCTCAAACTCAGTACCTACTTGCAGATCGCCTATCTTTTTATCATTTGCAAAAAGGAGCAGATGTGCTTTTGACGCTTTATTCCCAGGCCGGCCGGCAGATATCTGCAATTGAAAACTCCCCGCAGGGGCCCGTATTTTTTTCGATTGAATGCTATCGCCATCGATCCTGGTGGCCTGATAGGTCTCATGCGGATTCCCATTGAAATCGGTGTAGACAAGCCTGTCGACTTCGTGCAGGCCAGTCGGGGTACTGTCTCTTGCAACATATAGTTGTGCCCATACATAGAAGTATTGCTTATCTTTTACCAGTTCATAAGAGGAATCGAGCTTCTTTGCCCGCTCGCCGGTAAGCAGCGGATCACCATTTGCGCCTATGATCCAGAAGCCCTTCAAATCATATTGGGGAGATTTTTTCTGCAGGATCGAATCGATCATATCAGCTTTTTTCCCGTACAATACAACAGGATGCGACCGGTAGATCCTGAAATAATACTGTTGTTCGAAACTGGAAATCTCATTGATAACCGGATAACCGGGCTGATTGTTATCCACCATATACTGTACCGCTTCTCGGAGCTGTGCTTTATTGATCCAGGTGTAATATTCTTTCTGGATCAAATCCCGGACAAACAAAGCAACGATCGCCACCATTACGATCATCTTAATGGTACGATGGTTGATCAGTTCTACTGCATAAGCAATTGCCAGCAGAATAGCTGGTAACAATACGATCGTGTACCTGCTCTGCAGCATTGGTATCACGAATATCGATCGCAGGTAAGGGACCAGCGAAGCGACGAGTACCCAGCATGATAGTAGCACAAAGCTAAAGTTCAGTGGATCATATTGCAGCAAGCGGTCCGCTGTTCTATTCAACCTCAGGGGAGCATAAGCCGCTACCATGGCAATAGCCAGCAGTACAAGCATGATCATACTGTATGGCAAAGTAATGGAAAGAGCATAGCAGGTGAAAAGCAATACTGGTGCGAGGTGCAGTACAATAGGCCAAGGTTGCCGTCTTAAAGATGCCGCGTTTAGTTTGCCTGCATAAAAAACGTTCAGCGAATAAAACAACAGAAGAAGGGGCAATAGGAAATTCAGCCCATCTGCTCTGCCAAAATAGTCGTTGAAATATTCGAGCAGGAAGGAATGTGAGTACGCCTCTATCCAGAAAGTTTTGATATTTGTTGCTATCAACAGCGAAGGTACCCAGGGAAGATACCCTATGACCATGATAAGCCCACTCAAGGCAAACCGGCTGAAATAGCGCTTTCTGGCGCCAGGGCTTTCCTTGAAAAAAAGCAGACCGATCAACACCAATTGTGACATGATGATGAACAGGCCATAATAATGTGAATACATCAGCAGCAGGGTAAAGAGAGCGTACCAGATACTGTTTTTGATCGATAATGTCTTCAATAAACGGACCAGGTATAAAAATGAAAGGATAGTGAAAAGAAAAGCGAACATATAGTCCCTGGCTTCCTGGCCATACTGTAGATTGTAGAAATTGAATGCGGTGAGGCCGGCAGCGATAAGTCCGAGGTTCCTGCCCTTTATTTCTCTACCCAACAGGTAGATCGCCCATACGCTAATAGTGGCGGCGATCGCGGATGGAACTCTGGCTATCCAGCTTGTATAACCGAAAACACTGAATAATGCTTTCAATATTGCATAATGAAGTGGCGGGTGCTGATCACAACATCTTAACTGCTCGAACATCGCCGAAAAGGAAATATCGGGGTCTGCGGTGACCATGCTGAACAATTCATCTTTCCACAGGCTTTGAAAATCGAGATTATAGAAGCGGGTGAGTAGGGTGATCAATAGCAAAAAGCCTAAAAATATCCTGGTTTGGTTCCTGAGTAGGACAGTCTTGTTCATACGGGACGATGGTAATGACTTTAGGTATTTGGTAAATGTTAAGCAGCTATTTGGAATCAATTAATCGCCTGCTGGCACTGAAAGATAGGACTAAAATGGAAATAACGGCTGGGAATTGCGGCTGGTATTTAAAGTTAATCGGTTGGTAGTGGATGATAAGAAACGAGAACGTCGGAAGATTGAGTGATGATTTTCATGATATTGACTTTCTCCATGTATATCGGAGGACCATACGGGATGAGTTTTCGACTTACTAGAAAATATACTTTAAAAAATGCCGGGAAATTGGCAAGTTTCTGATTACTCACCCAAGGTTTGCAGGCTTTCTGCAAAACAAACTTGCAAGTAAGTAATGCCTTTACCTCCTGACAAGTCCAAATGGCGGAATCGAAATTGAGATCATTTTTCCTTATACGACTTAAAACGTCAAACATGAAACACGAACTGATCTTAAACCCCTGGATCCAATGAAAGTGCCCTCCTGGCTCCTGGCATGTGTGGACTGGCACAACTGTTCAGGAGCTTATCACCTTTGCCGTGAAAGTAAAGAAATTCGGTGGAATGGGAGTATATCAGTTCCATGGTGTGGATGGATGGATTTTTAAAATTACAAGTGAAACACATAAGGCGTTCTTAGATTATTTAAAAGCACATAGAGAAGACTATTGGGTAACCACATTTTCAGGGATGCCATGGAGTATATAACAAAGGAACATCGGGGCAAAAACCCTTAAATGCCCAGTTGCGTCGTCCTTCAATGTAATCTGGAATTGGTTTCTACGTAGAACTTATGGGCGTGAAATATTTGCGAGGCTGGCGGAGTATTGTCGAACCAGGTGATGGAATTATTCAGTCGGATTTATCATCATCATATCTAAACATACAAGTATCGGAATTTGCCCCCCTAAGCACCACCAAGATAAAAATCAAGTCCAACTATCTTGTAAATCAATGCTTTATTTAATTAATTCTCAATTTGCAAATTGCGAATTAAGGATTATCTTTGGAAAATGAGGAAGCACAATGGTATGAGACCCCAGGATGTTCCTATCCTTTTGAAGGTTATTGCTAAAGGAGAAGCCTCTTGGCAGAATAAGGATTTGGCATCCGAATTATTCATTAGCACATCAGAAATATCTGAATCACTAAATCGTAGTTTGATTGCGGGTCTAATAAATTCTGAAAAAAGGAAAGTCCACAGACAATCCCTGCTGGAATTTATTGAATATGGTCTAAGCTATACCTTTCCTGCTGTGCCTGGTGGCATAGTAAATGGGTTGCCAACAGCACATGCGCATCCTTTCATGAGCAAACATATAATTGCTTCTTCTTTATATGTATGGCCAGATGCTAGAGGGGAAAAAAGAGGAGAATCGATTGAGCCATTATTCAAGAATGCAGTGAAGTCGTCATTAATGGATGAAAAATTCTATAAATTATTAGCCTTGACAGATGTTTTCAGAGTAGGAAGGACAAGAGAAAAAAAAATTGCACGGGAAGAATTAAAAAGAATGATTTCAAATGAATCATAACCAAAATATAGTTAGGATAAAAGCTGTACATAATGCTCTTCAGGATCTAAAAGATCAGGTTGTGTTTGTGGGTGGCGCAGTTGTCTCTTTATATGCAGAACGCGAATCGGATGAAGTTAGAGAAACTGACGATGTAGATATACTACTTGAAATTTATTCGTATGCACAATTTAGTGAGTTGGATGAAAAATTGCGTCAGCTTGGATTTAAAAATGATGTAACAGCAAAGTTTGTTGGAAGATATCTGATACCTGGTATCATCGTTGACGTTATGGGTCTTGATGAAAAAGTTTTGGGATTTGTAAACAGGTGGTACAAAGAAGCATTTACACGTTCAATTCCCCATGTCATTGATAATCTGACGACAGTGAGAATTTTCACTGCTCCATATTTTTTGGCGACTAAACTGGAGGCATTTAAAACTCGCGGGAAAAGTAAGGATGGCGGGTATGACGGGAGATTGAGTGACGATTTTCATGATATTGTCTTTCTTCTTGTTAATCGCAGATCTATCTGGTCTGAAATTGAATCTCTGCCCGAAGGACCTCTAAAGACATTCTTATTGGGTGAGTTTGCAGAAATGCTTCAGAATCCACACCTGGAAGAATGGATTGATGCTCATACAGGATACCGCTCCCCTGTTTCGGATATGATAATACTACCTGGTTTAAAGAGACTGCTCGAAACTCAATAATATGGTGAAAAATTTCCTACGGTGTAATTACGACTATTTGGATAAATAAAAGCCCCGCAATGCGAGGCTTTAGTCGTTTGTGGAGTTGATAGGACGTTTTTCTAACCAGATTCTGGACGATTTGGAGGCTTTTGCCAGCCTGCCGGAATGACATTTACCCATACATAGTATTGACTTACGAGTTATTCTTATTGAAATCAGTCCCCAATAATATTCACCCGATTTCTGTGTGACCTCTTCGCACTTATTGAATTACAGGACGAGATTTGAGAATTATAATGGGAGAATCCTAAAAATGTGAAAAAATCCCAATTAACACCTATGCGGATTACTTAGCCTATTTGACCACTAAGCCTTTATTATCGTTGTATTTATCTATATTTGAAGGTATAAGGGTTTACAAACATTTAACTATGTGGATAGAAGAGCTTTCACTAGAAAATATTAAATGCTTTGAAAAGATCAGCTTGAAATTTGGAAACAAAACCGAGCCATTCAAGTGGGTAACACTATTAGGCGAGAATGGCGGTGGTAAAAGTACTATGCTTCAAGCGTTGGGACTTCTATTAGCAGGACCTGAAGGTGCTCAGCAGTTACTTCGACCTACTGGCTGGTTGCGTAATGAAGATCAATATGGCCGTATATCCACAAAGATTCATAAAGGCCCTAATGATCCAGGAAAATTTGGGGAACAAAAGACTAGGACATCATTTGGCTACTCATTCTTGATTACTGGAAGTAAAAGTTTGCATATACGAAAAAAACTCTATACAGAACCTTCAATTGTTGAAAATAGAGATAAGATTTTAACATGGTTACGTCAAAATGCTCTCACTTCAAATGGAAAAGGTTGGTTTGGTGCGGGTTATGGGGCTTTCCGGCGGCTGACACGTTCTACCCGAATGATTGTTCCGTCTGTTTCGACACAAGAGCGGTTTAACAACTTTTCATCTCAATTCAGAGAAGATGAACCGCTGTCAGCTTTCGAACAATGGTTAGTGTACTTGGATTACAGAATAGCAAAAGAAGATAATGGAAACGCAGCTCAGGCCAAAAGACAGCTTGATTTAGGAATAAATGCGATCAATCAAATTCTGCCGGAGGGAGTCTCTTTTGACTCGGTGACCGCAGATGCGAGGATTTTGTTCGATATTAAAGGAACAAAAGTATCTAGTCTAAACTTAAGCGATGGCTACCGAAGTGTGCTAGCCTTAGCAGGTGACTTGATTTGGCGAATGTTGGACCATTTCCCAAAAAGCGGCGACCCTTTAAAAGAAGAAGGGGTTGCCATCATTGATGAATTGGATATTCATCTTCACCCAATCTGGCAAAGAGATATTCCCAGATTGCTTAGGGCTCAATTCCCGAATCTCCAATTTATTATTGCAACACATAGTCCATTGATTGCAGCCGGCGCAGGCCCAGATGCGGTAACTTATAAGATTGTCCTTACTAAAGGAACGAGTACAGTACACGAAGTTGAAGATATTGCTCTATATAATGTAGATCGTATTTTACAAAGTGATGCGTTTGGCCTTGTATCTTCTTATTCTCCACAGGTACAGGAACAATTGGACACTTATTATGCTCTGAAGAGAAAGAAAAAAAGGACTCCTACAGAAGAAAACCAACTACAAGCAACACTTCCATTCGTAGAGTATGCAATTGGAAATAAAAGTGGAGAGGGCTCGGAAATGGAAAGAAAATTGGATGATTTTTTAAAGGAAAAATGGAATGATCTTCATCTCAAGAACGAATGAGCCTGACATTTTACGAAGGCACAAAAAGAACTGGACTAATCAGTATGTTGCGGCTGTAAATGCATATAGAATGGCGCCCTCCAAAATTACAAAGGATAGGGTAAAGGAGGTAGAACAGCGCTATAATCATTCTGAAGTCAAACTGGAACTGAAGAATATGTGCCATCACAAATGCGTCTATTGTGAGAGCCATGTGGCGCATGTGAGTTCTCACCACATTGAACATTATCGACCTAAATCTAAATATCCAAAATCCTGTTTTCGATGGTCTAATTTATTATTAGGATGTTCGGTTTGCAACGGTGCATCCTTTAAAGGAAACCACTTTCCATCCGCTCGCCAAAACGGTCCTTTCGTTAACCCCTCGAGAGAAAATCCTACTATTTTTTTTGAATTTGCATATGATGAAAAAACAGGCGTATCAGATGTAATACCGTTGAACTCACGAGCGAGCACAACAGAGCGGTTTTTGGGTTTGAATCGACCGGAGCTGTTGCGACATCGAAACCCAGTGGTGAAAAGGCTGGCCGTTATTGCGTTGTTGGCAAAAGCTGGTAATGCTGCAGCCCTCCAGGAATTACAAGATGCTATGGCACCTGATCAAGAATATTCCGCTTTTGCAATAACCTTTTATAATAAATTGAGACTTCCCTAAGCAAAATTCTTAATAAAAAGAATTTTACGAACATAGAGTACCTATAATAAAGAGCTTACCATGAAGCTCAAATTTTTAGTAGTAATTTCTCCTTAGTATCCGCATCGAAGATCCCATACGTGGAGAGTACAGAGCTATATTAGGAAACAAGAAAGCCCTGAAACGTTTACCCATATTACGTTTCAAGGGCTTTACACGTGGAGAATACCGGAGTCGAACCGGTGACCTCTTGCATGCCATGCAAGCGCTCTAGCCAGCTGAGCTAATTCCCCTCATAGTCGCCATAGCTTTCGCACAGGCGGCTTTTTTCGGACTGCAAATATAGGCGCGACCTGCATTTACTCCAAATAAAAAAATTGCCGGGAATATCTTCCCGGCAATAATGTTTTCTGCCCAACTACCACCAATAATTTACTCAACTGCCAAAATTCCGTTGGGCGGTATAGAATATCAGATTATGAGGCCTTCCGTATCGCCTCCACATTGATCTGCAATTTCACTTCATCACTTACGACCAGCCCACCCGTCTCTGTAGCGGCGCTCCAGGTAAGGCCGAAATCCTGGCGGTTGATCTTGCCGCTGATCTCGAAACCGGCCACCGTATTGCCATAAAAATCTTTTTGGATGCCACCATATTCTACATCGAGCTCTACGGGCTTTGTAACACCTTTAATGGTGAGGTTTCCCTTTACGATAAAGTCACCCCCACCATGATTGGCGATAGAGTTAGATACGAACGAAAGTTGCGGGTGACCGGCCGCATCGAAGAAATCAGGCGATTTCAAATGCCCGTCCCGGCCTTCATTACCCGTATCGATGCTATTGATATCCGCATTGAACTGGATCTTCGCATCGCTGAAGTCTTCTTTATCGGATTGAATATTGCCTTCAAATCTTTTGAATTTACCTGTAACGGTCGAGATCACCAGGTGCTTTACCTTGAATCCCACTTCCGAGTGAGTAGTATCAATAGTCCATGTTGCCATAATTATAAGTTTTAGAACTCAAAATTAATGTTTAAACATTGAATTATCAAAAAACCTCCTCTTTTTTAACAATTTCAACATATTTAAGCGACCGCAAGCAAAAAGCTCCCTTGAAAGTGGCGCCTCCAGGTGCAATAAAAAGTCTGAAACAGAGCAACTACTCCCCCGAAACGGCTTCCCGGCCGGACAAGAAAAATGAAGCCCCGGTCGCAATGACCGGGGCTTCCCTATTAATATTATGTTTGTTCGATCGGGTTAATTGCCGCAGGGATCATTCTCCCCAAATCTCATCCTCACCCTTCAACCAGCGCTTTACCTGCGCAGTGGTCACGGATTTCGGCCTTTCGATCGGCAGGCCCAGGGCCCTGTCCCAGATCAGGCTCGACAATACACCCAATGCCCTGCTCACGCCAAACAACACCGTATAAAATTCGTATTCCACCATGCCATAATGCACCAGCAATGCACCGCTATGTGCATCCACGTTAGGCCAGGGATTCTTGATCTTTCCCAGCGATTGCAGGATCGGCGGCACTTCTTCATAGATATTCCATACCGTTTGCACCAGCGGATCGTCCGGCATGTGTTTCTTACCGAATCCCATCTGCGCGGTGAAACGGGGATCGGTCTTCCGTAATACCGCATGACCATAACCCGGCACAACTTTCCCTTCACTCAACGTTTTCTTTACATATTCCCCGATCTGCGCTTTACTGGGCTTTTCCGTTTTAAGCTCCTCGCGCATCTCGAAGATCCATTTGATCACTTCCTGGTTGGCCAATCCATGCAACGGGCCGGCCAGTCCGTTCATGCCGGCTGACAGGCTCAGGTAAGGATCGCTCAGGGCCGATCCTACCAGGTGAGTGGCATGCGCCGATACATTGCCACCTTCATGGTCGGCATGGATGGTCATATATAAACGCATCAGTTCTTTGAAGCTCTCATCCTCATAACCCAGCATGTGCGCCAGGTTGCCGGCCCAATCCAGCAGGCCATTCGGCTGAATATGCTGACTGTTCTTGTATTTCCTACGGTAAATATAGGCAGCTACACGCGGCAGACGGGCGATGAGGTCCATGGAATCATCGAACACTGCCTCCCAGTAATCCTTTTTGTTCATGCCCTCCGCATAGCGCTTCGCAAAATTGCTTTCTGTTTGCAATGCCATGATCGCACTGACGAACATCGTCATGGGATGGGCCGTTACCGGCAATGCATCCACTGCTGCAAATACATGGTTGGGAACATGGGAACGGCGTTGCCATACGGAGCTGATATGCGCTGCATCCTCTTCATTGGGCAGTTCACCAATCAACATCAGGTAAAACAATCCTTCTGGTAAAGGCTCACTGCCCCCTTTGGCTTTGGGCAGCTTTTCCTGCAATTCAGGAATGGAATAACCACGGAAACGGATACCTTCCTGCGCATCGAGCAGGGAGGTTTCGGTCACCAACCCGGTGATCCCACGCATACCCTGATAAATCTGTGATAACTGAACTTCCCCTATCTTTTTGGCGCCATGTTCCTTGATCAGGTTCTTCACCTCCACTGACGCTTCATCTGCTTTTGCTTTAAACCTCTCTTTAAGAATTCCCATGATATAGTAGTATTATATATACAGCAAGAAATTATTGATATGGATGGCTAAAGTTAAAACAAACCCATTCAATAGAACAAAATTTATTGCCCGTGGTTAGCGGAGTGGCTGATATTAATGCGGATTTAATGAATAGTTGGCAATGTGCAGTTTTCAGTTGGCAGTCTGGCCCTGAGCGTGTAAGATTTCAAAGTAAATTATACAATCGCGGCCCTAACTGCAAACTGCCAATTGCCCACTGCAAATTTATTTCGGCGCCAGCCTGTACAACCAGATCGCCACAAATGTGAATATGATATTCGGTGTCCAGGCAGCGAGTAATGGTGGGAAATTACTCTTGGTGGAAAAGGTGAGCGAGAATTTATCCATCACCACATAGATGGCCGCAGTGATGAACCCTACTGCCAGGTTGAGCCCGCTCCCACCCCTGGTCTTTCGTGAAGATACGGCCACCCCGATGAGCGTTAAGATGAATACCGATGCAGGTGTGGCATCACGGCGATACCGCTCCACCCTGAAATCATTCAACCCTTCTGTTCCCCTCTTTTCTTCCCCCTGGATGAACCGTTTCAACTCAGGTGTGGTCATTTTATCTTTCAGGTATTTGTCGGGCCGTACTTCGTTGGGCTTTACGTTCAACTTTACGATCATCGAAGGCACCAGTTTCACGGTCTCTTTCTGGCCATGGATAGTACGCTCGATGGCATTTTCCACTTTCCAGTTTTTAGCGGCTGTGTCCCATTTGATATTATCGGCCCGCAGGTTATATACCAATTGAGTGCCTTCCATGCGGTCCATGAAAAAACCATTGATGGCTGTTTTGGAGGCAGTGTCATAGTCGCGCATTCCTGCAAATGTGTTCTGGTCGATCCGGATATAATAGCTCCTCGACAGCTTGGCATTCTGCCCCTGTTCATAAGAGCTCTGCCGGTCGATATAATTGGTCTGGAAATTTCCCCTGATGACGTTGGCCTTGGGGATGAGGTATTGTGTGGCAAACCAGAAAAATCCGCCCAACAGCAATGCGCCGAAGAAATAAGGGCGGAGCATCCTGTTATACCGGATGCCGCCTGCCAGGATCGCTACGATTTCCGAGCGGCCCGCCATTTTCGATGTGAAGAGGATCACCGCTATGAATACCATCAGCGGGAAGATCATGGAGATGATAAAAGGAACGAACCCGATATAATATTGTTTGACGATCTGCCAGGTGGTCAATCCCGATTTCACAAAATCATCTGCTTTTTCACTGGTATCGATCACCACCGCGATCACGCAAAAGATCAGCACCATGAAGATGGTGGTGGAAAGGAATTTTTTCAATATGTACCAGTCGAGTATTTTCATGCGATCCTGTTGCGCCCGCAAATGTAGCAGAAAAACGGCAATGGCCTGTCCATGCCTGTTTTAAAAGAATGCCAATTCGTTCCTCAGAGCCTCCGCTGCAGGATCTCCACCTGTTCCCGCTTCCAGCTCATGAAGTCGCCTTCCAGTATATGCCTGCGCGCTTCTCCCACCAACCATAGATAGAACGAGAGGTTATGAACGCTGGCAATGGTAAGTCCCAGGAATTCTTTTGCTTTCATGAGGTGGCGCAGATAAGCCTTGCTATAATAGCCGCTCATGGCCGATCCGATCCCCTCATCGATCGGTGAATGGTCCTGCTCCCATTTTTTGTTATCGATATTGATAACGCCCTGGGAGGTGAAGAGCATGGCATTACGCCCATTGCGGGTAGGCATCACACAATCGAACATGTCGACCCCCAATGCAATACATTCCAGGATGTTCCAGGGTGTTCCAACGCCCATGAGGTAACGCGGTTTTGCCACCGGCAGGCTGTCGCAGCACAAGGCACAGAATTCATACATCATTTCGTCGGGCTCGCCTACGCTCAGTCCGCCGATCGCATTGCCCACCGCACCTTTACCGGCAATGTATTCACAGGAAGCTTTCCGCAGATCGGCATAGGTGCTGCCCTGTACGATCGGGAAGAGGTTCTGCGTATATCCATACCTGTCGGGCGTATTGCTGAAGCGTTCAAAGCAACGGTCGAGCCAGCGGTGGGTAAGCTCCATGGAAGTTTTGGCATAGGTATATTCACTGGGGTAGGGAGGGCATTCATCGAATGCCATGATGATATCACCGCCAATGCTGCGCTGGATGTCCATTACATTTTCAGGGGTGAACAAATGCCTCGATCCATCGATGTGCGACTGGAACAATACTCCTTCTTCCGTGATCTTCCGGCTGGCAGCCAGCGAAAAGACCTGGTATCCGCCACTATCTGTGAGGACCGGCCTGTTCCATCCATTGAACCGGTGCAGGCCGCCGGCCGTTTCCAGCACTTCCAGTCCGGGCCGCAGGTACAGGTGATAGGTATTGCCCAGGATGATCTGCGCCTGCACGTCGTCCTTCAATTGCTGTTGGGACACCGCTTTCACGCTGCCGGCCGTTCCTACCGGCATGAAGATCGGCGTGAGGACCTCACCATGATCGGTGCTGATCCTGCCCGCCCTCGCCTTCGACCGGGGGTCTGTAGACTGTAACTCAAATTGTAATGAGGCCATAGTGCTATTAAATCGGGCTGCAAGATACGGGTAGGTTTACAGGTTAACAAGTTGATAGGTTAATAAGGGTATATCCGGGGCCGCAACACCTTTTCAACCTATCAACTTGTTAACCTGTAAACCTATCCTTATTTATTTTTCAACACCTGTGAAATCATTACTTTTCTACTATTAGCCCATCCCGCTTATTTTCGTACATTATTGTGTTCGCTCTTGACCCTAAATTGAAGCTGATATGAGATTATTGACGTTGAAAATAGACTGGTGGCTGGTGCTATTCTGTGCCTTTTGCGCAGTAGCTTTCATTCAATTGTTATATTACTGGATCATCTTTCAGCGCGTAGCTTTTTACTCCCCTGCACAAAGAGAAAAAACACAACAGCATCCCGTGAGCGTTATCGTTTGTGCCAGGGATGAAGCAGCCAATCTTTCTAGGAACCTGCCCGGACTTCTCGTACAAACCTACCCTTCCACCCATGAAGTGATCGTGGTGAACCATAACAGCCAGGACGAGACCCGTTTCTTACTGGAAGAGTTCAGGAAAACTTTCAAGAGCCTGCATATTGTGAACCTGGCACAGGAAGCGAAAGGCATTCCCGGAAAAAAATATCCCCTGTCGATCGGTATCAAGGAAGCCAAACATGAGATCATCCTGCTCACGGATGCGGATTGCGTTCCTGCTTCCGAATTCTGGTTGCAGAAAATGCAGGATGCTTATGCCGATGGGATCGAGATCGTATTGGGCTACGGCGCTTATTATAAGAAACCCGGTTTGCTGAATAAGCTGATCCGCTTCGAGACCTTTCATTCAGCACTCCAATATCTCTCCTATGCGCTCGCAGGCATACCATATATGGGTGTGGGCAGGAACCTTTCGTATAAAAAAGGGTTGTTCTTCCGGAACAAAGGTTTCTCCTCCATCAATCATGTGCTGAGCGGCGATGATGACCTGTTCATCAACCGGGTGGCCACCAAACACAATACAGCCATTATGCTCGACCAGGAGGCGATCACGCTCTCGGAGCCCAAAAAATCCTTTGCCCAGTGGCTTCGCCAGAAGAACAGGCATTTCACTACTGGCAAGTATTATAAACCCCTGCACAAATTCCTGCTGGGACTGTATTCGGTTACTCATCTGCTATTCTACCCCCTGTTCGTTATCAGCCTCCTGATGTTCGACTGGAGGATCAGCCTCGCCATCTTCGCCCTCCGTACCATCACCCAGGCCATCATCTATTACAAGTCCATGCAGAAATTGAATGAGAAAGACCTCTTTGCCTGGTGGTGGCTGCTGGATATCTGGATGTTCATTTATTATTGCATCTTTGCGCCGGCATTATGGAAGAAACCGAAAAAAAACTGGGCCTGATCACGAAATACTTCGGCGATTTCACGGAGGCGCAACTGGCGCAGTTCCGGGAACTGGGGCCTTTGTACCTGAACTGGAATGAGAAGATCAATGTCATTTCGCGCAAAGACCTCGACGGCCTGTATGAGAAACATGTACTGCATTCATTGAGCATTGCGGCCGCCTTTGAATTCACGCCGGGCACTGCTATCGTCGATCTTGGCACCGGAGGAGGGTTTCCCGGTATTCCCCTGGCTATTTTTTTCCCGGAAGTGCAGTTCCACCTGGTAGACAGTATCGGCAAGAAGATAAAAGTTGTCCAGGCTGTAGCTGAAGGGATCGGGTTGAAAAATGTAACTGCACAGCATTCCCGCATCGAGGATATCAAAAACCGTAAATTCGATTTTGTTGTATCGAGGGCCGTTGCGCCATTGAAAGAACTCTGGCGCTGGTCGAAGCCTTTGTTGAAAAAAAATCAGCCTTCCCGGCCCCAGGCTCCCGGCCTCATTTGCCTCAAGGGGGGCGACCTGGCAGCGGAGATCTCCGAAAGTGGCTGTAAACCACGTATTATGGAGATCGTAGAAATATTCAGGGAAGAATACTTCAAAGAAAAATATCTGCTGTACGTGCCTTCGTAGGATTACTATGCAACGCTGCGTAGAATGGAAGGGTCATCGAAAAACTACCACAAAGTGGTATTCCCTGTTTCCCTAAATAATTGAACTTTGCGTCATGGATATTACCATTTGTATAGTTGACGATAATAAAGATATCCGTTCAGCCCTGGAACAGATCATTATCATGTCCGACGGTTACCGGCTCATCGGTAGTTTTGGCTCGGCAGAGGAAGCACTGGAGCAGATCCCATTGTTGAAACCAGACATTGTGCTGATGGACATCAACCTGGGAGAAGGAGAAAATGGGATCGACTGTGTCCGTCAGCTCAAGGCAGAACACAAGGATATTCTTTTCATGATGTGTACCGTTTATGAGGATGATGAGAAGATCTTCGAAGCCCTGAGCGCAGGCGCCAGTGGTTATATCCTGAAGAAAACCGCTCCCCATAAATTACTGGAAGCCATCAGGGAATTGCAGGAAGGTGGTGCTCCCATGAGCAGCCAGATCGCCCGGAAAGTGGTGGCGGCCTTCCAGCAAAAACAGACTGCCTCTCCCAGCACCGCCGCTGATACATCTTCCCTTAGCATACTCTCCAATCGCGAAAAAGAAATACTCGAACTGTTGGCAAAAGGAATGCTCTATAAAGAGATCGCCGCAACCCTGTTCATCAGTTCGGAAACGGTCCGTAAACATGTATATCATATCTATGAAAAATTACATGTCAACAACCGTGTAGAAGCCATCAATAAGTTTTTTGGCCGCTAAGCCTGAGCCCGTTTGATCTGTATCAACCCGCCGGAACCGGTGGGTGAAAACTACCACAAAGTGGTATTGACTTGCCTCACTACTGCTTTTACCTTTGTGAACTTGGTTGTACGATCAAATCGATCATTGATCATTATTCCTTATCAAACTTTTTTTTCTGTGCCGGACACCTGAGAGCACGGATCATTAACCTTACCTTATCTTACTGAGGCTGTTTCTTTCACCAGGAACAGCCTTCTGCTTGACGTCAGCGTGCCTTTGAAGTATTGCCACGAAAAAAGTTAGCAATTGGCAGTTTGCAGTTAGCAGTATGACCCTGAGTGTGTAAAATTTCAAAATAAATTATACAACTGCGGGTTCCAACTGCAAATTGCAAGCTGTCAACTGCCAACTCTCCATCAACCTACCACTTTATCTCCAACCTGTTATTCGCCCTGTCCGTATCTGCCATCCGGTTGGTAGGATCGATCTCGATTATTTTCAGATCGGTTATCCGGCGATCGATCTCCACTATATAGGTAGGATGTGTCCATTTCCAGGCCTCATGCGTGGTAGTAGGAATACCGTGGAATTCGGTCTGCTTGGCGCCGAACATCAGGTACATCGGGATATATTCGATCTGCCGGCTCCCATCCCTGAATTGCAGTTCCAGGTCGATGGGCATCGGCATTTTCCCGATCCGTTTCAACCTGATCTTCGTTTTACCTGCTTCTTCCCACAAACTGTCGATACCATAGTTGATCGTCTTGGTGGTATTCACGAAATATTCTCTGTACCAGTCGAGCTTGATATTACTAACGTTCTCGGCCACCCGAATAAAATCATTCACGTTCGGATGTTTGAACCGCCATTGTTTGTAATATTCCAGCAATATCTTATCGCGGACATCCGCCCCCACAATATATCCCAGTTGTTCCATGAACACTTCCCCTTTTGAATAAGAGGCAATACTATAGGCCACATTGGTCTCGAAATGATCGGCATGTGTGGTCAATGGTTCTTCCAGCCCGCTTTTCACTATGCTGAAATAGTTCTGGTAAGCATCATCGTGCGGATTGGCCTGCCCGTGCCAGGTATTGCTCCTGGTGAGTGAATCCACCACCACTGCTTTGCGGGGCCCGGTTCCAACATCATCATGTACAGGCTGCACTTTCGTGGCCGATTTATAATATTCCGATACGAGCGATTCGGCATAGCTCGTAAATCCTTCATCCATCCAGGCATATTCAGATTCATTGGTGGCCAGCATCATCTGGTACCAGCTATGCATCCATTCATGGAAAGCTGTGCCCAGGCTCGAGCTTACTATCAGCGTGCTCATGGGATATTCCATGCCGCCATCACCCCCATGGATAAACGTATATTGCTTGTACGGATAGGGGCCGAACTTCTTTTCGATAAAAGGAAGCACCGTTACTGCCGCATCGGCCACCTGCTTCCAGCGTGCGTCATAGTCCACAATATATTTCTGAAGATTGTACTCGAACCGTGCTTTCTCCGTTTCTTTCAATCCCTCGAAAATGGTTTTGAGATGCGCTTCATCACGATTGTAGATAACATGGATCGTGGGCCCGTTCACGATATTCCGGGTAAGATGAACATAATGCGGATCAGCCGCCCACATGAAATCATGCACATTCGGCGCAAAGAAATGCCAGGTGAGATGGGGGCCTGCCGGTGCTGCTACCTTGATGCCCGGCGTTTCATAGCCATGCCCAACCTGGTTGGCATTCTGGAGATAGCCTGTGCCCCCGATCATGTATTTTTTGTCGATATGGATGGTGACATCATAATCGCCCCATACACCATAGAATTCCCGCGCCACATAAGGGTCTGTATGCCATCCTTCAAAATCATATTCACAAAGCTTGGGGTACCACTGGCTCATGGAATAACGCACACCGGTGGTGGGGTTGTCGCGGCCCGAGCGACGTATCTGCAAGGGTACCTGCGCCGTGAACTCCATGTCGAGCACTACTTTCGATCGGGGCAATACAGGTTTGCTGAGCACTACTTCCAAAATGGTCTCATGCAGGACCAGCTTTTGTGCAATGCCGTTTATTTTTACAAATGATACCTGCTGATAACCGATCTCATCTTCCCTGAGGTGCAGTATCCTGTCACGCACACGGCCATCCCAGTCGGGCTTACCATTGATGAGTGTTTTTCCCAGCTCACGGCTGCGGACATCCATCATACTATTGGGTTGAAAAGCATTCCAGTAGAGGTGATAGAACAGTCGTTTCAACGTATCGGGCGAATTATTGCTGTATTCCAGTTGTTGTTTCCCGGTGAACCGGTTAGTGGTTACATCCATGTTAATATCCATTGTGTACTTCACACGTTGTTGCCAACGGTCCGTTTGCGCACTCAACAGGCTGGTAAGGCCCGTCCCCATCATGAATAAAAGAATGTGTTTTCGCATTGTTTCCTCAGTTTATAAGTTGTAATTTTCACAAAAAGGAGGTAAGGTATGGAAAAAAGCAAAATGATCGATGGTTATCCCTTTGTAACTTATTCAAAAGAAATATATGAGCCGGAAGAAATGATGCAGAGAAGCACGGAATTTTATGAGTGGATGGATAAAAGGCGCACTGTTCGTGACTTTTCAGCCCGTCCGGTGCCGCGAATGGTGATCGACAATATTATCCGCGCTGCTTCCACAGCGCCGAGCGGGGCGCATAAACAACCGTGGACCTTCTGCGTGGTCACCGACCCTGCTGTAAAACGCCAGATCCGGGAAGCCGCAGAAAAAGAAGAATATGATAGTTACCACAACAGGATGAGCGACGAATGGCTGCAGGACCTCCGCCCATTGCAGACCGACTGGCATAAAGAGTTCCTCGAGATCGCCCCCTACCTGATCGTGGTGTTCAAAAAAAGTTATGAGCTGGACCCCGACGGAAAAAAACACAGCGTGTATTATGCAGTGGAATCCTGCGGGCTGGCCTGTGGCTTTTTACTGGCTGCCATCCATCACGCCGGACTGGTAGCGCTTACTCACACTCCTTCACCCATGAACTTTCTGGCCAGGGTACTGAACAGGCCTGAAAACGAGAAACCGTTCCTGCTGTTGCCTGTCGGTTACCCGGCCGAAGAATGCTGGGTGCCTGATCTGCAGCGAAAGGAACTGGAAGAAGTATCGGCCTGGTATTGAGTTTATAGCGTTATATCATCCCTGAGCAATTGCCCTTCACTGCTGAACTGTAGATTCTTTTTCTGCAGATCGCTCTTCACCGCGCGTACACGGTATTCCGTTTTATCACCGGGCAGATCGATCTTGTAGGCACTGCCGATAGTCCACTCGGCATATTTGCTTTTCTTGTAGCCATCCTTTACAGAGGCAGGCAATCCAGCTTCACCAATCTCCTGCTCGGTGTTTTTCCATTCACCTTTGGAAGAAAAACGCGCTTCGCTTTTCTTTCCATCGAGATCGAAGCGGGCCATGAAAACGGTCACCTTATCTTTCCATTCCACATTGGAAGCGGAAGGGTACTTCTTTTTGAAAGCCTCCGTAACGGCTGCAGGGACTTTACGGATCTGTGCCATCACGGTATTTTGCGCCGTAAAAAGAAATACACTTATCAGGGTCAATGAAAGGAGCTTCTTCATAATGAATAATTTATTGTAGTGAATGCAAATAGCAGACCCAATTTAAGGAGAGTAAAAGATGAAAATGTGAAAAATAAGAGAATGTTGATCTAGTCCGGCAATCCCTGTACCACGATGACGATCTCTCCTTTCACTTCTTTCTTTCGGAAATGATCACTTACTTCTTTGAGGGTACCCCTGGCCGTTTCTTCAAATACTTTGGTCAGTTCGCGGCTCACGCTGCAGGAGCGGTCTGCTCCAAGATATTGCGCCAGTTCGTCCAGTGTTTTTACAAGGCGATGGGGGGATTCGTAGAGGATGATCGTGCGTTCTTCCAAGGCCAGTTTCTTCATCATGGTCTGCCTTCCCTTTTTAAGAGGCAGGAAACCTTCGAACACGAACCGGTTGGTGGGCAGGCCGCTGTTCACCAGTGCGGGCACAAAGGCGGTGGCGCCCGGCAATGTCTCTACCTTCACACCTACTTTGGCACATTCGCGTACCAGGAGGAAGGCGGCATCTGAAATGCCCGGTGTGCCTGCATCCGAGACGATGGCCATTGTTTTTCCTTCCAGGAGCTGGTTGATGAGATGCTGCAATACCTGGTGCTCATTGTGCTGGTGATAAGGAGATAAGGGCCTTATGATCTGGTAATGGTTCAGGAGCTTGATGGTGGTGCGGGTATCTTCCGCCAGTATCAGATCTACCTTTTTCAATACCTCCAGTGCACGAAGTGTGATATCCTGCAGATTGCCGATAGGTGTGGGAACAAGGTAAAGCATGTGTTACCTGCTTAGTTGACTGATATCTCGAAATACTCCATCACAGGATTGGCCAATAATTTTTTGGAAGCTTCTTCCGCGATCTGTTTGGCCTGCGCAGGAGAATCGGCATCCACCTGCAAGGTGATATTCTTGCCGATGCGCACATCATTGATCTTGCCTAATCCGAGGTTTTGTAATCCGCCCATCACGGCCTTTCCCTGGGGGTCCAATAATTCTTTCAGGGGCATTACGGTAACCTGAACTGTATAAGTCATGCGGTTTTATTTTTGAAGAGCAAAGATAAGGCGATGTACAGAATAAACACTACGGGCACTGCCAGCCATTTCAATAAAAGCGCTGCTATCACTGCCAGCAGGAGCAAAATTATTTTCGGCAGGTTATTCTTCACGGAGAGGTCCTTGAATTTAAGCGCCATCAATGGCAGGGTGCTCACCATCAGGTAGCTCAGCACGAGGATCATTGCATACAATGTCCATTTGTTGAGCAGGATATGGTTGAGGTCGTAATAATTGTAGAGCAGGATAATGGGCAGGGAAGCCACTACCAGTCCGGCCGCCGGAATAGGCACTCCTTTAAATCCATATTGCTGGCTGTCGTCCGTGTTGAAACGGGCCAGCCGGTAAGCGCCTGCGCAGGGAAAGATCAATGCAGGCAGGAGGGCCCAGATGGAGGTGTCGAGCCCGCTTTCCTCACCGATATAGCTGATGCGTAGCAACTGGTAAAAGATCATTCCCGGCGCTACGCCAAAGCTCACTACATCGGCCAGTGAATCCAGTTCCCTGCCGATGGCGGAAGTAGCCTTGAACAACCTGGCCACGAAGCCATCCAGGAAATCCACGATGGCTGCCATGCCGATGCAGACAGCGCCCCACCATATCTTTTCAGGAAGTTGTGCAAGCCAGGTACCTTCTTCATTGGAGACGATGGTTTCCCCTGTTTGAAGGATTAGGATGATCGCGAGGCAGCCGAAAACAAGATTCAGTAATGTGAACAGGTTGGGGATTTGTTTCATGCCGGTTATAAAGTTTTGACGATCTGTATTCAATCTATTTCTTCATCAGGGCTTCGATCTCTTCTGCCGTGACGGGGATCTTTGCCATGAGATCTTTGTTGCCTGTTTTCGTGATCCATACATTATTCTCGATCCTGATCCCCATTTGTTCCTGCTCGATATAGATACCAGGCTCAACAGTCAAAACCATGCCGGGTTTGAGGGGTTCTGTGCGGGTGCCGAGATCATGCACATCGATCCCGAGATGATGGGAAATACCATGATAGAGGTATTTGCGATAGGCCCTGTTCTCCCTGTCCTCATTTTTCACATCGGATTTGGTGATCAGTGCGAGTTTGATGAAGACCTGGGTGGCTTCTTCCCCCACCTTGTCAGTATAATCGGCAATGCTGATGCCGGGCTTCAGCAGGCTTTTGGCATAGTTGTGCAGGTGAAGGCAGGCGTTGTATACCTCCTTCTGCCGTTTGGTGAATTTGCCGTTTACGGGAACAGTGCGTGTGAGATCGGCATTGTAACCGCCGTACTCGGCGCCGAAGTCCATCAGTAGGAGGTCGCCGTTCTTACATTCCTGGTTATTGGAGATATAATGGAGTATGCGGGCATTGTCGCCGCTGGCGATGATGCTGTTGTAAGCCTGCCTGGTGGCGCGTTGTGAGAGGAAGCCATGCATGATCTCTGCTTCTATCTCGTATTCCATCACACCCGGCCTGATGAATTTCAGGAGGCGGAGAAAGGTTTGGTGGGTGATATCGATGGCCTGCTGGATCACTTCCACCTCCTGTGGTGTCTTGATCGCTCTCAGGTCGCGCAGGATGCGTGCGCTGCGTCGGTATTGATGGAGCGGGTAGCGCTGCTTCATGGCTTCGGCATAACGGTAATCCCTGACCGGGACCAGGTTGGCCTTGCGGTCGTTCTCATTGGTGTTGAGATAGATGGTGTCGGCCAGGTGTATCCAGGGTTGCAGAACCCCTTCGAGGGTATCGAGCCAGATGACAGTGCCGATGCCCGAAATTTTTTTCGCTTCTTCGGCCCGAAGTCTTTTCCCATCCCATTTTTCCTTCAGTTCATTCGGCCGCACCAGTACCAGCACTTCCCGGAACCGGGGATCGGGGTTACCGGGGAACAATACCAGCATGGTATCTTCCTGGTCGATCCCGCAGAGCCAGTATAGATCGGCATTTTGTTTAAAAGTATGAAGGGCATCGCCGGTAGAAGGCAATTCATCATTGCTGTTGAAAATGGCGATAGCATTTTTTTCCATATTGGCAATGAACCGTTTCCGGTTCTGAACAAAGAGCTCCGGATTGAGCGGAAGGTATTTCATTCTTTAAAAATTGATCTAACCTGTAGTTTAAGCTGTAAATGTAATAAATGTGGAATCTTTAACACCGGTCGCTTTTATTTAGTTTTTATTCATCTATTCCGGGAAGGTTTCAAACATTACTAAAACGAACAATTGTTAGTTGTATGGTTTTCAATGAACTCCCTTTCTAATTGAATGATCTTCAATTTCGACCGGCGTTTGACCGTTGTTTTAGATATTTTTAAATTTTACCTTTGTCGCCTAATCTAACAAACGCTTGTTTATGTCAGTACCAACTGTTGCAGTTCCCATTCATGAATTGACAAGACTGGGCCTTAACGCTATCAACACGCTCCACTACCAACCGGGCCCCGACGACTTAGTACAGGATACCCTCCGCCTGGGAGAAGGCGTCCTCAACGATACCGGCGCCCTGGTGGTACGTACCGGGGAATTCACTGGTCGCTGCCCCAAAGACAAATTCACCGTAAAAGATGAGATCACGGCCGAAACCGTTCACTGGAACGATTTCAATATCCCTATCGAAGAAAAATATTATCACATCATCCATAAAAAGATCACTGATCATCTCGATGCCCAACCTGAGCTCTGGGTACGTGATGCTTATGCCTGCGCTGACCCCCGCTACCGTCTCAATATCCGTGTGGTCAACGAAAAACCCTGGATCAATCTCTTTGCCTATAATATGTTCCTGCGTCCGTTGGAAGAGGAACTGGAGAATTTCACGCCCGATTGGCATATCCTCTCCGCACCCGGATTGAAACTGGACCCGGCAGAATGCGGCACACGCCAGCACAATGCGGCTGTGGTCAGCTTCAAACACCGCACCATCCTGATCGCAGGGACCGGCTATACCGGTGAAACCAAAAAAGGTATCTTCTCTGTACTGAATTATATTTTACCACAGGAGAAAGGCGTGCTCAGTATGCACTGCTCCGCCAATATCGGCCAAAATGGTGATACGGCCCTTTTCTTCGGACTGAGCGGCACCGGTAAAACAACGCTCAGCGCAGATCCGAACAGGAACCTGATCGGGGATGATGAACATGGATGGACCAGCGACGGGGTCTTCAATTTCGAGGGCGGCTGCTATGCGAAGTGTATCGATCTGAGTGAAGAAAAAGAACCTGAGATATTTCATGCTATCCGCCCCGGCGCGCTGGTGGAAAACACTCAATTTTTCCCCGGCACCAACCGGATCGATTTCAGCAACAAAGCCATTACCGAAAACACCCGTGTTTCTTATCCCCTGGATTTCATCAGCAATGCACAGGAACCTTCCCTGGGAAGTATCCCTTCCAATATTTTCTTTCTTACCTGTGATGCTTCCGGCGTTCTGCCGCCCATCGCCAGCCTGAGCCCTGAGCAGGCCATGTACCAGTTCATTTCAGGCTATACCGCCAAGGTAGCTGGTACGGAAGCCGGGGTTACGGAGCCGAAATCCACTTTCAGCGCCTGTTTCGGCGCACCTTTCCTGCCACTGCATCCGGGAAAATATGCAAGCATGCTCGGAGAAAAAATGCGCAGGCACCAGGTAAAGGTATGGCTGATCAATACCGGCTGGACCGGCGGGCCTTATGGCACCGGCCACCGCATGAAACTTGGTTATACACGGGCCATGATCACCGCAGCACTGGAAGGGAAACTGGATAAGGTGGAATTTGAAAACGATCCTGTGTTCGGAATAGCGATCCCTCTTTCCTGCCCCAACGTACCGGCAGAAATGTTGAACCCCAGGAATACCTGGGCCGATAAAGCCGCTTACGATGCAGCCGCCAGGAACCTGGCCGGCCAGTTCATCCGCAATTTCGAAAAATATGCAGGAGGGGTACAGCAGGAAATCCTGGCGGCAGCCCCTAAAATTTAATGACGGCTTTTGTTTCACATATCAATTATTTTCTTGAAATTAGGCGTCAATTTTTAGAAGGATAGTCCGGCCTCGAACGATTTTTGCCATACAACTCTGTCCCGCGTCATGCAGGACGGAGTTTTTTTATGAATGATCAATAACCACCGATCGTACAATCTTTATGGTACAATACCTTTTCACCCTGGTGCTGGCCACCATCTCTGTCTTGCCCCAGGGGCGTTTCATAGAGTGGAAGGCAGATCGTAAACTCACCTGGGGCGACTTCAAAGCCCCACCAGACGGGGCTTCCCCGAATGCAGCCCTCACCAGCAGCACCATCGATATCGAATTCGGGTTCGACGATAACGGCCTGCTCTATGCCATCAAATGCCGCTTCGATAGAAATCGGTCATGGGTAAAGGTTAGAACGCCCGCAGTACTGGCCCATGAACAGGGCCATTTCGATATTGCCGAATTGCACGCCCGGAAACTCAACAAAGCCCTGAAAGCCTACACATTCAACAGGAGAACAGTGAACAGGGATGTGAACAGGATCTACGATACGCTCATAGCGGCCCATCATGAAGCGCAGAACCTGTACGACCTCGAAACCGATTTTTCGCGTAACAGGGAAAAACAGGAAGCCTGGAGTAAGAAAATAGCGGCAGAACTAAAAGTCCTGGACGTATATGCAGGGTATACAAAAAAGCAAAGCCCTGACCGGTAAGCTGCTGATCAAAACAAGCCGTATAGCTGTGAATCGATCCTGTTGATGATCTCACCCAGGTGTTCCTCATTTTCGGGGAACTTGTTCTTGTCGATATCGATCACCAGCAGCGGGCCTTCTTTATATCCTTCGATCCATTTATTGTAAAAATCATTCAGCCTTTTGAGATAGTCGAGCCGGATATTCTCTTCATATTCGCGGCCTCTTTTCTGGATCTGGGCCACCAGGGTAGGTACAGAAGCCCTGAGATAGATCATGAGATCAGGGGCCTGCACCATGGTCTTGAGCGTTTCGAAGAACTGGAAATAATTATCGAAATCGCGTTTGCTCATCAGTCCCATTTCGTGGAGGTTCGGCGCAAAAATATAAGCGTCTTCATAAATGGTGCGGTCCTGTATCACTGTTTCCGTGCCACGATGGATGTCCAGAATCTGGTTGAGGCGGTTATTGAGAAAATAGATCTGGAGATTGAAGCTCCAGCGGGGCATGTCTTCATAAAAATCGAGCAGGTAAGGGTTATGGTCCACATCTTCAAACTGGGGTATCCAACGATAGTGCTTGCTCAATAATTCCGTGAGGGTGGTTTTACCCGCGCCGATATTTCCTGCAATCGCAATGTGCTTAGGTTTTTTGCTTTTTGCCATCGTTTGTTCAATTCAAAATATATGCTGCTCCTCCGACCTCTTGGCTGCTATCAGAATGCCATGGATCACCAGGATGAAAATTTAAGATATTAATTCTTTTTGGAATTTGGACTTTACCGCCGGGAAATTTAATAATAATTCAATCCTATTGCTTCTTTAACAAGGGCCATGGTAACCTGTGCGCTGGCACGTGCTTTGGCAGCGCCTTTTTCCATGATCTCCTTCAGGTATTTCTCATCGTTACGGATGGCTTCGGCCTTCTCACGCACAGGGGCAATGAAGGCGACCATATCTTCGGCCAGTTGCTTCTTCATATCACCGTAGCGGATAGTGCAGTTATTGAAATCATCCTCGAATTTCTTCGTTACATCGGGAGCGCTCACCAGCTCCATCAGCAGGAACAGGTTGGCGATATAATCCGGTTTTTCCGAGTTCGGTGTGGTGGGCCCGCTGTCTGTTTTTGCTTTCATCACTTTCTTGCGGATCAGTTCATCCTCATCGGAGAGATATAAGGTGGCGTATTGGTTTTCGCTCTTGCTCATCTTCCCGGCCCCATCCAGGCTGGGCACTTTGATAAGCTCATCACCATAGTTGAAGGCATGCGGCTCAGGGAAGATCTCACCATACCGGTGATTGAAACGGTTGGCGAAATTGCGCGACATTTCCAGGTGCTGTTCCTGGTCTTTTCCCACCGGCACCAGGGTGGCGCGATGCAATAAAATATCGGCGGCCTGCAAAACAGGGTAGGTCAGCAATCCGGCATTTACATTATCGGGCTGTAACCTCACCTTATCTTTGAAAGTAGGGGTCTTTTCCAGTTCGCCCTTATAAGCCAGCATATTCAAATACAGGTAGAGCTCTGAAGTTTCCGGAACATGGCTCTGACAATAGAAAGCTGCTTTGTCGGGGTTGAGGCCGCAGGCAATGTTCTCGGCCAATACCCTGCTCACATTCTTTTTCAGCTCACTGGTATCGGGATGGGTAGTCAGGGCGTGCAGGTCGGCTACCATGAAATAACAGGTGTATTCCGATTGCATACGGACATAGTTGCGGACTGCTCCAAAATAATTGCCCAGGTGCAGGAAGCCGGTAGGCCGGATCCCGCTCATGACGATTGCTTGCTTCTCCATAAAGAGAGCGAAGATAAGAAGTTTGCAGTTGGCAGTTGGCAATTGGCAGTCATGTCCCTGAAATTGCCAAAATCGTAGCATATCCGGCATCCTTCTTAACGCAGCCATCCACTGCCAATTGCCAACTGCCAATTGTCAACTTTTAAGATTCCTTTTTGTACCACTTGTTCCAATCTCCCCAATAATCAGTTATTTTTGTTTGGTATGGAAGTAAATGACGCATTGGTGGAAAACCTGGCCAACCTGGCCCGGCTCCGGTTCAGTGAACAGGAGAAAGAAATAATTAAGAATGACCTGCAACGAATGATCCATTTCGTCGACAAACTCAATGAACTGGATACGGCAGGGGTTGAACCGTTACTCCACATGACCGATAATGTAAATGTGTTGCGTGAAGATCTCATTCAGGGGTCCGTATCCCGTGAGGAAGCGTTGAAAAATGCACCGGACACCGACGGGGTGTTCTTTAAGGTACCAAAAGTGATTAAAAGACAGGAGGTATGAGGTAAGAAGTCAGAAGTTTGAAGCATCCTTTATTCAGGCACTCTGACAATCCGGTACGCTCCGACCTCAGTCTTCCAACTTCATACTTCATGATTAAACCCAATCTATGCAGCCTATCATCCATCTCGACCAGATCCGCAAGAGCTATTTCATGGGCAAACATGAACTGAGCGTTTTGAAAGGTATCGACCTCGATATCATCAAGAATGAATACGTGGCCCTGATGGGACCCTCAGGCTCCGGCAAGAGTACCCTCATGAATATCCTTGGCTGCCTCGATTCACCTACTGCCGGCCGTTATGTGCTCAATGGCCATGATGTGAGCAAGATGCCCGACGATGCGCTGGCCGATGTACGCAACAAAGAGATCGGTTTCGTATTCCAGCAATTCAACCTGCTCCCCCGCCTTACCGCCCTGGAAAATGTGGCGCTTCCCCTCGTGTATGCGGGCGTACCTAAAAAACAACGTACGGAAATGGCGATCGAAGTGATCCGGAAGGTAGGTCTGGAAGACAGAAGCCATCACAAGCCCAATGAGCTGTCGGGCGGACAATGCCAGCGCGTAGCCATTGCCCGTGCGCTCGTCAATAATCCATCTCTCATTCTCGCCGACGAACCCACCGGTAACCTCGATTCCAAAACCTCTGTCGAGATCATGGATATTTTCACCAAGATCCAGGAGGCCGGGAATACCGTAGTACTGGTAACCCACGAAGAAGATATTGCCCGATATGCCAAACGCATCGTTCGCCTCCGCGACGGCCTGATCGAAAGCGATAAGGTACGGGGGGAACACCTGGTGCATGCATAGTTTTCGGTTGAAAAGTTAAAAAGTTGATAGGTTGACAAGGGGATCTCAAGGATTCGGGTATCCACTTATCAACCTATCAACTTTTTAACTTTTCAACTTTATCTTTGCTCTCTAATCTTTGAGCGCCATGGCAATGAAAATCTATACGAAAACAGGCGATAAAGGCAGCACATCCCTGATCGGTGGCACCAAAGTGCCTAAATCACATCTCCGCATCGAAGCCTATGGCACCATCGACGAACTCAACTCCTTCATCGGGCTCTGCCGTGATCATTTGACGGACGAGCATGCACGCACTATCTTAAAGGATACACAGGACCGCCTCTTCGTGATCGGAGCAGCACTGGCCTGCGATCCGGAGAAAGAGACCAAAATGGCTATCCCTGATCTGAAAGAAGAAGATGTGACCGTTTTGGAAAAAGAGATCGATACCATGAATGAGACACTGCCGCCCATGAAATTCTTCGTATTGCCCGGCGGGCATCCTACCGTTTCAGAGCTTCATATTGCACGATGCGTATGTCGCCGCGCAGAAAGATGCTGCGTACGGCTGGAGTTGGAAAACCATCCCATCGAACCGGTCATTCTTCAATACCTCAACCGTCTCAGTGATTATTTATTTGTACTGGCCCGCTATACTGCACATCTGTTGCAGGTAGAGGAAATTCCCTGGAAATCGAGGTCCTAAGTGATCTTACCGTCTTTCATGTGCAGGATCCTGTCGCTCATCTGCGCCAGCTCTTCATTATGCGTTACGATCAGGAAGGTCTGATTGAACTGTTTACGCAGATCGAAGAATAATTGATGGAGTTCCCTTGCATTGGCGGAATCGAGGTTACCGGTGGGCTCGTCGGCGAATACAATGTCCGGGCTGTTGATCAGGGCACGGGCTACAGCTACCCGTTGTTGCTCCCCTCCCGACAGGGCATTGGGTTTATTGTTGACCCGCTCTCCCAGCCCCAGTGTTTGCAGCAAGGTTACTGCGCGTTCTGCGACTTCTTTTTTACGCCTGCCGGCGATCCATCCCGGGATACAAACATTTTCCAGTGCCGTGAACTCGGGCAGGAGGTGATGGAACTGGAATACAAAACCGATATGGCGATTACGGAATGCCGCTACCTGTTTATCGTTAAGGTAATTGATACGCTGACCATTGATGGCCATCTCTCCCTGGTTGGGATGATCGAGCGTGCCCAGGATATGCAGCAGTGTACTTTTCCCCGAGCCGGAAGGCCCTACAATACTGGCGATCTCGCCCTGGTTGATCGTAAGGTCTACCCCCTTTAACACCCACAACTGACCGTAGTATTTATGAATATTGGTGGCCGTTAACATACGTAGAAAGTTATAAAACAAAGCGTCAAGATACTACAAACCATTGGCTTCTGCCATACCCTTCAGACAGGCAGGCCAATTTTAAGAAAATGTTCTTGCCGCTTTTAAAAGATAGATTTGGTTTTTTCATTAGGAGGGTTACTTTTGCGAAAAAATTGCCGGGAAGTCCGGCAGTAAGGACAAAATCCTTTCCTGCAAGCCTTCCTCAATTTTGGTTTCACACAAGGACTTTTTTTTGAAAAATTATCTAATTTCCAGATAACAAAATTTTAAAACAGGCAACATGTTTTGGACACTTGAACTAGCCTCCTACCTGGAAGATGCTCCCTGGCCGGCTACCAAAGACGAGTTGATCGACTATGCTATCCGGAGCGGTGCGCCAATCGAGGTAGTAGAGAACCTGCAGGAGTTGGAAGACGAAGGTGAGATATATGAAGGGATCGAAGATATCTGGCCTGACTATCCCAGCCAGGATGATTTCTTCTTTAATGAAGATGAATATTAGGTCTGTCTGAACCATGATTTGAGGGATTTTATGGATTGGGAGGAAAGGTCGTTGATATCTTGTTCAGCCGTTTTTATCAGCTTTTAGAAAAAATACAACAGCCCGCGAATCGCGGGCTGTTTTTTTATCTTCAAATAACTATTCAATAGTTCTGAGGGAAATTATATTCTATCAACGATCTTTCCTCCCAATCCATAAAATCCCTCAAATCATGGTCCAGACTACTTCTCCATTTGTTGGATCACCGCTTCCGTTACACCGGTGAAGGAGAACCCGCCATCATGAAATAGGTTCTGCATGGTCACCATCTGTGTCAGGTCACTGAAAAGGCTCACACAATAGGCGGCACACTGATCGGCAGTGGCATTTCCGAGCGGGCTCATTTTTTCCGCATAGGAGATGAAGCCGTCGAACCCTTTCACACCGCTGCCGGCCGTTGTTTTAACAGGCGACTGTGAAACAGTATTCACCCTCACTTTCCGGCGAATACCATAATGGTAGCCGAAGCTGCGGGCCACACTTTCCAAAAGAGCCTTGGCATCGGCCATTTCACTGTAATCGGGGAATACACGCTGGGCAGCGATATAGGTGAGGGCTACCACGCTGGCATGTTCATTGAGCGCATCCAGGTCCCACGCAGTGCGCAGAACGCGATGAAGCGAGAGGGATGATATATCCAGTGTTTTCTGACTGAAGCCATAGTCCAGCTCGGTATAATGTTTCCCCTTGCGCACATTCATGCCCATGGCTACAGAATGCAGAACGAAATCTATTTTACCCCCGAAGTGTTTCATCGATTCTTCGAACAGTTTTTTCAGATCGTCCATATTGGTCACGTCGGCTGGTATTACCGGCGCCTGGGTGGTCTCGGCCAGTTTGTTGATCTCTCCCATTCTCATTGCCACCGGCGCATTGGTGAGCACCAACCGGGCGCCTTCTTCATGACAACGCAATGCTGTTCTCCAGGCAATAGATTTTTCATCCAGCGCACCGAATATGATCCCGGTCTTTCCTTTAAGTAAGTTGTATGCCATAATGATCGGTTATTGTTGATCGCGTAAAAATATAATTTCTTTTATTATTTCATTCCTCAATTCATCATCATTTCGCGCGCATTCTCCAATGCAGCAGCGGTGGGCTTTTCGCCACCCAGCATTTTGGCGATGGCCGTGATCCGTTCTTCCTGCGACAGCAGTTTGATATTCGTTTTGATAGCTTCTCCCCTGATCTCCTTGTATACGAAGAAATGGGCATCCGCTTTTCCGGCGATCTGTGGCTGATGCGTGATGCTGATCACCTGTCTTTTTTTGGCGAGGTCCTTCATGATGATGCCTACCTGCTTGGCCGCCTCCCCGGATATACCGGTATCGATCTCATCGAAGATCAGTGTGGCCAGGTCGAGCGATTTGGCAACGAGCGATTTTATGCAAAGCATCAGGCGGCTCAATTCCCCGCCCGACGCCACTTTGCGGATAGGCTCGAAACGGTTGCTCTTGTTGGCATCGAACAGGAATTCTACAGCATCTGCCCCATACGGTCCCAGAGCGTCCAACGCCTGGACCTCCACTTTCATTCTTGCATTGGGCATTCCCACCTGGGCCAGCAATTTGTTCACGTTGTCCTGCAACGGTTTCACCTGCTTCAGACGGCCGGCACTGATACTGGCCGACAATTTTTTTGCCTCTTCGAATAATTGTTCCACCACTTTTCCCTTACTGATAATAGCATCATCGATATTGAGCACGGCCTGTAGTTTATCTTCCAGCGATCTTTTAATAGCCAGCAGTTCTGCCGTGGTATGCACGCCATGCTTTTTCATCAGTTTATACCCGATAGTGATGCGTTCATTGAGCTGTTCTATGCGCTGCGGATCGTGCTGAACATGATCGTTCAGCCGCTCCACTTCATCGGCGATATCCTGCAATTCTATCTGGGCCGATTGCAGCCTGCTTAATAAGGCCGGCAGATCTGCATGGAATGAAGTGAACGCCTGTAACTGGTTACAGAGCGCTTTGAGTTGCTGCACCATCGGCTGGTCCCCTTCATGAAGTTCAAGCGCAACCCTGGTCAGCGCATTCTTGATCCCTTCCGAGTTGCTCAGGAGTTTGAGCGTTTGATCGGCCTCTTCCAGTTCATTCTCTTTGAAAGCAGCTTCTTCCAGTTCATCGAAGAGGAATTTGTTATAGTCATATTCTTTGGTGAACTGTGTTTTTTGTTCCTGCAGCTCATCCAGCTCTTTGCGGGCATGTTGCCATTGCAGGTAGGTAGTGCGGTATTGCTGCAACAGCTCGGTATGGCCTGCCATGGCATCCAGCACATCACGCTGAAAATCCGATTCGCCCAGTTCCAGCGTGTCGAACTGGCGATGAAGGTCTACGAGCGCGGCGCTCAGTCCACGCAATTGTTCCAGGTTCACCGGCGTATCATTGACAAAGGCCCTCGATTTCCCATTGGCCGCAATTTCGCGACGCACCACCAGTTCATCTTCTCCGTCGAGATCGTATTCGCGGAGGAATTGTTTCACTTCTTTTTTCCCTTCGGTGGCGAACACGCCTTCCACAAAACATTTCTTGTCTTTATTGAGCAGTACGGATGGATCTGCCCTGTCGCCCAGGATCAGCGACAATGCGCCCATCAGGATGGATTTACCTGCACCCGTTTCCCCGGTAATGATATTCAGTTTGGGTGAGAAATCGATCTCGATCTCATCGATGATGGCATAGTTCTGTATATGCAGTTTTTTCAACATAGGTGAGAGCAAATTAATGTGAAAATTTCCATTTTCAAATCAATTCCCTTTGCATCTTTCCACACCTGCTTTCGCCCGCTGGTCGAGGGAATTTTTAAAATCATGGTCGGGCATTTTCATACAGCGTTCGAACCAACTGATGGCCGTGGGAAGGTCCCCACGTTGTTCATAGATCATTCCTATCTGGAGTGCAGCCCTTGCTGCGAAATATTCCCGGCGGTCCTGACCGATACTGACCGCTTCCTCGTAAAAGCCGATAGCTTCTGCATCGGCGCCAACGTCATCATAGATGCGGCCGACGCGGTAAGCAAATTCCAGTTGTTCTTCGGGCAGGGAAAAATCATGGATGCTCTTTCCATGCAGGAGCCGGAGGGCTTCCCGGTGATAGCCGCCATCGTTGAGAAGGCGGGCCTGCAATAACAGTTTATTGGGCCAGGAAGATGTGCTCGCTTCTTTTTGCGCCTGTTTATCTGCTTCCGTATCTGTATTACCGTTCTTCAGGATGCTGCTCCTGCATTGATCGGCCTTTGCCTGGTCGCCTTTCAGGTAATAAAGCCAGCTCATTTTCTGCAAGGCATCTTTCACATAAAATTTCCCTTTGAACTGTTTGAGAAAGCGGTCGAAATAAATGACCGCATCGGGTTCGAGCCTGTGCAGTTTCACATAGCCCATTTCAAGGTCCCAAACCGGGGTCGACAGGTAACCAGGCGCACCCGATCTTCCTTCCATGATCTTCAGGGCCTTTTCTCCCTGCTGGTTGTTGAGACTGAGATTGGTGGCCAGATAGGCCATGAGGTGGTTATTGACCAGGTCGAGCCGTTGTTCGTCGATGAAACGGGCAACACCTTCTTTGTTGTTCCTGATATAGAACTGCAGATAACAGTAATAGAAGATGGCTTCTTCATGGAACAACTGCTGCCATTCATCGTTGCCGTGTACAAAATCCTCTACCAGTTGCATGCCTTTTTTGATATTGCCTTTCATGCCCAACAGATTGCTCAGCCATTTGTAACCATCAGGGATAGTGCTCACCGTTACCTGCATGGCGCCGTTGTACAGAAGGTTGGGAGAGAATGAGGGGAATGAGGTCATATTCTCTTTCACCTGCAGGAATGACCGGCGGAATTCCCATCCTGCATCCCACCGGTAGCCGAATTTGATGCGGATGGCAGCCCATTGGAAATGGATCACCGATCTCGCATACAGGTAAAAGGGAGATGATTCGGGGCCCTTGCTCATCAGGTCGAGCCGCTGTTCGCGGTTGGGAAACCGTTTTTTGTATTCCTGTGGGTCTTCGTTGAAGAACAAAGTGAAGAAGTCGATATAATTTTCGAGATAGTACGGTATGAGATTGTCGGGCCGGCGGGCCTTCTCTTCGTCGAGCAATTGCTGGCCGTGCTGCAGTTTCAGTTGCATGATCTCTTTGTAAGCCTGCCGGCAATGAGCATTGAAATCGAAAACTTTTTGGGCAGTGGCCTGAAAGGAAAAAAGCACCGGCAGGCAGATGGCGTAAAGGAGGCGGTATCGATGAAGTGCCGGTCGTTTCTTCATGGGTGCAAGATAGGAGTTGAATAGTTAAAAAGTTGAAATGTTGATAAGGAAGGTCCGCTATACGGAAATTTCCCTATCAACATTTCAACCTATCAACTTGTCAACTATTACATTACTTCACCTCCACTGTATCGAACAGATCGCGGTCAACGAGGATGCGGCCACAGTTCTCGCACACGATGATCTTTTTGCGCTGACGGATCTCACTCTGGCGTTGAGGAGGGATGGCATTGAAGCACCCGCCGCAGGCATCGCGTTCAACCGGTACAACAGCCAGGCCGTTGCGGTAGTTCTTGCGGATGCGGTCGAAGGAATTCAGCAGGCGCTCTTCCACTTTTTCGCGGGCTTCTGAAGACAGCTTACTGAAATGTTTTTCTTCTTTTTCAGTAGAAGAGATGATCTTTTCCAGTTCGCCTTTCTTAGTATTCAGTACGCCTTCTTTATTGGCGATATTCTTTTTGGCCTTATCGAGCACCACTACTTTTTCAGCGATCTCTTCATTGGCATCGCGGATATGTTTTTCAGCCAGCTTCATTTCCAGTTGCTGCATTTCGATCTCTTTGTTGATCGCTTCAAACTCGCGGCTGTTCTTTACATTCTCGCTTTGCTTTTCGTACTTCTTGATCAGGGCTTCTGCTTCCTTGATCAGGTTCTTTTTGGTATTGATGAACTCCTGGATACCATTGATCTCTTCTTCGATGCGGGTCTGGCGCGCATGCAAGCCCTGGATCTCATCTTCCAGGTCGCTTACTTCCATCGGGAGCTCTCCTTTCAACACCTGGATCTCATCGATCTTGGACTCAACTTTCTGGAGGGAAACCAGTGAGGATAATTTTTCCTCTACTGAATATTCTTTTACGTTCGCCATAATATTTAATAAACTGATTAATGTTTTGCGATCAGGAATAATAATGGACCGGGTTGGTCGATATACCCGATTTAAGGACGGCAAAGGTAGTGAATTTTTCCTGCAAAATCTCAACCAGGAGCTCTACGGTAAACTGTTCGCTCTCATAATGCCCGATATCTGCAATGACCATCCTGCCATTCGCATCAAAAAATTCATGATATTTCATGTCGCCGGTCACGAAAATATCTGCCCTTGAAGCTAAAGCCCTGGAAATCAGGAAACTGCCTGCTCCCCCGCATAGGGCCACCTTCCGGATGGGCTTTCCGGGAAGTACCGTATGCCGGATCACCCGGAGATCGAATTGCCGTTTGAGCAGGGCGAGAAAGTCGGGCCCCTCCATTGCCTGGGGCATGTCCCCTATCAGTCCCGACCCGATCCCCGGATGGCTATTGGCAAGGCTTACCACGTCATAAGCCACTTCTTCATAAGGATGTGCATCGATCATGGCCTTCACGATGGCCTGTTGCAGGTAGGCCGGGAAGACGGCTTCGATCTTCAGTTCCTTTTCATAATGCCTTTCTCCTTTCCGGCCCACGAAGGGATTGGAAGTATCACCTGCCTTGAAGGTGCCTGTTCCTTCCACACCGAAACTGCATTCGCTGTACTGGCCGATCTGTCCGCCCCCTGCCTGGAATATGGCATCTCTCACCTGGTTGGCCTGGGCCAGTGGTACGAACGTGAAAAGCTTGCGCAGGGTGGAAGTTTTGGGGAGCAGCACTTCGCGGTTCACCAGTCCGAGCTTATCGGCGATCTTACCATTCACGCCAGTGAGTACATTATCAAGATTGGTATGAATGGCATAGATGGCAATATCATTTTTAATGGCAACGATCACAGCTTTTTCTACGTAATTTTTCCCGTTGATCTTTTTAAGTCCGCCGAAGATGATGGGATGATGGGCTATCACCAGGTTGCATTGCCTGCTGATCGCCTCGTGGACCACTTCTTCCGTTGCATCGAGCGTGCAAAGGATGCCTGTACAGTTCCAGGATAGATCGCCGGTGATCAGTCCGGCATTATCATACGATTCCTGGAGATCGGGGGAAGCGAGTGATTCAAGATGGGAGGTGATGGTGTGGATCGTTATATTCATATCATCATGAAATTAGGATTTTACAGGAAAACGAAGGTAATTAGTATATACCCTATACATGCCTGTCAATATTACTAAGAGTTTTTACGGTGGACAATAAAATCATTTGAGTGGACAGGCTTCGGCCCGGATTTACAGCGGGGTAGACATATCGTAGTCTTTTGTAAACATTCCCTATTAATTCGGGTAGACTTTCTATTCTTTTGATTTATTTCGTTATCCCAATATCTTTCCGACCTTTATATTTTATCCTCTTTATCTATAATCCTAAGAAAAAATGTTCAAAAAAAATCCGAGGGCAACAACCCTTATACCTTATTTTCTATTATGTCAACTACTGCTTGCGCTTACCCTGACGGCCTTTCCTCATCAGAAGGATTCCCTACTGCAAAAATTAGCCGAAGCCCGGAAACCGGATCAGCAATTCTCCCTACTTCAACAACTATACGAGATCACCAGCCAGGATAATTTCCAGGAAGCAGAGAAATATGTGATGGCGGCCGTAGATCTGGGAATGCGTACCAGTAACGCAAGATACCAGGTACTCAGCTACAAACAACTGGCCTCTCTATACGAGCTCGAACGGAATTTCATGCAGGCCTATATTTTTTACCAGGAGGCCCTGAAGATCTCCATTGAAGAAGATTATCCTGAAGAGCTTCCTTTCCTCAATTATTCGATCGGCAGTGTACTATACAGGCTCGACCGTTATTCCGAAGCCATCACATTCCTGCAGAATGCCTGTTCACTGGCGGTGGTGCAGAAGCAGGAACACCTGGTGCCGAAAGCCCTGGTTTACCTGGGTCTTTGCTATCATCAATCCGAGCTCGGTAAAAAAGCAATGGCCATCTTCGATTCACTGGAACTGGCTTCCCTGAAATCGGGCGACCGTCATACGCTTTCCTTCCTTTATTACCAGTTGCAGGGATTGCACCAGCATCTCCGCCGGCATCAGCAGGCACTTTCACTCAACGAAAAAGCGCTCAATTTGTTCATGGCAGATGGCGATCATTATTACACCATACTTTGTTTGAAGGACAGGGCAGCATTGTACATGCTCACAGACAGCACGGAGAAAGCGATCGCCTGCTATCGCAGAGCATTGAACGAGATCAACAATACCCGGAAATTCAGCAGTATCAAAACAGGGATACTCGATGCACTGTCGGCCTGCTATCTGAGGAATGCCGATTCCATGCTTGCCCAATCGTACGATCGGCAGGCAAAAGTGCTGAAAGACAGTTTAAGTGCGAAGGGGAAAGAAGTGATCATGCCATTCCAGCGTGCCATCTATCCCGGCACCTTGCCTTCCAAAAAGACCAATATAGACGGTGGCGGCAACTGGCCGAGCAGGGTCATACCATTACTGCTCATCGGTATGAGCGTACTCAGTTTCGTGATCTACCGGCGATACAGGAAGGTGCAGTCGAATATCAATGAAGCGAAAAAAGATGCACTGGCTTTTGCACGGAAAGTTGCCGAGCAGGAAAAACAAATAGAGATCCGGAAAGCCTATGAACTGATAGAAGAAGAAAAGCAAATTGCGGTCCATGAGGCCAATGAGATCATCGAAAAGGCCAAGGCAGAAGCAAGGTCCTTGCAGGCGCAGATCGCCACTACTTCCGTATTGCTGGCGAACAAAACGGAGTACCTGGCGCAATTGCAGGACAAGCTGAACACCACCGATAATGCAGACTTCAGGAAACTGGCGAAAGAAATAAAAACCACGTTGGGTGAAAATGATTACTGGGGAGAATTCATCAAGAATTTCAACCTGCTGCATGCACATACTATCGATAAGATCACGAAAAAGCACCCTGATCTCACACCCAATGAAGTAAAGCTGGTCTGCTTCACCTTATCGGGGCTGACCAATAAAGAGATCGCGGGGATCTTTTCAGTGGAACCTGAAAGTGTGAAGAAAGCGAGGTACCGGCTCAAGAAAAAACTAAGGTTGCCGGAAGATGAAAGCCTCCGGACCTATCTCGATAGTTTACAATAAGCGTATATACGTTAGGTTTAGTTATAATAAAATACTGTTCAATGCCCGTTTTAGCTGTACCGGCCGTGTTTTCTGCTGCTTCGGTAGAAAGCCCGGCTTTTCTTATTTGTAAAAAAAATGGATGGAAATACTACAAACTGGGTATTGCATCGGATTGGCAGTAGTCCCCGGCCTGTCCACCCGGCTCATATTTATTGTATTATTTTGAAATGATCTACTTTTTGTCCTCCCCAAATTTTTTGAATTTCTTTTTGAATTAGCAAGATTTGTAGGGCAATTGCAACAGCCCAAAAAACCGCACCTGAAAATTTATTTGTCGGCTGTCATATACCAGAAGATCCAAGTTCCTCAGATAAAATCTCCAAAAATCCAATGTACTTTCTATAGGGGACTATAGGAATGAAGGACAGGCTACAAGGGCTATTTATTCCAGTATTCTTTGAATCAGCTACATCTACTATCCAATGGAGCCAAGATTCAATGCCTATTAAAGCCATTCTGATCGTTGTCCTGAATCCTGTAGTAGCGCGTGGTCTTAACCACGGGCAGGGTTTTGAAGGTTTAGAAGTGGTGGTCTTTACCACCACTTTCTTTTTTTTCCGGGAATAACCAATTATTTTTTCATGAGCTATCTTTTTTTCATCATAGGCATTCTTTGTGCCATACAGTTGATCAGTCTGATCAGTTACCGGCAAACCCTGCTGTCGGTCAAAAAAAGATACCGCGCCATCGATCAACAATTGAATACCCTGCAACAATGGATGCTATCGCATCACCAGTGGATGATGAAAAATATGGAACGGCTCCAGGAACAAATGAATAAGATCGATGCTGAACGCTCAAAGCCCGACAGAATGACTGCCCTCAAAGGGCCAAAAGATATGCCGCTCACCACTCCTCAACAATACCCGCAAGAGGTCAATTTTTAGTAGCCAACAAGAATTCGTCGGATCGTGATAGTTAGTAAATCTTTATCTTCGTATCTATACTGGTACATATATTTTATGCCTGTAAGTTTTAATTGAAATATATTTTATCCATAACGTGCATACTTTAAATCTGAACCGGTAATTCCTGCGTATACCTTTTTAACCTGTTTGATTCGATAACAACTCCCCACCCAATCTTCCGTAGCGTTCCAATTATTTTCCGCTCTGACCATTAGTACAGCTCTGCAAAATATTTTATCGCATTTAAAACCCTTTGCATCATGCCCAGGATATTCCCCGCAGCGGTCATGCAGCATTCCGCTTACACCTGGCTTCCCCGTATCAGTGTGAAAAGCCAGTTGATCTACAGCTCCGTTCTGGCAGCTATCGTGGTGGCCATTATCGCCGCTATTTTCATAAAGGTCGACGTATCTGTTAATGTGTCAGGTATCGTGAGGCCGGTGATCGAAAAGACCGATCTGCGCAGCCTTACCGGCGCCACCATCGCCCAGGTACTGGCTAAAGAAGGGCAGCCGGTAAAGGAAGGGCAGGTGCTGATGTACCTGCAACAGGATATCACCAACAGCAAGCTCGACCAGGCCAGCTATGAATTGAACAAACGGCAAACTTACCAGCATGATCTCGAACTGCTCGCCAGAGGCTCGGGCCATCTCGTTCGTTCCGGTCAGTACAAACAACAATACCTCAGCTTTCAGGCAGCTATGACCGAGCAACGCTCCATTGTGGACAGACTTAAATCCGATTTCATCATGTACAGCAAACTGTACGATGATAAGATAGTGGCCCGGAAAGAATGGCTCGAAAAAAAATATGCTTATGAACAGGCGAGGGCCGTCTACCAGTCTAGGATAGCCGAACAAAATGCCCGCTGGCAACAGGAACTCGAACAGGTAAGGCGGGAAGCCAACCAGTTCCACGAAGGCAGGAACCAGTTGCAGAAAGAAAAAGACCTGCTGGTGATCAGGGCCCCGGTAAGCGGTACCCTGCAACAATTCAACGGACGGTATGCGGGTGGCAGCGTGCAGGCCGGTGAAGTGCTCGGTCATATCTCTCCCGATTCGGGGCTGGTGGCCGAGTGCTATGTATCGCCCGGCGATATCGGGTATATCCAGACGGGCATGCCCGTGAAGTTCCAGGTAGATGCCTTCAATTACAATTCCTGGGGCATCCTGCAGGGAAAAGTGATCGCGGTAGACAATGATTTCATCATCGTCAATGACCGGCCTGTTTTCAAAGTGAAATGCAGTTTCAATAATACCATGCTGCAGTTGTCGAACGGCGTTCAGGGTTTCCTGAAAAAAGGGATGACCATGCAATGCCGCTTCCTGCTGGCCAGGCGACGATTGCTGCCACTGCTGTATGAGCGGGCCGACAGTTGGCTCAATCCTAATGCCAGTCCCCATCAACATTAACCACCAAATCCTCCGGCACCTTATGATCCTAAAGAAAAACATCCGGGTAAAACAACACGATATCACCGATTGCGGTGCGGCCTGCCTGCAATCGGTGGCAGCGTACTATAATCTGCAGTTGCCCATCGCCAATATCCGGCAGTATGCAGGCACAGATACCAAAGGCACCAATGTCCTCGGACTGGTGGAAGCAGCCCAGAAAATGGGCTTCGATGCCAAGGGTGTAAGAGGTACCCTGGAAGCCATGACGGATATGCCCGTTCCTGCCATCGCCCATGTGGTGCTGGCGCAACGGCTCAGCCATTACCTGGTGATCTATAAAGTGACCCGCGAAGAGATCGTGGTGATGGACCCCATCGATGGAGAGATGCACCACTATCCACATGCAGCATTCAAAGAGATCTGGACAGGTGTACTGGTATTGCTGCTGCCTGCCGCCAACTTCAGGGAAGGGAACGAAAAAATATCCCATTTCCGGCGCTTCTGGCTTCTTTTGCGCCCGCACAGGGCAGTATCGGGCCAGGTCTTGTTCGGTGCGGCCGTTTATACCATACTAGGACTGGCCAGCTCTCTCTACGTGCAGAATATAGTCGACCATGTATTGATCGGCGGCAATACGCGCCTGCTCAATCTCATGGGCATCGTAATGATCATCATCCTGCTGCTGCAGCTTTTCATAGGCAGCCTCAAAAATATTTTCGCCCTTAAAACAAGTCAGCAGATCGATGCCGCCCTCATCCTGGGCTATTACAAGCATTTGCTGAAACTCCCCCAGCAGTTCTTCGATACCATGCGCGTCGGCGAGATCACTTCCCGCATCACCGATGCCGTAAAGATCCGGGTATTCATCAACGATATAGCCATGGGGCTGATCGTGAACGTTTTCATCGTGCTTTTTTCTTTTGTCGTGATGTTCCTGTACCAATGGAAACTGGCCCTGCTGGTACTCGTCATCATTCCTGTCTATGTGCTGCTGTATTCCATCAGCAACCGTTTCAATAAACGCTGGCAGCGCCGGCTGATGGAAGACAGTGCCGAACTGGGCAGCCAACTGGTGGAATCGCTCAACACCATTACTACCATCAAACGGTTCGGGCTGGAAGAACATGCCAATATCAAGACCGAATCGCGCTTCATCCGGTTACTGAAAACAGTTTTCCGTACCAGCCTGTTCAATATCCATGTCGGCAATTGGTCTGCCTTCGTGAATGGCTTGCTGGTAGTGGCCTTACTGTGGACGGGCGCGTATATGGTGGTAGGGCGACAACTAAGCGCAGGAGAACTGTTATCGTTCTATGCACTGATCGGGTATTTCACAGGGCCGGCCATGGGCATCGTAGGCGCCAATAAGGGTATACAGGATGCGCTGATCGCGGCCGACAGGCTGTTCGAGATCATGGACCTGGAACAGGAAGACAACACGCACAAGATCAAGCTGGCGGCAGGGGCCGGCGACGATATCGTATTCCACGACGTGAGTTTCCGCTATGGCGCCAGGGTGGAAGTGTTCAGGCATTTCAGTCTTACCCTCCCCGGCAGGGCCATCACCGCCATCGTGGGCGAGAGCGGAAGCGGTAAATCGACGCTGATGTCATTGCTGCAAAATCTCTACCCGCTCAGGAACGGGCATATCAGCATCGGCAATACGGATATCAAATACTTCGACAATGAAAGCCTTCGCCAGCGCGTAGGCGTAGTGCCCCAGCAGATCGACCTTTTTGCAGGCACCGTGCTGGAGAATATTGCTGTAGGGGAATTCGAGCCTGATATGCAACGGGTGGTGGACATAGCAAGGCAGCTCGGCATTCTCGAATTCATCGAACAATTGCCTTCGGGGTTCAATACCTGGCTGGGAGAGCATGGGGCGAATTTATCGGGTGGACAAAAACAGCGGATCGCCATTGCCAGGGCACTGTACCGCGATCCCGATATCCTGATCATGGATGAAGCTACGTCTTCCCTCGATCCACTGGCAGACCAACTGGTACAACAGGCCATGCAGCGCCTTCGCCGCGCCGGGAAAACGATCATCATCATTGCCCACCGGCTTAGCACTGTCATCAATGCCGACAAGATCGTGGTGCTGAAAGACGGGCAATTGCAGGAAGAAGGCTCTCATGAACAATTGCTGGCCAATAACGGCGCTTACGCCGAGCTATGGCAGCACCACCGCGGTGTGGTGATCCATTTCGAATGACCATACAACAGGAAATACCAATAACCATTTATTATTACTAATCAGAGAAAAACCCTTTGTAAACTATGTTACAGAAAACAATATCCCACACGGCGAGAGTAGCGGTGAAGATCCGTCACCTGAGGCGTAACCGTGAATATTCCCAGGAGTATATGGCCCTGCTGCTGAATATATCGCAGAATGCCTACAGCAGGCTGGAAAATGGAAAGACCCCCATCACGATCGATCGCTTGTACCAGATCTGTTCAATACTGCAAACCAGCCCGGTGGTGTTGCTGGACTGGGAGGAGCCTGTACCGCAGGGAGAGTGGCAGCGCGGAAGGTATTGAGTGTTGAGGTTTACAGGTAGAAAAGTTGATAGGTTGACAAGGGTTGCACCCGGTTAACTGATCAGTATTACCATCGAGGGATGATATAAAGAAAAAGGGCCGGAGAGATCTCCAGCCCTTTTTTACACGTATGCCTGACAGTTATAGTTTTTACCTATAACTCCATCCAATGTCCGGGATGGTAATTTAATGCATCACTTTGCTATTGTGCAGAACAATAGTGGCCGCAGAGGGCGGTGATGCAAAATGTTTTGATGAATAAGACAGATATTCCTGGTTTAGATACGTACGGCTAATCCCAGGCTGGTCAGGAGGCTATTGAGCCCAACGCCTGCATTGGCAGAGCCTGCACCCAGGCCGGAGCCAAGCAATACCAGGCCAGCACCGGCGCCAGCGCCTAATGAGGCTGCACCGGAACCAATACCAGCGCCGAGGGAAGCTGCACCGGCGCCAAGACCGGCGCCCAAAGAAGCTAGACCGGCGCCAAGGCCGTTGGCAAGTCCGTCAAGTACACCGCCGCCATTGATAGCAAGGATCTCATTGTCTGTCAAAGGCATGAATTGTTCGAAGTTTTTCATGATTAAATTTTTAAAGTGAGGGAATTTGGAGCACTAAAATTGCTCATTATCAGCAGATTTACCTAACCATAGATTGGTTAAATTATAGGTTATTGTTTTATCTACACAACCACTACCATGAATAACCGAAAAAGCAGGAAAACAAAAAGGCCTCAGTCTGCATGAGGCCTTTTGCACAGTGTCTGTAAAACCATGGCCAGATACTGTATTCCCCGTCCAAAATTTCAATGCGATGTTGTTTGAGCTATCCAAAAAGAGGCCCTGCCCGGGGCAGGACATCTTTTTCGGTTATCCATCATGGCTATAGATGTGTGATAACTCTTTGCTTGCTGGTCAGACTTGTTTCAGTAAATGAACGAAACCGGGATGCTTCGTTTCAGTCTCTTAAACGGGAAGTGTGCTTCCAAGCAAACCTTTGATCAGGTTCAGCAAAGTGCTGGCAAGAGGCCCAACGATCGGCAGGTTGCCGATAACGCCCTGCAATGTTCCGAGAAGACCGTCCAATACGCCACCGCCATTGATCTGGGCGGCTTCTTTTTCCGTTAACGGAGTGAATTGACTGTAGTTTTTCATGATCAGATCGGAAGAGCGTCGTGTAGGGAAAGAGTGTAGATCTCGGTGGTCGCCGTATCATTAAAAAAAAAATTTT